>SCPN01000398.1_pt1 | contig 148619 bp, 139 predicted proteins | sample 6106831 | NCBI WGS metagenome assembly SCPN01 (sample SAMN10720447, study PRJNA508395) | human gut metagenome | isolation source: Participant 1, 0 month | reverse complement strand
GAAGCTGATTTTAAATTTAGACATTTACCTTTAACTCTTCTTTTAATTTAGCGGGAATATCATTCCAATGTAAATTTAATAAAGTCCCTTCTAAAGAGTATAGATAATGACATATAGGTATTGTCTTTTCTGGATAATTCTTTCGTATTCTTTTGAAAGCTTCTACGGATGTTGTTTCAGCAAGATCAGCTAGGGTGAATATGCCGATTTCGTTGAGGTAGTTTTCGATGGTTATTCCTATGCTTTTAGCATTTCTCAAATCGCTATTTTTCTTTATCTTCATCTTTGCTGTAGATTATATATTACCATAAATATTGTTTTATATTAGTGTCTTTTCGAAGTATAATCCGACATTAGTATCATATATTTGATTGTTCGGTAGCAGGTTTATAAATAAGGTATTTACTTGTATTTTTGTGTTTGTAGTCGTCAAAAAGCTCGAGCCTATCCACATCTTCTTTTCTGAAATGAAATTTAACTTTATGTTTTTCTTTGCTGTAGTTATACAATTTCTTAGCAGGAATGACATATACAACTTCAGGGTTATCACAAGACCATCCAAAACCAAATACATAAAATAAATGTTTTGGGGGGTATTTATGCTCATCGGAGGAAATATAGTCTTCATATTTAATAATGCATTTTTCATCAAGAAAAAAGTTTTTTTTGCTTCTCCATTTACATTCTACAGCAATTCTTTCTTGAGATGTATAAAATACGCTCTTATCGCTTATGCATTCCATTAATAGATCTGGTGATGAGGAGGAAAGTGGTCTATATCCTTCAATGTATTTGTCTCCTCTCCATTCTAATAGTTTCCAAAAATTAGAGTTATTAGAACCATCTTTACTTATATTAGAGCTTTTTACCACCCATTCTTCAAATCTATCTCCATAGTATTTATTCTTACTTCTTTCCTTAAAGTGTAAGAAAGTAATTTTAATTTCACCTAGAATTCGGTTTAAAATTTCCATCGGGCTTAATTGTTTGTTTTATAGGTATAAAAAAGAGCAACTCAAAAATAAATTTGAATTGCTCTCTTATTTCAGTGATCCAGCTGGGGCTCGAACCCAGGACCCCAACATTAAAAGTGTTGTGCTCTACCTGCTGAGCTACTGAATCAATCCTTATTTGCGAATCAGTTATTTCCTGATTGCGGGTGCAAAGGTAGTTACTTTTATTTAATTTGCAAGTGTTTCGTAGAAAAAAGTTCCAATTATTTTTCCTCTTTATCGCTTGTTTCTTGATTATCAGTAGTTTCTACTTCATCATATTTTATTCTTTCTTTGTTGATAATAAAGCGTTGATAGTAGGAAAGCATCAAAGTGGTCAGAGGCAAGGCAATGATCATACCCAGCATTCCCATTAATGAACCCCAGATAGAAAGGGATAAAAGGATGATGGCGGGATTCAGTCCCGTAATCTTTCCCATGATTTTGGGGACGAGGAAAGTATCCTGTATAATTTGGACGATAGCGAAGACTGCCAGTGCGCATGCTATAATAATCCAGAAATTCTCTCCCGTATCGGCAGCTTTAAGGATCGCCAATAGGACCGTAGGGAGGAAACCGATGATTTGCAGGTAAGGAACCATATTAAGCGCTCCAATGAAAAGCCCTAGAGCGATAGCCATCGGAAAATCGATAATAAGGAAGCCTATACTGAACAGAATCCCCACACAAAAGGCAACCAGTGCCTGACCACGGAAATACCGATTCATGCCGTCCTGTACATCATGTACGAGGTTGGATGCGAAGGTACGATACTTGTTGGGCAGCAGATGCAGCCATCCTTCGGCTATGACTTCATAATCCAGCAATATAAAGATTACATATAATAATATGATAAAGGAGGCGAGAATGCTGAACAGGATATTGAGCGACTCCGCAAGCAGGGCCCACACTCTGGGCACCGTATCTTTGATGGCTGCAAGAATATTCTCTTCGCTTAATATACGGTTGAGCGCCTGAAGATCAATATTCTCATGAATGAATTCGGAAAGATTCTTGGGTACATTATTCCCGGCTCCATTGGTGAGGTAGGTTACCAGTAAGTCATTCATCCTGCCTATTTCCGAAACCATGGGAGGCACCAACAAATAGAATAAGGATATTCCGACAAGAGTAATCAGAAACAAGGCGCAGAAGATAGAAACAATACGGCTCTTTAACCGTAGCTTATACTGGAAAAACTTGACTAACGGATAAACCATGTAGGCGATCAGCCGCTATAAAGAAAGGTAATAACACTCCGCTGAGCCGTTCCACAAGCATTAGTATCCCTACCACCAGTACACATCCGATGGAACCACGTATAAAACTGTCGAATGTTATCTTCTTTCTTTCCATATCTATTTTAATATAGAGTTTATATCTTCTGTCCGTCCTCTCCCCGTGCACGGAGGTAGCATTCCCTGCAAAGCGGCTCGTATTCGGCTGTCTCTCCTAAAAGTACCTGCTTGTCATTCTTGACGGTACGATGAGAGAAAGATGCCAAATCACCGCACTTCACGCAGATAGCATGAACCTTGGAGACCTCGTCGGCAATGGCACATAACTGAGGCATTGGTCCGAAGGGATTCCCTTTGAAGTCCATATCCAGTCCGGCGATGATGACACGGATACCGTTATTGGCAAGCTGTCTGCATACGTCAATCAGTCCGTCATCAAAGAACTGTGCTTCGTCGATGCCTACTACATCTATTTCAGAAGTGAACAACAGGATACTTGCCGATGAATCGATAGGGGTGGATGCGATGGAATGACTGTCGTGTGATACCACGTCTTCTTCCGAATAACGGGTGTCGATGCCCGGTTTGAATATCTCTACACGCTGGCGTGCAAACTTGGCTCTTTTCATTCTGCGAATCAGCTCCTCCGTCTTTCCGGAGAACATTGAACCGCAGATTACCTCTATTCTACCTCTTCTTCTAGTCTCTTGTATGTGGTCTTCTGAAAATAATACCATGTGATTTTCGTGCTTTCTTGATTAAATAAATGAATGGACAAAGGTAAACAATTCGATGTACAAGAACTGTTAAATTATCCATTATTTTAAGTTATTGCATAAATTATTCCTACATTCGCACCATAATAACAATGGATGGAAATGAAACAGAAGCTATTAACAGATATTGAGCTGGATGTTCATGAGCTGAAGCTACTCATGAATACGTTTTCTAAAGAGCCGACTCAGACTTTGTCTGAACTGTTGAAGCGGAGCATCCTACGTATGCAGGAGCGTTTGGAACAGTTGTCGGAAGAGATAAGTGCTGTGCCGGTGGAAGCCTCGTCTTCTCCTGTAGCGGAAGCGGAAATAGAAGCCCCCATTGTTGAAGAACAAGCCCCTGTAATAGAGGAAATCGAATATCCGGTGATAGAAGAACCGGTTGTGGAAGAGAATGAAGCGACGACGCCGGGAGAAGATGAACCTGTGATAGTACAGGAACTGCAGACTGCTGTGGAAGAAACAGTAATTGAGGAACCTGTTGTCGAAGACGAAATGGAAGAGAAAGAAGCGGAAGATGAGTCGGAAGACGATGAATCGCTTCTGATAAAGGAGCCGAAAGCTGCCGTATTGGGCGAAAGCATAAAGATGGCTGCCGGATTACGTCATTCCATCAGCTTGAATGATTCTTTCCGTTTCTCACGTGAGATATTCGGCGGAGACCCCGAACTGATGAATCGTGTTATCGAGCAGATATCAGTCATGAGTTCTTATAAGACTGCCGTGGCATTTCTTGCCTCGAAAGTCAGCGTAAACGAAGAGAATGAGGCGATGGCCGACTTTCTGGAGTTGCTAAAAAAGTATTTTAATCAATCAGCATAAAAGTTTATGGGAAAGTTATATGTAGTACCTACGCCGGTAGGAAATCTGGAGGACATGACCTTTCGGGCAATCAAGGTGCTGAAAGAGGTCGATCTGATTTTGGCAGAGGATACACGTACTTCCGGTATTTTGCTGAAACACTTTGAAATAAAGAATGCAATGCAATCTCACCACAAATTTAATGAACATAAAACGGTGGAAAGTGTTGTTAATAGAATAAAGGCAGGTGAAACTGTGGCATTGATTTCGGATGCCGGAACACCCGGGATTTCTGATCCGGGATTTTTGGTAGTCCGCGAATGTGTGCGCAACGGTATCGAAGTGCAATGTTTGCCGGGAGCGACAGCTTTTGTTCCGGCATTGGTAGCATCGGGACTGCCGAATGAAAAGTTCTGCTTCGAAGGGTTCCTCCCTCAGAAGAAAGGACGACAGACACGACTGAAGGCATTGGCAGAAGAGCATCGTACTATGGTGTTTTATGAATCGCCTCACCGCTTGTTGAAAACGTTGACACAGTTTGCCGAATATTTCGGCACTGAACGTCAGGCAACCGTGTCTCGCGAAATTTCCAAACTCCACGAAGAAACCGTTCGGGGAAGTTTGGCGGAATTGATAGAACACTTTACCGCTACCGAGCCCCGGGGCGAGATTGTGATAGTATTAGCAGGAATAGACGATTAAAATAACTTCATTTAAAAACGTAAAACGTAAACGTATGAAAAAGTTAGCAGTTTTATTTATGTGCGCAGCCATGTTGGCTTCGTGTGACTTTAAAGGTGGAAGCAAAGACCTTAAGGCTGAAAATGACTCTCTTTTAATGGAATTGACACAGCGTAACGCTGAATTGGATGATATGATGGAACTTTCAATGAAGTGCAGGAAGGATTCCGTAAGATCAATGCTGCTGAAAGCCGTGTGGACTTGCAGCGTGGTACTATTACCGAAAATTCAGCCAGTGCCAAGCAACAGATTGCTTCTGACATTGAATTCATCTCCAAGCAAATGGAAGAAAACAAAGCTCAGATTGCAAAACTGGAAGCTCAGCTGAAAAACAGCAAGTACAACTCTACTCAGATGAAGAAAGCTGTAGAAGCTCTGACTGCTGAATTGAAAGCTAAACAACAACGTATCGAAGAACTTCAGACTGAACTGGCATCTAAGAACATTCGTATCCAGGAACTGGATGCAGCTGTCAGCGACCTGTCTGCTGCCAAAGAATCTTTGGCTGCCGAAAACGAAGCGAAAGCTAAAACCGTTGCCGAACAGGATAAGAGTCTGAATGCCGCATGGTTCGTATTCGGAACAAAATCAGAGTTGAAAGCCCAGAAGATTCTTCAGAGCGGTGACGTGCTGAAGAGCGCTGATTTCAACAAGGATTATTTTACTCAGATCGATATCCGTACAACAAAAGAAATCAAGTTGTACTCCAAACGTGCTGAGTTGTTGACTACTCATCCGACAGGTTCTTATGAACTGGTGAAAGATGACAAAGGTCAGCTGACTTTGAAAATTACTAATCCTGCCGAATTCTGGAGCGTATCCAGATATTTGGTTATTCAGGTAAAATAAGGTAGACATACCTGGTTAGAATTGCCAATGTGCTGATTCCTGAATTCAAGAAATTAGCACATTGGCTTTTTTATTTCTCATATTATATATATCACGGAGCCAATGAAATATAAAAATCTCTTTTTTGACCTGGATGACACCATCTGGGCTTTCTCACGAAATGCACGCGACACCTTTGAAGAAGTATATCAGAAATATTCATTTGACCGCTATTTTGACTCGTTTGAGCATTATTACACACTGTATCAACGACGCAATACCGAACTCTGGCTTGAATATGGAGAGGGAAAGGTGACGAAGGAGGAACTGAACCGCCAGCGTTTCTTTTATCCCTTACAGGCAGTAGGAGTGGAGGATGAGGCTTTGGCTGAGCGTTTCTCGGAAGATTTCTTTGCCATTATTCCTACCAAAAGCGGTCTGATGCCCCATGCCAAAGAAGTGTTGGAGTATCTTGCGCCGCAATATAATTTGTATATCCTTTCCAATGGTTTTCGGGAGCTGCAGTCGCGTAAGATGCGTTCGGCAGGAGTAGATCGTTATTTTAAGAAGATCATTCTTTCGGAGGACCTCGGCGTATTGAAGCCCTGGCCCGAAATCTTTCATTTTGCTTTATCTGCCACCCAGTCTGAGTTACGCGAATCGTTAATGATCGGTGACAGTTGGGAAGCCGATATTACCGGAGCGCATGGGGTAGGGATGCATCAGGCTTTCTATGATGTGACGGAACGAACCGCTTTTCCTTTTCAGCCTACCTATCATATTCATTCACTGAAAGAATTAATGAATTTATTGTAGGTTTTATGGATTAAGTCGTATTTTTGTTGCATCTAATAAATGTATAAAATACGATAACATTATGGATAGTACGCTTCTGCCATTTGCCTTACTTTGTTTTACTTCGTTCTTTACGCTGACCAATCCTTTGGGGACAATGCCGGTCTTTCTGACCATGACACACGGAATGACAGATAAGGAGCGGCAGACTATTGTGCGCCGTGCCACCATCGTGTCGTTTATAACGTTGATGGTGTTTGTCTTTGCCGGGCAGTTCCTTTTCAAATTCTTCGGTATCTCTACCAATGGTTTCCGTATTGCCGGTGGAGTAATAATCTTTAAGATTGGTTTTGATATGCTTCAGGCACGGTATACTCCGATGAAACTTAAAGACGAAGAGATTAAAACCTATGCCGATGACATCTCCATTACTCCTCTTGGAATTCCGATGTTATGTGGTCCCGGGGCTATCGCTAACGCCATCGTTTTGATGCAGGACTCTCATACTTACGCCATGAAAGGTATATTGATCGGAACAATCGCTTTGATTTATCTGTTGACGTTCTTCATTCTCCGTGCTTCCACCCGACTGGTGAAAGTACTGGGAGAGACCGGAAATAATGTGATGATGCGTTTGATGGGATTGATTCTGATGGTAATTGCAGTGGAATGCTTTGTGAGTGGAGCGAAGCCGATATTGGCGGATATTGTAAGAGAAGGGCTGAGCGGTATCTGCAAGTAGAAGTCTGTATTGTGGGGAGGAACGGATAAGATTACACTCATGTGTAAATTCGGAAATGGAAAATAAAAAGCGAGCCCGTTTAACTGCTTAAAGTTAAACGGGCTCGTTATTAAAATGGTTTCAGTGTATTAGTAGCCTTCGTTTTGTTTCAGCTTACCGTTAGATACATTGATCTCGGAAACCGGAATAGGCATTACGGTACGATAGTCGTCATAGTTGATCGGACCGGCCGGAACTTGGGCATTCGTTACTGCCTTTTTGTTTCTCCATGTATCCCAGGCGTTATGACCTTCACCATAAAGTTCCAGTCTGCGTTCTGTCAGAATATCATCGATAGTAACAGAAGCAACGTCTTCATAGTCGGCTATTCTTTGCTTACGCAAGTCATTGATATAGCTGGCAGGATCAGCACCACCTGCTTTTAATGCAGCTTCTGCGGCGATCAGATATACTTCGGACAGGCGGATTACTTTCGGATTATTTACATATATTTCTCCGTCGCGTCCCGGATACTTCTGGATATACCAGCCTTCGTTATCTCCACCGTCGCTTTCTTCAGCAATCAGAGTACTGCGAACATCTTCCGGACGTTCTTGAAGGAAAGTTTTGAATCCCTCGGTGATACCGGCTTCAGCATAACCTTCGGCATGTGTGTAGAATCCGAGAGAGTTACGTTGTGCATTGTAGAGTGAGGTAATCAGGAACTCGAAAATGCTTTCACTGCTTCCAACTTTGGTCCATACTGTTTCGTATTCATCTCTGGTGTACAGCTTGTATGGAGATTTTTCGATTACATATTTGGCGTCCCAAGTGCTTTACTGTTCTCATTCATGTAGAGATATGCACGGGCTCTCAGTGCACGGGCTCCCCAATATCGATATGACCAGCAGTTACTACCTTGCTGGTTTCTGGGAGATTATCCAATGCAGTCTTCAAGTCATCCAGGATGGTTTCGTAAGTTTTCGCAATAGTAGCTCTTTCTGCTGTATATCCGGATTCGAAAACTTCTGTAGACAATACGATACCCGGATCGCTGGCCTGTGCATTACAAGGAAGTTTAGCGAACAAGCGGGCCAAGTCAAAGTGGAAAAGTGCCCGCAAAGCATACAATTCGCCTACCTGAACATCAACTTCAGCTCCTTCCAGACCGGATTTCTTAACTCCTCCAAAACTTTGTTTATTCTTGCCAGAGAAAGATAAAAGCGTTTGTAGAAATAGTATGAATCAGAACTGTTCTTAGTAGCCTGGTAGGCATATACATCAACTGTTTGCTTATTGCTACCGATGGCTTTGAAGTCGCTGCCTCTTTGGTCGGCGTACAAGAAGAAATCACCTGCGTAGCTGCCACGTGGATTAGTTCCCGCGTCTATAGAAGAAGTCTGAGACTCATAAACACCGTTAACTGCAAACTGTAAATCTTCGAGAGTCTTAATAGCACCTTCTGAAGGCCATTCACTGGAAGGCACTTTGTCGAAAGTATCGCATGAGGATACTGCCAACGTCAGTAATAGAATGGGTAAATATATTTTTTTCATTATTCAGTCTGTTTATAGATTATAATTTGATATTAATGCCGAATACACAGCTTCTCAATGCCGGTGTATCTGCCTGACGATAACCATTGATCGCTACATCCGGGTCAATGTTTTTAGTCTTCGACCACAACATAGCCAGATTGTTTGCTCTGAAGTAGATGCGGAAGTTGGAAATGTGCTTCTTCAATACCGGCAGAGTATATCCTACTGTCATTTCTCTCAGACGAATATTGTCAGTCGATTTGATTGTGCGGCTTGAGAATCTGTCCCAACGATAAGGGTTGGCATAGATAGGCATCGGGTTGTCTACTTTATCACCCGGATTTTTCCAGTAGTTCCCGGCTACATCTTCTGACAGGTTCATGGAACCGATTCTTACGCCATCATGATGAGAGAAATATCCCGGATAATCGAACATGTCACCACCAAACTGATAAGTGATCAGGAATGACAGGTCAAAGTCTTTGTATGTGAAAGTGTTGCTGAATCCACCGATAACATCAGGCAATGCTTTTCCTACAATTCCCTTACCTGCTTCGGAGTAGTCATTTACCACTCCCTTTGAGTGATCTTCAGGATCTAACCAGAATTCTCCCAAACCTGTTTCAGGATTTACACCTTTCCATTCGGGCAGATAGAATGTATACATTGACTCTCCCTCACGGTGCAGATACATTTCTCCGTCTCCATACTGGATATCTTTTCCTTCAGGAAGTTTGTCTACCAATGCACGTTGGTAAGTCAGGTTGAAGTTTGAAGTCCATGTAAAGTTCTTGTTGCTGATATTTTTAGAATTGAGTTCCAATTCGAAACCGTCGTTCTTCAATGCACCCAGATTTTCCCAACGGGAGTCAAAGCCGGTGATTAATGAAGTAGGTACTTCGAACAGCAAATCCGTAGTCTTCTTATTGTAATATTCCAGAGACAGATTTACGCGGTCGTACATATTCCATTCAATTCCCATATTGAAGTTCTTGGATTTTTCCCAGCTTAATTTGTCGTTTGCCATTCTTGACCAGTAAATAGCAGGAGCACTTCCGTATCCGGAACCTGTATACAGGTCCATGTAACCATAGTAATCTGAGGGCAAGTTACCGTTTGTACCATAAGATGCTTTGATCTTGAAGTCGGTAAATAACGGCATATCTTGCATAAATCCTTCTTTACTCATTCTCCATGCACCGGATACAGACCAGAAACTAGCCCAACGATTGTCTTCACTCAAACGTGACGAACCATCACGACGGAAACTGGCAGAAAGATAATACTTGTTATCATAGTTATAATTGCCACTTGCGAAATATGACATCATGCCGGCTCCCAAGGTTGAACTTGCAGCTTGGTCCGGTTGTCCGTTGGCCAATTCGGGATAGTGGCTTGAATAACGTTTGGCAACAGTTACAATCTGCAGCAGGTCTCTGTTTTCAACTTCGAAACCGGCCATCAAGTTCAGATTGTGCATATCTTTAAAAGTATCCGTGTAGTTTAATGTAGAAGAGCTGGTAGCTACGCGGCTTTCGAAGGTATAACGAGAACCCATTCCGCTGACGGAACCACCGTTAACACTGTTGCGATCCCAATATTCAAAGTGCTTGTTGTCTACATAGTCATAACCAAAGATAGAGTTAAGTGATAACTTATCACAGAATTTGATTGTTACATCTGCATTGGTCATGCTACGGAACATTTTGGTCTGAATCCACTCCAGAGCTGTATCGCTGTCTTTACCACCTAGCATCAGATGCGGGTTGGTAACTTTACCCCATGCTGCATTTTTATTATATGAACCATCTTCATTCTTTACCGGAGCAGTCGGGTCCATTGCGAATAAAATACCTATCGGAGAAGAAGTACCCATTCCTTGAGCCTGATCTCCCTGATCGCGGAAACCATCTTGCGATGTAGCGGCTATCATTTGCTTGAGAGCTACGTTCAGCCAGTTATTTACTTTGTGATTAACGTTCAGACGACCGGAGATACGTTCGAAGTCACTACCAAGAACGATACCCTCGCTCTTATTGTAGCCAACTCCGGCATAGAACTGAGTCTTTGACGAACCGCCGTTGATAGATACCTGGTGATCTTGAGTGAAAGCAGTACGATAGATTTCTTTCTTCCAGTTCGTATTTACTTTACCGGATGGGTCATGGATAAAGTCAGCAACAGTAGCCGGTGAGTCGAGCAGAGGAATGAACATATCACCTCCGTTATCGATGTTGTTCAATGCTGCTTGTTTGCTATCTGTTATTCCGTAAGTAACCAGACAGTTGGCTAATGATTCGCGAGTGTAGTCAATCAAGTCGGCTGATCCCATCATATTGAAAGCATTTACAGCCATCTTGTTCCAGCCTACTTCACCTGAATAGCTGACATTCGTTTTTCCTTCTTTACCTTTCTTTGTGGTAATGATGATAACACCGTTTGCGGCACGTGAACCGTACAATGAAGCAGCAGCGGCATCTTTCAGAACAGTCATGCTCTCAATGTCTTCAGGATTCAGTGTACTCAATACGCTTTGAGTCTTACCATAGTAGTTCATGTCGTCATCAGCTTTTGTTACAACACCGTCAATAACATACAACGGGCTTTTAGAAGCACTGATAGAACCGACACCGCGAATGTTGATTTCGGCCATAGATCCTGGGTCACCAGTTGCTGAGGCTGTGCGCACACCTGCCATTTTACCGGACAATGCCTTGTCAAAAGATTCTTTGGAACCGGAAACGATTTTATCTGCCTTAATGACAGCAGCTGATCCTGTGAATGAAGACTTCTTCGCAGTACCATAAGCCACAACAATAACCTCATCAAGATTTTGTGCATCTGATTTCAGTGTAACTTTCACCATTGGCTTGATTGCCACTTCTTGTGTTTGCATACCAATATACGAAATCTGCAAAGTCTTTGCAGAACTTGGTACGTTCGCCAAATTAAAATTACCATCGATGTCTGTGATTGTACCTTGAGTAGTACCTTTTACCAACACAGAGGCTCCAACAACTGGTTGCCCATCTTCTTCAGAAATCACAACGCCTGTGACTTTCTGAGTCTGAGCAGTTACTAGGCTTATGCCCACAAAAAGGCATGCCAATAACAGCATTAATTTTCTTTCATAAATTCTCTCTTAAAGTTCAACTTTACATTAATTGTCTCTATACTCTAACAAGTTGCAAAATTATTAATAAATATGAAACTAACAATTAATTTGATAAAAAAAGGTTGTATATATAACATATTGTTATTTATAACATCGAAAATATGCTGATAAACATCTTTATTTGCTATAAATATTGTGATTTATCAAGCATGGAATGTCACTTTGTGAATGCAAAGTGTAGTAATTAACATTCTATTTGCTTGTTTTTGGATATAAAACTACCCTGCAAACGTTTCTTTTTGATTTATTATGAAGAAATGACGATAAAAAAATAGCATTTAAATTAAAGTTATGTAAATACTTAATTATTGAATTTTAATTTTTGCAGAAATTAATGCAGGTTCAACCTTAATTATAGCACAGAACTTAGTTTATTTTGTTCTTAGTATTAACTAAAAGACAATAGAATGAAGAAGATTAGTTACAGCCTTGTGTTTAACAGAAAAAAGAAGCTGAACAAAAAAGGAATGGCATTGGTACAAGTAGAAGCTTACTTAAACAGGAGAAAAATGTACTTCTCAACCAGGGTGTACCTCAAACCAGACCAGTGGGACGTAAAACGTAGAATGGTAAAGAACCATCCTAATTCAGATGCATTAAATCGAATGCTATATGATTTTATAGCTGACATTGAGCAGAAAGAATTGGGATTATGGCAACAGAGAAGATCGATATCCTTGGATTCGTTGAAAGACTCTATTGAAAAACCGGAAAATAATGGGAATTCATTTCTGACCTTTTTTAAAGAGGAAGTCAGCAACTCTTCTTTAAAAGAAAGCACTAGGCAGAACCATCTTTCCACTTTAGAATTGCTGCAAGAGTATAAAAAGGACATTGTATTCACAGATTTGACTTTCGAATTTGTGTCTTCATTTGATAACTATCTGCAATCCAAAGGGTATCATCTCAATACCATTGCCAAGCATATGAAGCATTTAAAACGATATGTGAATGTAGCTATAAATAAAGAGTATATGGATATTCAGAAGTATGCTTTCAGAAAATATAAAATCAAAAGCATAGAAGGAAGTCATACGCACTTGTCGCCGGAAGAGCTGAATAAAATGGAGGAGGTGAATCTGGAAGGGAAGTTTACGAAGTTACAAAAGTCAAAAGATGCCTTTTTATTTTGTTGTTACGCCGGTTTGCGGTACTCGGATTTTATAAATCTGACTGCCGCGAATATTGTCGAACTCCATCAGGAGACGTGGCTGATCTACAAGTCCGTTAAAACAGGTATTGATGTGCGCCTTCCTTTATATTTATTATTTGAAGGTAAAGGACTGAGGGTGTTGGAGAACTACAAAGACGATTTAAACGGATTCTTCAAGCTGAAAGATAACTCTAATGTGAATAAAGACTTGAATGCATTAGCCAGGCTGGCAGAAATAGACAAACGGATATCATTCCATACAGCCCGACATACAAACGCCACCTTATTAATATATAGTGGTGCAAATATAACGACTGTACAAAAGCTGCTGGGACACAAAAGTGTGAAGACAACTCAGGTATATGCAAATATCATGGACATGACTATTGTGCATGACCTTGAGAAAGCAGCCTATTCAAAATTAGCTAATAGACCAAAAAGCTAGGCAGTGATTGTCTGGAAATGTCCTGTTTTTAAGATTGGTTTCAACAGAGTTGATTCAAAATCTAACAATATGGCAGAAATAATGCATAAATCAATGTAAGAATATGCAATTTACAAATGATTTGTCGCATATAAATGACTGTAATATACATAAAAAGTGCAATGTCAGGACTCTTTCCTTTTAAAGGAACGATCCGTTCCTTTAAAAGGAACAGATCGTTACTCACCGAGGAACATCTAATTGCTTTAAAAGGAAGAGCCAAAAGTAGTTTTAATTTCTAATTCTGTTCTAACTGATAGACTTTCCTGTCACAGGGAAATATATCATATCGAAACTAAATATTTCTTTTATATTCAAAGGTGCAAGCTGATATAAGTAATCATATAGCACAAGGAAACAAAAAACGGACAGATGTATTTCATCCGTAGATCTGCTGTTTTAAAATCCTGCCGATTTTTGTCATTCTCCCAAGCAGGTTCTGCATATTTTGAATTATACCATAACTAAATATGCTTTTCTTCAGATTTGATCTTTTTCTACTATCACGCCAAAAAAGTAATGATTCATTATGATTGGTGGTGAGAAATATTCGGGAAATATAAAAATAGTATCCAATAATAATACCTCATATAAATAAAATAAAGACATAACTTTCTTATAATGAATGAACTAAATGATTGAAATGGATAGAAACAGGGTATCATTCGTTAAAGAAAAGGGTAGTTATAATGCTGATAAATAATTGATTATCACGTTTATATATGGATACAATAACATATATGACGATTAGGTTTATATTTCTCATTATTATAATAATCAACACTTTATATAAAGAATTAGTTCTGCAAAGACTTTGCAAATTTCGTACATCGGTATGCAAACTCAAGAAGTAGCGATTAAGCCTAATTTAAAGGTAGTACTTAGGTCGGATGCTCAACAGATCGATGAAGTTGTTGTTACAGCAATGGGTATTAAAAGATCTGAAAAAGCATTAGGTTATGCTGCAACTTCAGTGGGTGGAGAAAAAATTGCGGAAAGCCGTACATCTGATGTGATGTCAAGCTTGGCAGGTAAGATTGCAGGTGTACAGATTTCCAGCACTTCATCTGACCCCGGAGCCTCTAATTCGGTCATTATCCGTGGAGTTAGCTCACTCTCCGGTACCAACCAACCACTATATGTCGTGGATGGAGTACCTTTGAATAACTCTACCGTATACTCTACAGATGGCTTGAATAGCGGATATGATTTTGGAAACGGTGCCAACGCTATCAATCCGGATGATGTGGCAAACATGACTATTTTGAAAGGTGCTGCGGCCACTGCTTTGTATGGTAGCCGTGCTGCCAACGGTGTAGTCATGATTACTACCAAAAGCGGCCGGAAAGAAAAAGGAGTTGGAATCGAGTATAACGGTGGAGTTCAGTGGTCAACTGTTCTGCGTCTGCCGGAATTTCAAAATGAATTTGGTATGGGATGGAACGGCAACCATACAGAATTGGAGAACGGTTCCTGGGGACCTCGTTTCGATGGTTCCATGCAGTTGTGGGGTAATGTGTACAACAACTCTCAGAAACTGAAACCTTATGTGGCAATGCCTGATAACATCAAAGACTTTTTTGATGCGGGATTCAGATATAGCAACAGCCTTTCATTCAATGGAGCTACAGATAAAAGTGATTATTATGTATCATTCTCTCAGATCAGCGATGATGGTATGATCCCGACAGATGCCGACAGCTACGATAAATATACTTTTTCTGCACGCGGCAGCCATAAGGCAGGAGCGTTGACATTCTCTTCTTCACTGAATTACGCTTATCAAAAGAATAACTTTGCTACTACGGGACAAGGTTTGTCCATGCTAAACTCTTTATATCAGACACCAAGAGATATCAGCATAATAGGACTGGAAGACCAGAATGATCCGTTCAACACTCCGGGATATTATTATACCCCCTACGGAGTTATGAACCCTTATTATATTTTGAATAACTATTTGAATGAATATGAATCTGAAAGATTCTACGGAAAATTTCAATTGGATTATGAATTCCTGAAATACTTCAAGTTTACGTACCGTATGGGCTTGGATACTACAACAGGACAAAGTGACAAAGGAAAACCGAATCTGTACGCTCTTTATTATGAAGGTACTCCTAATGGAGAAGGTCAGGGCTCCAGCAGTCCTTTCTCTGGTGAAACCGGACAATATTCTGAGCAGATAACCCGTCGTCGCGAGATAAACCAGGATATTATGGTTAATTTCAATATGCCGGTTAACGATTTTAATATCAATGCACTGGTCGGTTTCAATGGCAATGAACGTAAAGTCTCTTATCAATATTCAGAAGTTAATGATTTAACGATTCCTACATGGTTTAATCTGAAGAACTCCGGCAAAACTCCTATAGTAGAACAGCACATGGAACTCAGACGTCTGATGGGTGTTTTCGGACAGTTTGAAGGTTCATGGAAGAATATGCTCTATTTAACGGTTACTGCCCGTAATGACTGGTCTTCTACTCTTCCGAAAGAAAATCGCAGTTTCTTCTATCCTGGTATTACCGGTAGTTTTATTTTCAGCGAATTATTGAATGACAATCTGCAAGATGTGATAACTTTTGGTAAGATACGCGCCAGCTGGGGTAAAACAGGTAACGATGCTGATGTGTATATGGTTAATCCTGTGTATGCACAATCTTCCAATAGAATACCTTTCGGTTCTCTGACTTTCCCTCTAGGAGGTGTCAACGCTTACTCTGCAGGAAATGTACTCGGAAGTAATACATTAAGTCCGGAAATGACCACAGAATCTGAAGTCGGTTTAAATATGGCTTTTTTCAAAAACCGCCTCTCTTTTGACGTATCTTATTATAATAGGAATACCGATAAGCAGATTTTCTCTTTGGCTATGGACCCTGCTTCAGGCTATACAGCACAGAATATGAACCTGGGTAAGATTCGTAACCGTGGTATAGAATTCCTGATCAGCGGCACTCCGATAAGAACAAAAGATTTCAGTTGGGAACTGACATGGAACTTCACAAAGAACTGGAGTAAGGTGATCAGTTTACCGGAAGAATTGGGTGGCATTACAACGATTTATGGTCTCAATGGAGGTACCAGTATGTACGCTATAACAGGCATGCCTGTTGGTGTTTTCAAGGCTCAGGTAGCCGAACGTGATCCGCAAGGACGTATTGTAGTAAATTCATCAACAGGTCTTCCGGTTGAAGCCAGCGAATTCGGAATCTGCGGAGATATGAATAACAAATATCAAATGGGTGTTTCTACTAACTTGAAATATAAAGGTATAAGCTTAGGCATTGATTTTGATATCCGTCAGGGCGGAGTGATGTATTCACGTACTAAAGATATAAACTATTTTACCGGTAACGCGATACAGACTGCCTACAATGACCGTAATCCTTTGATTGTTCCTAACTCAGTAAATAAAATAGTGAATGGAGAAAACGTTACTTATGTAGAAAATACAACTCCTATTACAAGCTCTAACATTTATAAATACTGGGGCGACGGTGGCTCTGATATGGGAAGCTGCTTCCTAGTAGACAAATCATACGTCAAGCTTCGTTCTGTTGTATTAGGTTGGGACCTGCCCAAAAGATGGTTGGCAAAAACTCCTTTCCAGGCAGTAAAAGTGTCTGCATATGGCAATAACTTATTTGTCTGGACTCCATCCAGCAATACATTTATTGATCCCGAAATGACTTCATTTGGTAACGACCTTGAAGGTAACTATGGAGAATACACGGCTAATCCCAGCTCACGTCGTTTCGGTTTCAACTTAATGGTTAAATTTTAAACAGGAATAAAAATGAAAAAAATATTATTATATGCATCATTAGCAACAACAGCATTGTTTGCAGGTTGCGACCTGAACATCAATGACGACCCGAACTACCCGATGAATGATCAGGTGACGGCGGATTTGATATTCCCCTCTATCAGTGCTTCCATTGCTTCGGCGGTAGGCGGAGAAATTTATAATTACGCTGGCTTTTTCGCTCAGTACTATGAACAGAAACCGGAGTCGAATCAGTATAACACTCTATGTGAATATACATTTACCGAATCTTCCCAACAAATGGATTATTCTTATAGAATCCTGTTTGCAGGAGCTTTGGAAGATGCAAAGCAGGTGCTGGAAAAGACCACAAACCCTGCCGACCGATTCGCTACTACCATACTGAGAGCATATGCCTTTCAGATAATGGTAGATAATACCAGTGACTCACCTTATTCGGAAGCTCTGCAAGGTAATGCCAATGCCACACCTAAGTGGGATACGGGTGAAACAGTATATAAAGGTATATTAGGTGAGATAGATGCGGCAGAAGCTGCTTTGGATGGAAGTGGTATGGATGTGCCGGATTTGATATTCAACAAAAATATCGCTCAATGGAAAGGTTTTGCCAATGCTCTTCGCCTCCGTATGTATCTGCGTTTCATTGATGCCAACATAGATGCGGCTTCGTATACAGAGAAAGTGAAGACCTTAGTACAAAACAACGAATTCTTTACCGGTGACGTGAAATTGGATTGTTTCTTGGATGAAACAGACAAACGGAATCCATGGTATAATACGAATGCGGTCGGCTTGACCGGTAATCATTGTGCTGCCTATCCGTTAGTATCTTATTTAAGCAGCACGGGAGACCCTCGAATCGCTTATGGTATTAGTAAAACAGATGCGGATGGAAAGTATGTCGGTCAACTTCCCGGAGGAAAAACACATATGCAAAGCATTCTGGGTACTGACAACTGGAAAAACAAAAACGTAAGTGCGATTGATTACTCTATCGGAGCCACAAAACCTGTCTATTTCTTTACTCAGGCTGAATTACAATTCCTGATAGCTGAGGTATATGCTCGTTTTCACAATGATGATGCGAATGCAAAGAGTGCTTATGAAGCAGGTGTAACTGCAGACTTTGCCGTTCGTGGATTTGCAGGTCAAGAGAATACCATTTTGGAAGGAGCGTGTGCATGGTCTGCTGCTTCTACACAGGCAGACAAGTTAAACTTGATATATATGCAGAAATGGGTATCTCTTTTCTACATGGATCATATGGAAGCATGGAGTGAGATTCGTCGTACAGATTGTCCGAAACTGTCTTCTTATTCAGCAGCACAGATACAGTCTAGTGAGTCAGTATACACTCCGGGAGAGTTAGTTGCTCCATGGACTAATGGTCTGGAAGCGGGTGGACTGATGAAACGTATGACTTATCCATTAAGTGCACGTCAGCAAAATGTGAATACTCCTGCAGGGGTACCGGGAAGTACTCCGGTTTGGTGGGATATCAAATAGTAACCAATAACTTAGTAAGTTTTACGTATGAAAAATATAATATACAGCATATTAGTATGTTTGCCGTTTGTCTTTGGAGCTTGCGACAAATCAACAGATGACACTTCTAAAGTCACCTATTTTGTTACGTTGGAAAGAGAGGGTGATGAAAAGATCGTTTTAGAAAAAGGGCAACCCTTTGTGGAGCCGGGATATTATGCGGAAATGAACGGAGAAGATATTACTGAATCTGTTCAGATAAAAGGTAGTGTTGATGTCAACACTCCGGGAATCTACAATTTAGTATATGCGGCATACAACGAGGACGGTTTTGCCAAAACATTTACACGAACAGTATATGTGGCAGATAATACTGCTTCTCCTTTGAAATCCGGAATTTATACCGTAGCCGAAGGAAGCAAACGTACCGCCCCTTCTGTGGTAGCTTTCAGTGGATATGAGATTGTGATTTTCCAGATGGAACCGGGGATTTTTTATATCAGCGATTTCTTAGGAGGCTGGTATGACCAGCGTGCTGGCTATGGACCGGACTATGCAATGGTTGGCAAATTCGAATTGAATGATGATAATTCCATTACTCCTCTGGAAAGTTATGTTGCAGGTTGGGGAGATTCCATGGATCAAATGACTAATACATTATTGGACCCTGCGACTGGGACTCTGAAATGGACTGTTGCTTATGCCGGTCAGCTATCTTTTGACATTATAGTAAAACAATAAAAATACGATTATGAAGAAATATATGATATTACTTTTAGCTTCACTGGCTTTTACATTCGTGGCATGCGACAACGATACAGAACCAGGTGGTACTGCTGTTGAAAAAATGGCAGGAGACTGGTGGGTGACAGTGAATGCATTTATTGACGGGAAAGAAGTAGAAGATCCTTTCGGAGCAGGACATCTGCAAATGAGTACTTACAATACAGCCAACAACAGTGAAACTGAAATGTGGTTGGATGATTTAGGAAACTTCTGGGAATATAAACTGAAAGTAAACGTGAATTATGCAGCGAGGACTTTCTCGACAACAGGCTTTGTGGATAATGTAACATATGAATCCAAAGTGAAAATAACTGATGGCAAGGTACTGGAAAAAGCTGCCACAACTCCTAGTGGTATGCCTGCTGACAGTATCGTATATATGGTACAATTCGACGACGATGAAGATGGATTAACTTATAAAGTTTCAGGCTTCCGTCGAACAGGTTTCCCTGCTGACGATTTTTAACAGAAGAGTTTAAATACAGAGAGGGCTGTTCCAATGATCGGAGCAGCCTTTTTTGCAATCTAACCTCAACTAAGACAGATCAATATATAAGCAGTCTCCAATATTTACAATATTTCCTTGCCTTTAAAAGAAAAATGAATGGGACAATGTTTTTAATTAGCAACATCCATTACCTGATTAATTGTATACAAATAAAAGCGCCTCTTATAGCATGATACTATTTTTTGTTTATAATAGCTCCTTGTTTTATAGATATAATATTGATTATAAGATAAATAGTTTTCATTTCGGTAGAGAAGTGGTATTACATAAAAGAGAGTAAAACATTAGCTGAATGAGGGTAATTAACTGTCAAATAGATATATAAGCTATTTCTGATTGATAAAATATCGCCTGGTATTACTGATTTATCTCCTCTACTTTGAAAGTTTTGTTAAAGTCTGATTCTCAGAATCTTGAAGAGGTAGTGGTAACAGCTATGGGTATTAAGCGATCTGAAAAATCTTTAGGTTATGCAGTATCCAGTGTAAAAGGAGATGAGATAACTAAAGCGCGTGAAAGTAATGTGCTTAATTCATTGTCCGGTAAGATTGCAGGTTTGCAAATTGCACAGTCGTCTGGAACGGTAGGTGGTAGTTCAAGTATACAGATTCGTGGTGCTTCCTCTATTGGCACAGTTTCTTCCCCTTTATTTATTATTGACGGACTTCCTATTGACAATGGTTCTTACAATCCTGACAGAACCAATGGTATAGTCGATGTAGGTAACCGTGCAGGAGATATCAACTCTGACGATATTGAATCTATTAACGTATTGAAGGGTGCAGCTGCAACTGCATTGTATGGAGCACGTGCAAAAGACGGTGCAATTGTTATTACTACTAAGAAAGGGAAGAAGAATTCACCGGTATTTGTTACGGTAAACTCTTCAACACGATTTGAGAATGTACTTAAATTGCCTGATTTCCAGAATGAGTATGCACAAGGTAGCTACGGAGTATATAATGTAAAAATGCTGAATGGATGGGGACCGAAGATTTCATCGGTACAAGATCAGCAATTTACAGATTATAAAGGAGATAAAGTGACCTTGAAAGCAAATCCTGATAATGTGAAGGATTTCTATGAAACCGGAATGAGCTATATTAATAATGTGTCAGTAGCCGGAGGTGGTGAAAAGGCTGATTTCCGTTTGAGCTTTACTTCTACTAATCAGACCGGTGTTGTGCCAGGTTCTGACTATAACAAATATGCATTCTCTGTGAATGCAGGTATGAACTTTACTAGCAACTTCACAGGACGCATCTCTGCCCAATATATACGTTCAGATTCTGAAGGTCGTCCGGCACAGGGCAAATGATAGCAACTTGCTGATTCCTTTAATCAATGGATTGCCAAGAACGATTGATATTCATGATATTAAGCAGAACTGGATTGATGAAAATGGCAAACAGGTTACGTTGGATCCGGAAGGCAAAAGTAATAATCCGTACTGGATTATTAATAAGAATAAATTTACCAATAATCTGGATCGTATGATCGGTAATATCACATTGACTTATAAGCCGATTGAAGGATTGACTATCACTAACAATGCCGGAACTGACTTCTATACAGAAGGAAGACGTAAACTTTACGCAAAGGGTACTGTAGGAGCCTTAAATGGTAAGTTTCAGACTTGGAATTTGTATAAAAGAATTATAAATAATGACTTAATGGTTTCCTATGAGAAGACTTTTGCCAATGATTATCATTTTAAGGCGATGGTAGGTCATAATCTCTATCAGGAAGAATGGAAGAATGAAAATGTACAAGCTCAGAACCTGGTAGTTGACGGATTGTATACATATACTAATGCGAAATCTACTACTCCGGTGAATTATTATGAAAAGAAACGTCTTGTCGGTTTATACGGAGATATTAGCTTGGGATACAAAGATATGCTTTTTATTAATGTAACAGGACGTAATGACTGGTCGTCTACTCTGCCTATTAATAACCGTTCTTATTTCTATCCATCTATCAGCGGTAGCTTTATTTTCACAGAATTGATGGAGAATAAAGACATCCTGAATTACGGTAAGATTCGTTTAAGTTATGCGAATGTGGGTAGTGACGAAGATCCGTACAATTTGGCATTTAAATATACTCCAGCTAGTACTTACTTTTTGCAATATCTGGGTAATGTCAATACTTTCCCACACATGGGACTGGTTGGTTTTACCGGGCCTCGTGTTCTGCCGAATGAAAACTTGAAACCTCAGAACCAAAGTTCATTCGAAGTCGGAGCTGATTTACGTTTTTTTGGTGGAAAGATTCGTTTGGATATGACTTATTATAGCAATATCACAAAGAATCAGATTGTAAGTATTGATGTCCCGTTATCAACAGGTTACTTTGCTAATAATATCAATGCCGGAAAGATTGCCAATAAGGGTGTCGAAGTAACTTTGGGCTTGACTCCTGTAGAAACACGTAACTTTAAATGGGACTTGGATGCAACGTTTGCTTCTAATAAGCAGACTGTAGAAGAGTTGGTGAAGGACTTGATGAATATACATTGACTAGCGGATTGAGGGTTTGCAGATTAAGGCTGCCAAAGGTGATTCGTTCTGGTTTGTACGGTACTGCCTGGAAGCGTGATGATCAAGGTAATTATGTAATCAACTCTAAGACAGGTTTGAGAGAAACAGTCAATAACGTACGTTTGGGAGACGTTTATCCTGACTTTACAATGGGTATCAACAATACACTTACTTATAAAGGGCTGACTTTTAGTTTCTTGATTGATATCCGTCATGGAGGTTCCTTATATTCGGAAACAGTAGCTAATTTGAGAAGCAGTGGTTTGGCTGCAGAAACAGTGGCTCACCGTGAAGATGCCTCTTTTATTGAACCGGGTGTTATTCTTCAGGATGACGGAACTTACAGACCTAATGATGTTCCGGTGAAGAGTATGCAGGACTACTGGCAGCATGTGGCGAACTCCAGTAATAATGAAGGAAATATCTATAATGCATCATTTGTGAAACTTAGAGAAGTGCAATTGTCCTATAGTTTTCCGCGTAAATGGTTTAAGAGTTTCTTTGTTAAATCATTGGATTTAGGCTTCGAGGCACGTAACTTATGGATCATCAAAGATCATGTGCCGCATATTGATCCGGAAGCTAACTTCTTCGGTCCTTCTCAGATCGGAGGCGGTGTAGAGTTTAACAGTATCCCTTCTACCAGAAGTTTCGGATTTAATCTCAGACTAACATTGTAAGAATTAAACGAACATGATTATGAAAAAGAAAATATTAGCATATGCATTGAGCGCTTTGACATGTGGGTTATTTACTTCATGCAGCGACTGGCTTGATATCAACCATGACCCCAATACTGCCGAGAAAGTTGATCCCGGATATTTGTTTAACTATGTAGCCGTAAACTGGGCCGGAACACGTACCGGTGGTGACTTCTATATTCCGTTATCAATGAGTTCACAGTGTCAGGTTGATGGTGGACTTGATTATGGTGGCTGGGATGAATCGGTATATACCATTTCCCCTTATAGTACAGGAAATACGTGGAAACATTACTACTCTGTCGGTGGTAATAACTTGATGCTGGCTATTAAAAATGCGGAAGAAGCAGATCCGGTGAATCACAATGCTATTGCACAGTGTAAGATTCTGTTGGCTGAACATATGTATGAAGCGACGATGCTATGGGGGGATATCCCTTTCACTGAATCTTGGAACGGAACAATTAAGTATCCGAAATTTGATTCTCAGGAAAGTGTATTGAATGGGGTGTTGTCATTGCTTGATGAAGCACTGCAGATCATGGATTTGAATGATGCCAATGCGATTGATGAATACGATATCTATTATAAAGGTGATATGAATAAATGGATGACTTTGGCCAAATCTTTAAAGTTCAGAACACTGATGGTTATGGTGGACAAAGATCCTTCTAAAGCTACTGCCATTGGTACGTTGTTACAGGCTGGAGGCATGGTATCATCAGCATCAGATAATTTGGTGTTCCCTTATTCTGCAGAACCGGGTAACCAGAATCCTAAGTATGAACTTATAGAATTGGTTGGCGGTACACAGATATTGTTTTTTGCCAGCAACTATATGCTGAAGCCGATGCAGGAACGTAATGACCCCCGTATTCCTTGTTATTTTGAACCGGGTGCCGACGGTGTATATAGAGGCTTAGGTAACCGTGAACCTGCTGTTACTGATGACAAAGATAATATGTTATCATCTGTTGTGAGCAGTTATCTTTTCAGAAAAGATGCACCGGAGTTAATATACTCTTGCCAGGAGCAGTTGCTTCTGGAAGCGGAAGCTTATGCGCGCGGTTTGGGAGTTGCTCAGAATTTGTCGAAGGCTAATGAATTGTATAAGAAAGGCATTCGGGAAGCATGTGCATTTTATGGAGTAGCGGAAGCGGATATTGATACATATGTTACAGGTTTGCCGGAATTGACAGCGCTGACTCAGGAGAAAGCACTGTATGAGATTCATATGCAGCAGTGGATTGATTTAATGGATCGTCCGTTTGAGGAGTTTGTACAGTGGAGACGTTCTGGTACTGCTGGAAATGAAGTCCCGACCTTACAAGTGCCGGAAGATGCAACTTCAAAAGAACTGATCAGAAGATGGGAGTATAGCCCGGAAGAGATGACTGCTAATATCAATGCACCGAAAGAATCTCCGAAGATTTGGGAAAAGTTATGGTTTGATTTATAATTGAATTACTATAAATGGTTACGAAAAAGAGGACAATACAACATTGTCCTCTTTTTTTTTGTTATATTTGCGACCATATTTAGATTTATATAGTAGAAGTTAAAGAATGAAAGAATTTATAATATCCGAAGCCAAAGTAGAAACCGCAGTACTTGTCGGACTCATTACCCAGATGCAGGATGAGCGGAAAACGAACGAGTATCTGGATGAATTGGCTTTCCTTGCTGAGACGGCTGGGGCGGAGGTAGTGAAACGATTTACACAGAAATTACCGACAGCCAATTCGGTTACTTATGTCGGAAAAGGAAAACTGGAAGAGATCAGACAATATATACGGACAGAAGAGGAAGAAGAACGTGAAGTGGGAATGGTCATCTTTGACGATGAACTTTCCGCGAAACAAATACGTAACATTGAAGCCGAACTGAAAGTAAAGATACTAGACCGTACTTCATTGATCCTCGATATATTTGCGATGCGTGCACAGACTGCCAATGCGAAAACGCAGGTGGAACTGGCTCAGTACAAATACATGTTACCACGTTTGCAACGACTCTGGACCCACTTGGAACGTCAGGGTGGTGGCTCCGGTAGCGGAAGCGGTAAAGGAGGTTCTGTGGGACTTCGCGGACCGGGTGAAACGCAGCTCGAAATGGACCGCCGTATCATCCTCAACCGTATGTCACTATTGAAAGAACGTCTGGCGGAAATAGACAAACAGAAAGCCACTCAGCGTAAGAACCGCGGACGCATGATCCGTGTCGCATTGGTCGGCTATACAAACGTTGGAAAATCGACCATCATGAACTTGCTGTCAAAGAGCGAAGTGTTTGCCGAAAACAAACTGTTCGCTACGCTCGATACAACGGTACGCAAAGTGATTATCGATAACCTGCCATTTCTTCTGTCGGACACAGTCGGATTTATCCGTAAGTTGCCCACTGACCTGGTGGACTCATTCAAATCGACTTTGGATGAGGTGCGAGAAGCCGATTTACTGGTGCATGTAGTAGACATCTCTCACCCCGGATTCGAAGAACAGATCGAAGTGGTGAACAGGACACTTGCCGACATTGGCGGCGGTGGCAAACCCATGATACTTATATTCAATAAAATAGACGCCTACACCTACGTGGAGAAAGCGCCGGACGACCTTACCCCCCGAACAAAGGAAAACTTAACACTCGAAGAACTGATGAAGACGTGGATGGCAAAGATGGAAGACAACTGCCTCTTTATTTCCGCCCGCGAACGAATCAATATAGACGAACTGAAAGATGTAGTTTATCAGCGAGTGAAAGAATTGCATGTTCAAAAGTACCCCTATAACGATTTTCTTTATCAGACTTACGAAGAGGAAGAATAATAATCAATGTACCGCTTACTGATTGGGGGAGGCGGTACATATCTATTTTTATCTATATGAAAGACTATCGTAAATTGACTGAGGACGAAGTGCTTCAGTTGAAGAGCCAGTCGTGTCTGGCTGATGATTGGGGAAATGTTTTGGTTGCCGAGGGGTTTAACTGTGAGTATGTTCACCATACCCGCTTTTCGGGTGAAGTGAAATTAGGTGTATTTGATGCCGAATTTACACTGCCCGGAGGGATCAGAAAACATTCGGGACTCCGTCATGTAACTCTGCACAATGTGGTAGTGGGGGATAACTGCTGCATTGAAAACATTCAAAACTACATTGCTAATTATGAAATCGGAAATGATACCTTCATTGAAAATGTAGATATCATTTTGGTAGACGGGCTAAGCACCTTTGGTAATGGGGTGGAAGCGACAGTGCTCAATGAAACGGGCGGACGTGAAGTGCTGATCAATGATAAATTGTCGGCACACCAGGCATACATACTTGCATTGTATCGTCACCGTCCGGAACTGATTAATCGCATGAAGGCGATTGCCGATTATTATTCCAACAAGCATGCTTCTGCGGTAGGTAGTATAGGTGATCATGTGATGATTCTGAACACAGGGTCTATCAAGAATGTACGGATCGGTGATTATTGCCATATTTGCGGTACTTGCCGTTTGACAAACGGTAGCGTCAACAGTAATGTGACAGCGCCTGTACATATCGGACATGGAGTGATATGTGATGATTTCATTATCTCTTCCGGTTCCGAAGTAGATGACGGAACGATGCTGACCCGTTGTTTTGTCGGTCAGTCTTGCAAACTTGGACATAACTATTCAGCCTCCGATTCCTTGTTTTTCAGTAACTGCCAGGGAGAGAACGGGGAGGCATGCGCCATCTTTGCGGGACCTTTCACGGTGACTCACCACAAATCGACTTTATTGATTGCCGGTATGTTCTCGTTTATGAATGCGGGATCGGGATCGAATCAGAGCAACCATATGTATAAACTGGGACCTATCCATCAGGGAACCATGGAAAGAGGGGCTAAAACAACCTCCGACTCCTATATCTTATGGCCGGCACGTGTCGGAGCCTTTTCTCTGGTAATGGGACGCCACGTTAATCATGCCGATACCTCCAATCTTCCTTTCTCTTATCTGATCGAGCAACGGAACACGACTTATCTGGTTCCGGGAGTGAATCTGAGAAGTGTGGGTACCATTCGCGATGCTCAGAAGTGGCCGAAACGTGACAAGCGGAAAGACCCGAACCGATTGGATTATATCAATTATAATCTTCTGAGTCCATACACCATTCAGAAAATGTTCAAGGGACGTTCTATTCTGAAAGAGCTTAAGCGGGTATCCGGCGAAACATCTGAAATCTATTCCTATCAGAGCGCAAAGATCAAGAACTCCTCTTTAAATAATGGTATCCGTTTTTATGAGATCGCTATTCATAAGTTTTTGGGTAACTCCATCATAAAACGCCTGGAAGGCATTAATTTCCAGAGTAACGAAGAAATACGCCAGCGTCTGAAACCGGACACGGAAATCGGAACCGGCGAATGGGTGGATATGTCCGGACTGATCGCTCCTAAGAGTGAAATAGACCGTCTGCTCGATGGCATCGAAAATGGTTCTGTCAACCGGTTAAAGTCCATCAACGCCAGCTTTGCGGAAATGCATGAGAATTATTATACGTATGAATGGACCTGGGCTTACAACAAGATTCAGGAGTTTTACGGCTTGAATCCGGACGAAATAACGGCACAGGACATAATCCGTATCGTAAAAGCGTGGAAAGAGGCGGTAGTCGGTCTTGATAAAATGGTATATGATGATGCCCGTAAAGAGTTCTCGCTGTCTTCGATGACAGGATTCGGAGCCGATGGTTCTCACGATGAAATGAAGCAGGACTTCGAACAAGTACGTGGTGATTTTGAAAGTAACACGTTTGTGACGGCTGTCTTGAAGCATATTGAGGACAAAACTGCGCTTGGCAATGAATTGATCAAAAGAATCGGGTCCATTCAAGAGTAAAATCTAAAGTCGGCTTATTGGTTAGTCGCCTCATTAACAGTAGTTATTGTGATCTAAAGTTCTCAGACCATTCTCATCTCGATGAGAAAAAATTCTCACCACAATGAGAAAATTTTCTCATCGCAGTGAGAAAAATACTCATAGGCATGAGAAAAAGTTCTCACTGCAATGAGAATAAATTCTTGTTGCGGTGGGCATAGTTCCTTTCTGCGTTATTCATTCTTAATTCTTCATTCTTCCGTTATCATTCTTTATTTTAATTACTACCTTTGCCTCACTAACTAACATTACGTAATAAAATAAGAAATTATGGCAACACCTCCGTTTAAGTATCAGCCCATGTTTGAAAAGGGAAAGATACCACTGAGTATTATCTGCTTACAAAAAGACTATGTATCGGTAAGCGAGTTTGAAGGAAATCCTATCCTGAAAATTGAGAAAGAAGGCTTGACTGCGATGGCAAATGCAGCTTTTCGTGATGTGTCATTCATGCTTCGCCGTTCGCACAATGAACAGGTTGCTAAGATTCTGAGTGATCCGAAGCCAGCGAGAACGATAAGTACGTAGCACTGACTTTCCTGCGTAATGCGGAAGTGGCTGCCAAAGGTGTACTTCCATTCTGTCAGGATACCGGTACTGCTATTATCCACGGTGAAAGGGACAGCAAGTGTGGACCGGCTATACCGATGAGGAAGCTCTGTCACTGGGTGTTTACAAGACATATACTGAAGAAAACCTGCGTTACTCTCAGAATGCGCCTCTGAATATGTATGATGAGGTAAATACAAAATGTAACCTGCCTGCACAGATTGACATCGAAGCTACCGAAGGCATGGAATACGAATTCCTCTGCGTAACGAAGGTGGTGGTTCTGCCAACAAAACATATCTGTATCAGGAAACAAAAGCAATTTTGAACCCTGGTACACTGGTTCCGTTCCTGGTGGAAAAATGAAGACTCTGGGGACTGCCGCTTGTCCTCCTTATCATATCGCTTTTGTGATCGGCGGTACTTCTGCTGAGAAGAACCTGCTGACAGTGAAACTGGCTTCTACTCACTTCTACGATAATCTGCCAACTACGGGAAATGAGTTTGGCCGTGCTTTCCGTGATATCGAACTGGAAAAACAAGTACTGGAAGAAGCTCATAAGATCGGTCTGGGTGCACAATTTGGCGGTAAATATCTGGCACATGATGTTCGTATCATTCGTCTGCCTCGTCACGGTGCTTCTTGTCCGGTAGGTTTGGGCGTGTCTTGTTCTGCCGACCGTAATATCAAATGTAAAATCAATAAAGATGGTATCTGGATTGAGAAACTGGATTCAAATCCGGGTAGTCTGATTCCGGCAGAATTGCGTCAGGCTGGTGAAGGTGATGTAGTGAAGATTGATCTGAACCGTCCGATGGCTGAGATTCTGAAAGAACTGACCAAATATCCTGTATCTACTCGTCTGTCACTGAACGGTACTATCATCGTTGGCCGTGACATCGCTCACGCTAAACTGAAAGAACGTCTGGATCGTGGAGAAGATTTACCTCTGTATATCAAGGATCATCCTATTTACTATGCTGGTCCGGCCAAGACTCCGGCTGGCATGGCTTGCGGTTCAATGGGACCGACAACTGCCGGACGTATGGACTCGTATGTTGAGTTGTTCCAGAGCCACGGTGGTAGCATGGTTATGTTGGCGAAAGGTAACCGTAGCCAGCAGGTTACAGATGCTTGTCAGAAATATGGCGGCTTCTATCTGGGTTCTATCGGCGGACCGGCTGCAATCCTAGCTCAGAACAACATCAAGAGCATTGAATGTGTGGAATATCCGGAACTGGGTATGGAAGCTATCTGGAAAATAGAAGTAGAAGATTTCCCGGCATTTATTTTGGTAGATGACAAAGGAAATGACTTCTTCAAACAGATTAAACCACGTTGTGCCAAATAACAAGTAATAAGTAACAAGTAATAAGTAATGGCAAGTTATTCTTGCGGTTGATTACATAAACATTCATTTGGGATACCTGTCAGTTTTCGTATGGGTATCCCTTTTTATAAACTTGCTTATCTAATAATTAAAACACCATGAAACCACTAGTGATGAATTTATCCAATCAAAGAACCAGCATATTGTTTGGCTGGATGTCGTTCGTTTATTGCGATGTTTACAGTTGTCTGCTGTCATTGCACCGATCCGTTTAATTTTTATCCCGGCACGGCTCCGAATATCGGAGAAATAAAACTTTGGGTGCTATCTACGGATCTGTACTGCGTCCGTGCGTGCCTCTGTTTGTGATGATTACCGGTGCATTGCTTCTGCCTGTAAGAGGTGATGCTTCTACTTTTACAAGAAACGTATTCCCGTGTCTTTTATCCGTTCCTGATATGGTCGGTGCTCTATAATCTGTTCCCTTGGATTACAGGCCTGTTGGGACTGAATCCTCAGATTATTCTTGATTTCTTCCCGTATGCGGGAGAGGAAGTGATGCAGCAATCATTCTCTGTATCTTTGGAATATATTTTGATGATTCCGTTCAACTTCTCCATTTTAGCCGTGCATATGTGGTATATTTATCTGCTTATCGGGCTGTATCTGTATTTGCCGGTTTTCTCAGCTTGGGAGAAGGCTTCGGAACGTGCCAAACTGATGTTTCTGCTGGCTTGGGGGTAACTTTGCTGCTTCCTTATTATTATCAGTTTGTTTCTAATTATTTATGGGGAACCTGTTCATGGAACTCTTTGGAATGCTGTATGCTTTGCCGGTTTCAATGGCTATCTGTTGTTGGGGCATTATCTGAAAAATCTGGAATGGAGCTTGAAGAAAACGTTGGCGATTGGCATTCCGATGTTTGCAGTCGGTTATGCGGTGACATTCTTAGGTTTCAGGCATATAACCGCATTGCCGGAATATACGGATGAGATGCTGGAACTCTTCTTTACCTATTGTTCTCTTAATGTTGTAATGATGACGATACCTGTGTTTATGTTGGCAAAGAAAGTAAAAGTGAACTCGGAAAGGATGAAAAAGGCATTGGCGAATCTCACTGTTTGCGGATTCGGTATTTATATGATACATTATTTCTTTACAGGGCCGTCGGTCGTGCTGATGAGAGCTATTAATATGCCGATTGGTTTGCAGATACCTGTAGCCGCTATTCTTGCTTTCGCCGTTTCATGGGGATTGGTATGGCTGATCTATCGTACAGGAAAGGTTGCTAAATATATAGTAGGATAGTCATAGAAAATAGAAATAGATGAGAGGTTATCAAAAGTCAATAGTAACTAAACTCCTTCAGGAAGGAGGAGAGTTTAGTTACTATTGACTTTTGACATCCCCTCTTATCGCATCCTCCGGTATTATTTCCTATTTAATTCCTTCTTCCATTTCTCATATTTTGCCAGTACTTTGCTGCCGTCTTTATTGTACCAGCTATATCCGTTCCGGCGTTCATGTCCGATTTCTGAGATATCGTATTTTTTAATTCCGTCGCGATCGGAGAAGAAAGGACGATTGGTATCCAGTTCATAAAAACGTGCCCATAATACGGGGCAATCTTCGCAAGGGACCATCCGGTAATCTCTTTTTCCGTCACTGTTGGTGAAGTATTCTTTTTGTACTCCTTTTATTTCGGACTTCTTGAACCATTTGACGGCTGATTCTATCGATTCAATTACTTTTTCCGATGGATGGGGGAGAGACATCAGTAGAAGCACGATATTGTCAGATTCTTGTCCGCTCAATGAAGGTAACTCGTATGCACGTGCCTTGCAGGGCTCCAGTGTAATGCGGTCATGCTGCGCGCACCATACTGTCAGTTCCCCGTTTTGGCGAACCTGTGTCCGGAGGATACATTCTATTCCTTTGTCAAAGGCTTTACGTGCTTGCTGGCAGGTTTCATCGGGGATGAAAGTATAAGGGGACTGCTTTTCGTAGATTTCCCGTAACTGCTGCATGACTCTGACCATTGCGTTATCATTGTAGGTGATTTGGATATAGTATCCTGTAGGACGCGGATAAAACTGAGGCCATCCGCCATTGTCATATTGTGCTTTGAGCAGATATTGGATACCTTTCAGTACTCCTTCTTTGTATTTCTCTTTTTGTGTAGCTTGATAAAGACGGGCCAGATATTGAATTTCGGTTGTCGTGGCGTTGTTGTCAATGGTACTTTGGTTGACGTCTTCTTTCGCATTCCTTGCTTTGGCATATTCCTGCTCAGTCAGTTCTGCCGGCATATAGATGTTTTTGGGCCACCCTCCGGTGACTTGCTGGTATAGCAATACATTGTCTCCGATACGTTGTGCTTCTTCTGTCCGGAAAAAGGCATCATCGAACTTGGGAGCGAGGTGTACCCATTCTTTGTAATTCTGTTGTTTCCTGTAATCTGTTGCTTGGGCTGAAACTCCGGTCTGAATGAAAAGTAACAGAAAGAAAAAGGCTGTTTGTCTCATGACTTCTATTGTTAAGTGAATGTTATGGTGCGCAAATGTAGAAGAAAAGGTCGGGAATGAAGGGTAATATCTGTTCTTTATGGCATAAAAATTGGGCTAATCGCTTTTATCAGATGATTAGCCCAATGAAAACAGGAGAATCAATGTTTTATTGCTCCAGATATTTGGTGATTTTTCCGCTGATTTGCAGTAGTGAGATTTCGCAAAGTTTGGTGTTGTATTCTGCCGAGAGAATACGTTCTTCGGCATCCAGCAGACTCTTTTGTGCCTCGCGTACTTCAAAACCGGAAAGGTCTCCCTGTATATAACGGTCCATGGCGATATCATGATTGTCTTTGGCAGTCACAAGATTCTGCCGTTCCAGATTCAGCAGCTGAAGATTATTACGGTATGCTTGCCACAAGTTGCTGAGATCGGAACGAAGGGCTAACTCCAGTTCCTGTCGTTCCAAACGACGATTCTTGAAGGCAAGGGTTGCGTTGCGCTTTTCACGGCGGCGGTTGCCGTCGAAGATATTAAAACCGACAGTAACTCCGGCATTAAAGCCTAAGTTGCCTCTTCTGCTATTTGCATTGATATCATACTTATTAAAGGTGTATCCATAGCCAGTATTCAGTTTGAGGTATGGATAGTTGCGGGAGTTGATCTTTTTGTAATCCAGCTGTGCCAGTACGGTGTTCTGGTCGGCTTTCAGCAAAGAAGCATTGGTGGATAAGGTAGCATTCCATAAATCGTCGAACAGTAAGTCACTGTGTACGTCAATGGTAGAATCTTTGATGACGATAATCTGATTTACATTATTGTTGGCCATCAATTCATTAAGTTGGATGCGTGAGGAGTGCAGCAATTCCTGTTGCTTGATGTATTGGGCACTGTCCGCATTGAAGTCCACTTTGGCTTGCTGATAATCCAGACCTGAGAATTTACCGACAAGATGGCTCGCTTCTGCTATACGCAAGCGTTCTTTGGAAAGTGACATCGCATAATGAAAGTTCTTCAAACGGATCTTTTGCTGGATGAAGTTGTAGTATTCCGAGGCAAGATCGGCGATGAAGTCTTCAATGGCAATGCGGGTATTGATTTCGCCCTGCCGTTCCAGTTCCTTTAGTTGCTTGTACGTAGTGCTGATATTGAATCCGTCGAAGATGGTCCAGTTGAGGTTGAGGCCGACGTTAACTGTCTGGTCGTAGACTCCATTATTTTTGGTGACCTCTCCGGTGGCACGGGCTTTCGTCTCGATGTTGTCCAGGTTTCCGGTATATCCGGCAGAAAAGTCCAAAGTAGGCAGATAACCCGCATTTCCAAGTGTCGCATTATTCTTGCTGATCTGTTCTTCGTTATGGACGATGCGCAGAGAATAATTGTTTTGCAGCCCTTCTTCCAGGCAGTCTCTTAAGGAATAGATTCGCTGTGCCTTCGCAGTAGGAACTGATACGAAGACGCACGCGGTAACTATATATATGATTCGTTTCATGCAAATACTTTTCTGTTTCATTCTTTTGTTATTTTGATTCGGTTAGTCGAAATATAACTGTAGATGGCCGGCACGATATACATAGTAAGCAGTGTGGAAACAACCATACCACCTACTACAGCTGTACCCATGGCGATGCGCTGATTGGCGCCTTCTCCGCTGGCAAATGCCAATGGAATAAGTCCCAGTACAGTAGAAGCACTTGTCATTAGAATCGGGCGCAGACGCTGTAATGCGGCATCTTTGATGGCGCTCATTTTATCCTCGCCTGCTTCTTGTTTCTGATTGGCGAATTCCACGATCAGGATACCGTTTTTAGCCACGAGACCAATCAGCATGATAATACCGATCTGACTGAAAATATTCATTGTGATATCTCCGAAATACATGAATACCAAGGCTCCGGCGATAGCCAAAGGCACTGTTAACATGATTATTAACGGGTCCTTGAAGCTTTCAAACTGTGCTGCCAGGATCAGATAAATCAGAAGGATAGCCAAAATAAAAGCAAACATCAGGCTCGAAGAACTTTCACGGTATTCCTTGGAGTCTCCGGATAATGCGGTACGGAAAGTATCATCCAATGTTTCTTTGGCAATCTTGTCCATTTCATCCAGTCCTTGTCCGATGGTCTTTCCGTCAGCCAGTCCGGCGGAAATTGTGGCTGATACAAATCGGTTGTAGCGGTACAGTTTGGGTGGAGCAATACCGTTTTCCAGCTCAATCAGATTATCCAGCTGTATCATATCTCCATTGCTGCTGCGGATGTAGATAGCTTTCAGATCGGCAGGCTTGTTTCGTTGCTGGCGGTTGATTTCACCCAAAATTTCATACTGCTTTCCGTTCATATAGAAATATCCCATACGCTGGCCGCTCAATCCGTATTGCAGCGTTTGGGCGATGTTTTTGGTACTGACTCCCATTACACTTGCTTTGTCACGGTTGATCTTGATGCGGGCTTCCGGTTTGCTGAACTTCAAGTCTACGTCTGCCATCTGGAAAACCGGATTCTCATATACTTTGGCCATGAACTGCGGTAATACCTCCTGCAGTTTTCAAGATTGGTAGCCTGAAGTACGTATTGGACAGGCATACTTCCCGGCGTCCGCCGAAAGAAGACTGCTGTTGTACGAACGAGCGTGCCATGGTCTTTTCTGAACTGCCTTTGATATCTTTCCGCAACTTCCATCTGCGTGTAGTCACGGTCTTTCATGTCTTTCAGTGTAATGCGTACGTTTCCGCTACCACTGGATACACGTGCTGTCACCGCTTCCGCATCCGGCAGAATAGAATCTACAAGCTGGTTGATATCTTCGGTATAGTCCCGGATATATTCATAAGTGACACCCTCCGCACCTCGGTGTTGATAGAGATTTGCGACCGGTCTTCAAGCGGTGCCATTTCTGCCGGAATAGCATTCCATAAGAAGCCGATCAGGCAGATGGTTATAAAAGTGAACGGAAGTGCCAGCCAGCGCTTGCGCAAAAGCAGCGAGCGAACGGCTGTACCATCGGTTCATCCCTTCAAAAACGGTTCTGTTTTAGTGTAGAACCAGTTTTGTTTCTCACGTTTGATGAGTAACTTCGTGGCCAGCATCGGTGTGAAGGTCAGTGCCGCAAATGAAGAGATAATGACAGAACCGGAAATTACAATACTGAATTCCCGGAACAAACGTCCTGTCATACCTTGCATAAAGACAATCGGGAAGAATACTGCAACTAGTGTGATGGTCGTTGAAATAACGGCAAAGAAGATCTCTTTGGCTCCTTCTATTCCCGCTTCTTTCGGACTCATTCCTTTTCGATACGGATATAGATGTTCTCCGTCATTACGATGGCGTCATCCACCACCAGTCCCACGGCCAGCACAATGGCAAGCATGGAAAGTACGTTAATGGAGAATCCTGCAAGATACATGACGAAGAATGCTCCAATCAGCGATACGGGAATTACGATGCACGGAACCAGCGTCACCCGCCAGTCGCGTAAGAAAAGGAAGATGATGATGATAACCAGAATAAAGGCTACATATACAGTCTCTTTTACCTCATTGATAGATGCCCGGATAAATTTGGTATTATCAAAACCATAGCTATACGTCACATCTTCCGGCAGGTCCTTCTTCATCTGTTCCATGCGTTTGTACACAGCATCGGCAATTTCGATGTGATTGGCTCCTGGCTGTGGAATAACAACAACACCTACCATGGGTACACCGTTCATTTTCATGTAACTTTTGATGTCGGCAGGCCCAAGTTCTGCGCGTCCGATATCGCTGAAGCGGACGATACGGTTATTGTCTTCTTTACAATAAGATCATTGAACTCATCGGCGGTATGCATTAATCCCAACGTACGGATTGTCAGCTCAGTAGTGTTTCCTTCAATACTACCCGAAGGAAGTTCGACATTCTCATTGTCTACAGCATTCTTTACATCAATCGGAGTGATACCGTATCCCGCCATCTTGACCGGATCGAGCCAAAGGCGCATGGAATAACGCTTTTCACCCCAAATGGATACACTACTTACATCAGAGATTGTCTGCAATTGCTCTTTGACAGTCAGGTCCGCAATCTCACTTAATTCAAGCAGTGAGCGTTTGTCGCTTTGGAGGGCAACCATCAAAATGGGCATCGCATCGGCATCCGCTTTGATACAGTCGGTGGGTCACAGTCTCGGGCAGATAACGTTGGGCACGGGAAACTTTGTCACGTACGTCATTTGCTGCAGTTTCCAGGTCGACTGAAAGTTCAAATTCTACCGTAATACGGCTTTGTCCCTGCTGGCTGACGCTGGATAGAGACCGGATGCCCGGTATACCATTAATATTTTGTTCCAGTGGCTCGGTTATCTGGTTTTCAATTACGTCGGCATTGGCCCCCGGATAAGAACAACTGACAGAAATGATCGGGTTGTCCACCGATGGATATTCACGGACACCCAGATAACTGTATCCGATGAAGCCAAAGAGGAGAATAATGATTGTCAGTACCGTAGCTAATACCGGACGGCGTATACTTAATTCAGATATATTCATAAGGCATGGCAGGTATTAGTCAATATTGTCCAATGTAACAGGAAGTCCCAGACGAAGTTGCAGTGTTCCTGATGTAAGAATGGTATCTCCTACTTGAAGTCCTCTTACAATTTGTACTTCAGCATCCGTACGAATGCCTGTTGTTACTTCTACAGGCTCAGCTTTTCCTGATTTATACAAGAAAACTTTATCCTTTCCCATCTCCGGTACAATAGCTTCCGTTGGGATGGCGATCGCATTCGGAATTTCTTCTTTTTTCAATTGTATACTTGTGTATCGACCGGGAAGCAGGGCACGATTGGTATTGGGATAAAGTGCGCGTGCTGTGTATTGATGCAGGTTAGGGTCAATCGTTGACTCTACTGCATATACCTTTGCGCTGAAGGCATCTAGTTTTCCTTCAATTCTAAAATTCAGGTTCGTCCCTTTCTTAATCTGACTTGCATAGCGTTCCGGTACTGAGAATTCAACTTTCAATGGAGTAATCTTTGTCAGTTTGGCAACAATGGTTGTCGGCGAAGCGTATGAACCGACACTGATTTGCCTAAGTCCGATGATTCCGTCAAATGGAGCACGGAGTTCGGTTAGGGCAATGTTCGCTTTTACTATTTCTATATCAGCATTTAGAGTTGCCAGGTCAGTCTTTACTTGTTCATAAGCCTCTTTACTGACTGCATCTCGTTTGAGCAGAGCGTCTTGTCGGAATACACGGTCCTCAGCTAACTTTAGTTGTGAAACCAACCGTTGAAGTTGTGCCTGTAGCTGGCGGTCGTTGACTTTGGCAAGAAGTTGTCCTTTTTTTACGGGAGTTCCTTCTTCGAAGTTGATTTCTATTACTTTTCCGGAAGTCTCAAAAGACAAATCAACTTCTTCATCCGGCAGAAGTACGCCGGTAGTGGTGTATTCGTCTGTTAATAGTTGAGGCTTTATCACTTTGGCGTTGACGTTCAGAATTTTTTTTCCATTCTTTTGGGTATTTTTTACCTTGTCAGCAGCAGCCAGTTCGTCGTTAGTTTTGGGTAACTGTGAGTAAATTCCTCCACCGATAATTCCGGCACCGATAAGAATGATGATGCCCCATTTAGTTTTTTTATTCATGGTTTAGTATAGTATATATAGCATGTTATATAATATCTTCTGATGATTAGACGGCACCCGGCAGGAAAGGTTTAATCGAATATAGTGTAAAAGAAAGTTAACTTTCTTTTGGGTCGTAATAATTAATGATAGAAGAATTCGGAATTGTTTTATCTGTAATTTCTTGTAGATTATTGAGTATTAGTATGCCGCCCGATACTTCCCCTCCTCCTTATCCTCCAGCATATTCAGATAAGAAGTATAACGAGACTCACTAATAAGATGTCTCTCCACTGCCTCACGCACCGCACATCCCGGCTCATGCCGATGTGTACAGTTACCATATTTACAATCAGCGGAAACCTTGAATATTTCAGGGAAATAATGCCCGATTTCTTCCTCCTCCATATCGAATGTGCCGAATCCTTTGATTCCCGGTGTATCGATAATATATCCATCCCCATCTACGGAGAACATTTCAGAAAAAGTAGTCGTATGCATACCTTTGTTGTGATAGGTCGAGATTTCACCGGTTTTTACTTTGGTTCCCGGTAAAATAGCATTGATAAGTGTCGATTTTCCAACTCCCGAATGACCGGAGAAAAGTGTGATCTTGCCTTCCAAGTCTTTTTTTATGGCATCCACTCCATCCCCGTCCTTGGCAGAAACTTTGAAACAGGGATAACCGATATGTGTATAGAGATTAATAAGAGCGTCCAAATAATGGAGTTCCTCCTCGTTATATGCATCTACCTTATTAAATACCAGTTTGACAGGTACACGATATGCTTCGGCAGAAGCGAGAAAACGGTCGATAAAAATAGTGGATGTTTCGGGATAGTTGACAGTGACCACTAACATACATTGATCGAGGTTAGCGGCAAGAATGTGAGACTGTTTGGAAAGATTGGAAGAACGGCGGATGATGTAGTTCTTTCTGTCTTCTATTTCATTGATAAAGGCAGTGCCTTCCTGGTTGAGTATAATCTGAACGCGGTCGCCCACGGCTACCGGATTGGTGCTGCGAATACCTTTTAACCGGAAATTACCTTTGATTTTACATTCAATAAATTGTCCGTCGTCGGTCTTCACCTGATACCAACTGCCCGTGTTCTTGATTACTAATCCCTTCATTTATTTAATGGATAATGGAGAATGGACAATGGAGAATGATTAATGGGCAGTGGGGCTGCATTTTCCATTTTTCATTCTCCATTTCCCATTAAACGGTCATAATTTCTTTATCCTTGTCAGCAAGCATATCTTCAATCTGTTTGATATACTTATCGTGGATTTTCTGTAACTTGGCTTCAGCATTCTTCTGTTCGTCTTCTGCCAGCCCGTCTTTCACAGCTTTTTTCAGTGCATCGATGCCATCACGACGAGCGTTACGTACACTTACTTTGGCAGTTTCACCTTCAGATTTACACTGTTTAGCGAGTTGTTTACGACGTTCTTCCGTCAGAGGAGGAATACCGATACGGATAATTTCACCATTATTTTCGGGCATAATGCCAAGGTCGGAGTCAATAATGGCTTTTTCGATGACACGAAACATACTTTTATCCCAAGGTTTGATGGTGATACTTCGAGCGTCGGGAGTAGTTACGGCTGCTACATTACTGATAGGAACCATACTTCCGTAAGAGTCTACGCGGATACCATCCAACAGTCGGGTACTCGCTTTTCCAGCGCGGATATGTGCCAATGCTTCTTCGAGATACATTATAGCCATATCCATTTTTTCTTGTGCATTGTCAAGGCAAGTCTTTACGTCTACCATATTTTTTGATAATTAAAGTTGCTATTTGGTTGATTGATTAGCAAAAGTATACTATTTTTTGCTTATCTGCAACAGCACACTCATCTTTTTTATAAGCGACCTGCCGATGATAATCAATGTAACGGCAGTGATAATCATTAAAATACCGACCATCAATCGGGGAGTCAGTTTTTCGTGAAACAGGAGAACCCCGAAAAATAACGCTGTCACAGGCTCCAGTGCACCGAGTATTGCAGTAGGAGTGGAGCCTATATAATGAATGGCTAATGCGGTGCATATCAATGACACGGCAGTGGGGAGAATGGCCAGAGCCAAGACGTCTGCCCACAATAAGGGAGATGGTATGATTTGCAATTCCGTGCAGAAATTCAAACGGACTATGTAAACCGATAATCCGAATAATATAGCATAAAATGTCAGTTTGGTGGTCGGTAATGTCTTTAATGAAGATCGGTTGACTCCTACGATGTAAATGGCATAGGAGAGAGACGACAATAAAACAAAAATAATTCCTGCGGTGGAGAGCGGTTTATTTCCATCTCCTGATAGAGCAGGGCAATGCCTGAAAGCGCCAGCAAGATAGAAAAATAGTGATTGCAGAAATCTTCTCTTTGAAAAAGACGCCCATAATCACAGCTACCATCACCGGGTAAACGAATAGAATAGTAGAAGCGATACCGGCATCCATATAGTTGTAACTCATGAATAGAAGCAGGGATGAAAACGAAAACAGCAGTCCCATGATAACCAAGGGGAGAATGTCGGCTTTACGAAGGGTAAAAGACTGCCCTTGCAACTTCATCAAGACACCCAATACGATTACGGCAAATGCGTAACGGTAGAATAAAACAGTATCTACACTCATGCCGGCAGCATAGAGCGGGAGTGCGAAGAGAGGATTCATACCGTAGCTTGCAGCGGCAATGGCTCCATAGATAAAACCTTTGGTCTTGTTATTCATTATTTTGGCCTCTTAAAAATGGCGTGCAAAAGTACGTAGTTTGCAGATGATAAACAATAGTTTAGGGAGTTGATAGTATAATTTAATTTTTCGTATGCGACGGATTATTGGGAGAATAGCATGAAATTACTCTTTTTCTAGCCGTAAACTAACATTGTTTATACTTGAATTTATTCGTCCGACAGCTGTTTTCTTTTCGTCTGACAGCTGTTAGACGAAAGATTAACAGTTGTCAGACGAAAGTTCAACAACTGTCAGACGAATAGTTTTATGCAATGCGAGACTTAGATTTTAGTACTATAGCCATTAAGAAATAGTATTGAAAGCTGTAAATCTTAGTCTTTTTATTATCTTTGCATCAATGACATACCTTGCATCTTAATACATTAGATAAATACAGAATATAAAATATGAAAGAAAATAAACTGGATTACATCCCCGAACCGATGGACCTTTCATCGGTTGACCTTCCCGAATCTTTAATCCAATTATCAGAGCGCATCGCTGAAAATGTACATGAAGTGTGGGCAAAAGCCCGTATGGATGAAGGCTGGACATATGGCGAAAAACGCGATGATATCCATAAAAAGCATCCTTGTCTGGTACCTTATGATGAGTTGCCGGAAGAAGAAAAAGAGTACGACCGGAATACGGCTATGAATACGATCAAGATGGTGAAGAAATTAGGTTTCAGAATAGAAAAGGAGGATTAAGTTATGAATGCTCGTTGGTTTGACCGGATTATTTATGGCGGGGCCTGGAAACAGATACGTTTCCTGATTATTATAGTCGTTTCGCTGATTGTTTTATCTTGTTTGGGAGTGCACTGGGGAAGCAAGTATCAGATGACTCCTTCGGAAGAGATGACTGTGCTGGCTACTGACTCTGCGGCGAACCATTCTTTTCAGAAGACCCTGTGGAATGTATACAATAACTTTGTAGATTCGGGCAATCTGATCAGCATAAGTCCGGAAGACCGCCCGTGGGCATTGATTATTAGTTTGCTGGGTTCCGTCGTTTTAGGCGGATTGCTGATCTCCACGCTTTCCAATATCATTGAAAGGCGGGTGGAAAATTGTAGAAACGGATTGATTCATTATAAACTATCCGATCATTTTGTGATCATCGGTGCAGATGCGATGTTGCCCTGTCTGATACGACAGTTATGCCAACGGGAAAAGGATTGCACGTTAGTCATTCAGACTTCAAAGACGTCAATGAAGTACGGATGGAATTATTCTCCAATCTCACAAAGGACGAGGAGAAGAGAATCGTTTTGGTTCATGCCATGAGACTCTAAAGAAGAACTGAAAAGTTGTATGTGGCGGATGCGAAAGAAGTCTTTATATTGGGAGATAGCGGAGAGCTGGATGATGTGGAATATTATCATGACTCGATGAATGTCGACTGTCTGAATCTGATAGGCGAACTTTGCAAGGAAGAGAATCGGAAACCTCCTTTGAAGTGCAACGTACTCTTTGAATATCAATCTACTTTGCTGTCTTCCAATTCTCGGATATTGATGATGATATAAAGGAATATATTGATTTCTGTCCGTTTAACTTTACGAAACATGGGCGCAAAAGTATTTGTGCGAAATGCGTGTAGTATCCGTGAGATTAATTATCTGCCTTTGGATTATCAGCCTGTCATTTACGAATCAGAGAAATATGTGCATCTGGTAATTGTGGGAATGTCGAGGATGGGAGTTGCTCTGGCTGTCGAAGCTGCTCATATAGCCCACTATCCCAACTTTATCCGGGATAAAAAGAAGAAAACGCGCATCACTTTTATCGATAATAAAGCAATGCGTGAGATGAACAGCTTCAAACAAGCGTATGAAAACCTGTTTGATGTATCTTATTCTACCTTTATAGATACAAAACCGGAATGGTTCGCAAAGATGAGCCTGCTAAGACCTATGCTCATCTGGGAGCAGATTTTATAGACATAGAATGGCAGTTTGTACAGGGAACTATCGAATCACCGGAAGTCCGTGATTTGATTACAGACTGGTGTGAAGATGAGGATGCGCTGATGACGGTTGCAGTCTGCCTGAACCTGACTCATCAGTCTATTTCTTCTGCTGTCTATCTCCCGCGTTGTGTCTATGAGAAAGGTGTTCCGGTGCTGGTTCAGCAACGGATAACATCGGCTATCATTGAAAAATTATCCGGTAATCCGTTGAAGGGAAAAGGAGGAACCAATCAGCGTTTCAAGAATCTTCGTCCGTTCGGGATGTTGGATGATTGTTTCGACTTGTGCATGGCAGACGAGATGTATGCCAAGCGTGTAAATGCGGTGTATGAAAAGTGTGAAGGAGATAAAGTCTTGACAGAACTGCCATCTGCGAAAGAAATGGACGAACTATGGCACAATCCGAAGTTCAAAACGGTAAAGAAATGGTCTAATATTTATAATGCGAATGCCATTCCTACCAAATTGCGTTCAATCGGCTACACCAAGGAACATTGGGACAACGGAAAGCAACTTAGCGAAAAGCAGGTGGCGATTTTGGCAGAAGTGGAACACAACCGCTGGAATGTGGAAGAACTGTTACTGGGATATAGACCTGTGACAAAAAAGGAACAGGAAGAGATAGAACAAAAGGCAGCCTTGAAGAATAAAAAGCGGGATGAAGAATATGCTCATTATGACATTCGCCCTACAACGATTTGCGGAATGGCAGTGAGAAATATGATATTGCTTTGACACGGCATCTGCTTTTGATTGTGAAGCAGGACGGAAAACTATAAAATGGATTAGGATTTGTGATATGGGGAATCATCAAAAGGAAATATTCTTAGTGCTTTCTATCTTTTTGACTGGCTTTCAATGTGTTTGGGCACAAACCACTCAGAAGGGGATCGTCGTGGAAATGAGTAGTAATAACAAGCCCGTAGCCGGTGCTGAAATAAAGTAGCGGGTGCTTCGCCTACGGACAGCGATCAGGAAGGGCGGTTTATACTGAATTTCACCGCTTCCTTGCCGGGCGATCCGTTGATGATTAATGATATCTATAAGAAAGGTTTCAAAATAGTCAATTACGAGAAAGTAGCCAATTGGAATATATCGTCTGCCTCCGAACTGAAAATTGTATTAGGGCGTACCGAAGTCATCAATGCGTTGCGCAAGAAATATTACGATATAGGTGAATCCAATAGTGAGAAAGAATATCGGAAAACATTGGCTGAACTGGAAGAACTGAAGAAACAGAACGCATTGTCCGCAGTGGAATATGATCAGAAAGTTGACTCCATGTCTAAAAGTATGATGGAATGGCAGAAACGTCTGGAAATATATGCGCTTAAATTTGCCTGCATCAATCGTGACGAGCTTGATGCTATGGAAAAGCAGGCAATGGAACTGCTCGATCATGGTGATGTGCATGGAGCTATTCGTCTTTATGAAGAGATGAAACTCGATTCTGCCATGACATTGAAGATTGCAGTCAGACAGGAAGCCAAAGAAGATATGAAACTGCTTCTTCCATCCTTAGTGAATAATTTCCAGTTGCTGAAGCAAGCCGATGATAAAGTGGCGTGTGACTCTGTTGCTCACTTGATTTATGAGATGGCGGCGGATATCAAGCTGAAATTAATGTCGGTAGAGTGGTTCTTTCAGCGGAATGACCCAAGTGAAGTTCTGGATCAGTATAGCTTAATCGTAAAGGATACGCAAAGTATGCAAGAGATTGAGCTGGTGGAGAATAGCCTTCAGCAGTCATTGAAAGAAGTAAAACTGAAAGGAGAACTGAAGAAAAAGGCACAGTTGGTTTTCGAACGAATCGAAGACCGCAAGAAATGGATTAGTATAAAGGAAAAATATAGAAACAGATGAAGAAGATCAAGATTTTATTGCATCATCGGCGGAGTTGAATGAAGACAAACAGATGTTTGACTTGTACTTTTCGGATAAGAATAAACTTTATCGTGACCGGAATATCGACTTCGACCAGCGTACGTGGATGGACTTCAGCAGTTCGCTGAATGAAGGTCGTCTGCAGGATCGCTATAATGACTATATCCGCGAATGTGATATTGTGATTTTTCTGTTCCACACACGGATGGGGCGCTATACCAAAGAAGAACTGGAAGTGGCCCATGAAATATATCTGAAGACTAAGGCTGCAAAACCTAAAATATTTGTCTATTTCAAGGAGGAGGGATCGTTGATGAGTCTCTCAAAGATTTTAAATCTTATTGCGAGAAGAATCTCGGACACTTCTGCGACTTGTATACCAATTATGATGATTTGCGTCTCAAGTTCGACAAACAATTGCAGATTTTGGAGAATGAAGGCTTTATCAAGCCCGATCCGGTAGATGTGAAACGGACATTGAGGTTCGTATTATTGTATGTCCTTGTGCCTGTACTGGTGGTGGCACTGGCTTTCTTTGCTTTCTATTATTATTCGCCGGTCACTTCCACGGTGCGTCTTACGGATACTACCAAGTCTTCTTTGCCTTTTATGGCGCTGATATAACATTGAGTATGCCGATAAGAGCGAAACCCGTCATGTGGACAGACTTTCTGACGAGGTTGTCTTCAAAGAAATTCATACTAAATATCTGGGTGGGAATGCCCGTCTGAAGATAGAATCGAAAGGATATGTGACAGTAGATACGGTACTGAGCTTGGAAAGAATGTGACTCTTGGCATCAGTCGGGATTCTTCATTGGCGATGATTTTCGGTACTGTGAAAGATGAGGATAACCGTCCGCTGGCGGATGCTACTGTTCAAGTGCTGGACATGAAAACGGTATCTGACGGAATGGAAACTTTCAACTGCCATACCTGCCGAGAAACAAAAGAGGAGCAACGGGTGACGGTATACAAGGATGGATATCAATTATGGGACTTCACCGGACCGGTATCCGATAAAGTCCCATGGAAGATTATTCTGAGAAAGTAATGCCTTTACTTTCTGTAAATGCTATTATTGTTGATCCGGTAGTCATTGATAAGGTAGAGCAGAACGGCATCGTTAGGCAGCGTGCCGCTCTTATACCAGACCAGTTTTTAATAATTCCTCGGAGCCGGGCTGGGATAATTTGGCCAGAAGGTCTCCTTTGGCAAACCGGACAACAAGAGGGTAGGAGCTGAAAAGCTGATTAAGTTCTTTCAGTTCGTTTGCGATGTTTTCCGCCTCTTGCAGAAATTTCAGAGCCTCCGCATTATTGCTGTTCTGATAGTAGGCGATACTTGTATTGAGAGTCATCAGTAGATAGTTCGTGCCAAGTTGGGCTTTATTATGCGGATACAGTGTCTTGATGATTTCGTATGCTTTCTTTTGTACTTCCAGTGCTTTGGCATATTTTTTAAGTTTGCCGTATCCCAACGACAGGTTATTGTAGGTAGTGGTGATACTGCCCATCATATCCACGTCGTTCGGCTTTTGTTTCAGGTGCTTTTCCCTGTCTTTCTTTACTTTTTCCAGATGTTCCACTCCTAATTCATACAGTCCTCCGCAGACCATTGCGGTACCTATGCTGTTCTCTGTTCTCAAGTCCTGAAATCCCCATACTCCTTGCATGGTGTATAATGCTTCCAGGTCGATGGCGGCTTTCAGAGCTTTGTCATGTTCGGAAAGTTCCAGGAGCATATCGATATACGATGCCTGTGCACTGATAATCTCAAGAACAAATCTTGCCGGATTCAACTGATTCAGTTTTCGGCATATTGGTGCTTGTTCCACATGCTTCCTTTCTTCGGGTTTGTTTCCGTTTTGGAGTAATATAGAATGTATTGTTTCTCAATATTGTACAATAATGAGGTCTTTTGTTCTTCGCTGTTGATTTTGAATTCGTTGGCTACTTTGTCTTCAAATGCTTTTATGGTCGTGAGGAAGTTTTCCGGTTCTGTTTCTGTGCTTACGCTGATGTAGGCGAAGTTCCATAAAGCATACCAGTAGGCACGGGACAAGGGACGCATCTTATACAGTTTCTCGGCTTTTGCCAGAATCTCTTTATACTGCCGGCTGCCAGTTTGTAATCCGCTTTCTCTACTGCCTGATGGAACAGGTATTCCTGTCTTCCTATTTCAGCTTCGAGTATGGCTTCTTCATTATCTCCTGCATTCTTTTATTTAGTTCGAATAATTTCTCTGACAGTTCGTTGACTTTAGAGACATTGCCTTCCTTCTTGTAAATGTCTGTCAGAACTGTATATGTTGGCAAGCTGAGAACTTTGAATATTTATGAACAGCTGATTGTCGCTGTCTGCTATCTCTTCACTGATTTCTTTGATCTGGTCTTCATAGATTTCCTTTGCTTCTTTGAATTCGTTCATGGCTTCGTATGTTTTCCCATTGAATAGAACGTCTGATGGTAGATAGCATAGTAATCGCCTGAAGGCATGGAAATATTTTGTTGGACAGGATTTCCAGTGCGTTGATGTCATACCCAAGGCTTTGATATAGTCTTTCTGATGATGACGCGCAAGGGTACTTTTTATGTTCAGTACTTGTACGAGAGATTTCTCGTCAAATGAAAGTTTCTGGCATTTGTCCAGCCATTCCATGGTATCACTGTCTTCCAGTCCTATTTTCTGCAATGCGTATTTAAATACGTATGTAAACCTGTCGGGAAGTGCTTCGGCTACGAACTTGTAGGCATCATTTGCTTTCTTCTCGTTTTCCATTCCTCCGGTTAGGGCGCAGAGGTCGGCATATCGGTACATTGTTTCGGCCAGTTTGTCGATGTCTTCCTCTGCTTTTGTTTTCTGTGACAGCTTCTCTCTGGCCTGAGTGATAATTCCGGATTTATTGTATAGCTCGATGGCTTCAGACAGTTTTCCGGCATTGACCAGTTCCAATACTTGCTTCTCGATGGCGTTGATGTCATCCGGATTTATTCTCGCAAACTTCTCAGCGTACTGATCGATCTGATTCATAAATGATCTGGATTCTTCCGCCATCGCTTTCAGACGGTCGCTGCGCTCTTGCAGACTGATTTTCTGTGCTATATATAGCTGGTTGATTTCTTCAATGGCTTTTTCTTGTTTTTTCGAAAAGTGGGCAACGGAGATGGAATAATACTTGTTCTTGCTTTCTTCTATAGTACCTTCGGGAGCCATCACAATGCTCAACGGACGTTTTTCGGATAGAATCCAGCCATTGATCATGTCTTTATTCACCAGTTCATATCCTTTCTTATATACATTCGGAGAAGCGATAGCCATTCCCGGTTTCTGTTTGCTGAAGTTGAACTGGAAATTCCCGTTGGCATCCGTATCGGTGGCAGGGGCATCGGTAGCTGTCAGTTGTACTCCCGGTAGTGGGGACTTATTTGAATTAAAAATCTGTACTGTACCTTTTTGAGACATTTGTGCGTAAGCACTTCCGGATAGTAATAAGAATATCCAGAAACAGGCGTTTTTGGTTTTCATAGCTTTTATTTCTTAATGATGTATATGCAAGTCAACAAAAGGAATGTGGAGGGAGAAAGTAATCGGGACTGACTAAAAAGTCTGAAAGCTGATTATATCCTTTTTAGTCAGCCCCGGGTATATTGGTAGGGAGTCAGGATCAGTTGTGTACTACTGTTCCTATTTCTTCTCCGCTGATTACTTTTTTGAGGTTTCCTACCGTGTCCATGTCAAAAACAACAATCGGCAGGTTGTTTTCCTTGCACATACAGGTAGCTGTGAGGTCCATCACTTTCAGACCACGTTTCAGTACTTCATCGTATGTGATGTCACTGAATTTTGTAGCTGTAGGGTCTTTCTCCGGGTCGGCTGTGTAGATGCCGTCTACGCGGGTACCTTTCAGCATTACGTCTGCTTCGATTTCGATGCCGCGCAGTGAAGAGCCGGTGTCTGTGGTAAAGAAAGGATTTCCCGTACCGCCGGACATGATAACGATTTCACCGTTTTCCATGCATTCAATCGCTTTCCATTTGCTGTAGAATTCACCGATCGGCTCCATGCGGACTGCTGTAAGTACACGGGCCTTTACTCCGGCTGCTACTAATGCGGAACTTAATGCAAGGCTGTTGATGACAGTTGCCAGCATACCCATCTGATCACCTTTCACACGGTCGAAGCCCTTGTTGGCTCCGCTTAGTCCACGGAAGATATTTCCGCCGCCGATAACGATGCCGATTTGTACTCCCTGTTCATGGATTTCTTTGATTTGTGCGGCATATTCCGCCAGTCTTTTTTCGTCAATGCCGTATTGTTTTTCCCCCATCAGGCTTTCTCCGCTGAGCTTCAGCAGAATTCTTTTATACTTTGCCATATCTTTTTACATTTAGTTTAGCGCAAATATAGAGATAATTTGTTGGATAGACCTCATAGTTGCACGATAACTTTTATATCGCTTTCTTCACTATTTCTCTTCCGATGAAGGTCTGCACGATTCCCCTCAATGAAAGGTAAGTGATGAAAGCCAGCCATAAAGCGTGATTTCCCAAGAGATTGTGGAAAACATAGTAGATAATAAAAAAGCTGACGGAAGCAACCAACATCGAATAAAGCATCTGGCGGGTGGCGGTGGCGCCGATAAACACACCATCCCATAAGAAAGCGGAGAAACCTGTCAATGGGATGGCGAGTGCCCAATAAAAGTAAGTGTCTGAGGAGCTTATTACCAAAACATCATTTGTCAGTAACCCGAGAAATTCTTTTCCGCCTATTGCATATAAAAGGGTGAATGCTGCCGAAAGTCCGATGCCCCAATAGAAAAGGTGATTGACCGTATTGCGGAGAGCCGTTTGATTTCTTGCGCCGATATAGCGTCCGGCTAACGCTTCCCCTGCATAGGCGAATCCATCCATAATATAAGAGAAGAGCGTGAACAATTGCATCAGCAGTGTATTTACTGCCAGAACGACTTCTCCCTGTGCAGCTCCTGCAGAGGTGAAGAACATCGTTACGATTACCAGGCAAAGGGTACGGAAAAAGATGTCACGGTTTACCCGGAAGAAACGGTACATTGCCTGCTTCTGTATGATATCTTTCCATACAATACGTTTTCGGAGCGTGCTGTAATAACGCATATACAATAGTATGGCCATAAAGAAACCTGCATACTGTGCGATAAGGGTTCCGGCGGCGACTCCTGCCACTTTCATATCCAAGAGATAGACGAAAGACAAACTGGCGATAATATTGACAATATTCTGCGTGATGGCAATATACATCGGGAAGCGTGAGTTCTGCATTCCGATAAACCAGCCTGCAAATCCATAAAGACCTAGCATTGCCGGAGCTCCCCAAATACAGATATAGAAATAGGTAGTTGCCAGTTGCTTTACTTCTTCTGTAGTCTGTATGAGTGTGAATGCCGCATTAAGGATAGGATATTGAAGGATCAGCAGGCATAGGGCAATAAAGAGTCCGACACCGACAGAACGTATCAGTAACCGGTTGATTTCGTTTAAGTCATGCTGCCCGTAGGCTTGTGAGGTCATGCCGCTTGTTCCCATACGTAGGAATCCGAAGATCCAGTAGATGATATTGAACAACATTCCTCCTACGGCAATCGCTCCGATATATGCCGGAGAGCCGAGATGTCCAACGATAGTGACATCGATAAGTCCCAGCAATGGCACGGTAATATTCGAAATAATCGATGGTACGGCAATCTGTAATATTCGTCTGTTTTCGGAGGTCGTCTTTTTATTTATCATCTTGTAGAAACACTTTTATCAAATAGATTGTTCTTTTTGCGAACAAAGGTACATATTTTATTATTTTATTGTATCTTTGCGTGTCACGAACTAGAAACAATGTAACTGATTATGAAAACCTTAACTCTCCTTCTTTTTTCTTTGTTTTCGTTGCCGCTGATGCTGAATGCACAGACGGCCGATGAAATGTTGCATAAAGTCACGGCTGCTATTGAGGCTGGACAGCATGGACAGGCGGTTAGCTATTTCCGTCAGGCTATCAGTCTGAATATAGACCGCTCGGAAATGTTCTATTGGACGAGTATAGACAAGAGTAGTGAGATCAGCTCGAAACTTTCTAATGAGTTGGCTCTTGCCTATAAGAAGAATCGGAATTATGACAAAGCCTTTTTGTTTTATAAAGAACTGTCGCAGAAGGACCCTGATAATGTAGATTATCTGGAGGCTGTTGCCGAAATGCAGGTATGTCGTGGACAGGAGAAGGATGCGTTGCGTATGTACGAGAATATATTGAAGTTGGATGCGGATAATTTGGCAGCCAATATTTTTCTCGGTAATTATTATTATCTGATGGCGGAGCAGGAGAAGAAAAAACTGGAAAGTGACTACAAAAAGCTTTCTTCACCGACAAAAATGCAATATGCACGTTATCGGGATGGGCTGTCGAAATTGTTTGCTACCGGATATGAGAAAGCACGAAGCTCTTTACAGAAAGTGGTGCTACGGTTTCCTTCTACAGAGGCTCAGAAAACGTTAGATAAGATTTTAAGGATAGAGAAAGAGGTGAATCGCTGAGCGGTTCACCTCTTTCCATTTAATAACGGGATATAATAATCTTATTTTATCATTCCTATACGGTTCAATCTTGGTGTAGCTATCACTAACATTTGTTCTTTAGCTTGGTTAACTGCCCTTGTGGGAGTAGTAACTTTACTTCCTGAAATCAGACTGATTGCTTTGGCATATAAAGGATCGCTTTCAGTTCCAAAGTCTCCATATCCTTCAAAATATTCTCCGTTAGGCTGGTTCTCATTTATCTCGTAATCGGGTGTAAAACCATTCTCGAAGTCTCCAAAACCTTTGGCATTGTATGCTTGGAAAGTGATAGGGAAAAGCAAATATTTGTCTGTTCCTGCAGTAAGTTCTACTCCTTCCATTCCTACATTTTTCCCATGTGTGGTGGTGCCAATAAGGATAACTTCGATATCAATACCTCTCAGTGCATTGATTACTAATTCACTTGCAGATGCAGAGTCGTCAGTAACAAGACAGTAGATTTTTTGTAGCTTTAGACCACCGGCAGAGAGGGAAGTACTCAAATTATCATATTGAGAATATGCGAATTTCTGAATAGGCCGTTGGTTGCCAAGGGCTTTCATACGTTCATCATTATATCTATATGAAGCGAAAGTTTTATCAACACAGAAATCTCCGGCAATGCAACTAGACATAAGATTAGCTGATGTTACATCTCCTCCGCCATTGTAGCGAAGATCTAAAATTAGCTCTGTAATATTCTGACTTTTAAACTCTTTGAATACATCGAATAGTTCTTGGTCGAAGCCGGATTCAAAAGCTGAATACACTAGATAGCCGATCTTTTCTTTTACTTGGTGGTGAATTATCGGGTTCGCATAAATAGGTCCGGAATTTATTGTATATACTTTTCCATCTTTGTCTTTTACTTTTATAGAGGTTGGAGAGGATGGTTTAATTAATTTAGAGTAACAAGCTTGCACGTTAGCCGTTGTTATTCTCTGATTGTCTATTTCGGTTATTTCCATTCCTCGTTTTAGTCCTTCTTTATCGGCAGATGATCCTTTATGCACTCCTTGTATAACAAGACCATAATTTGAAGTATTACGGTTTCCAACGGCTATAAAGTTTACGAATCCATAATTATACTCTAGTGTTTTTTTCTCTTTTGCACTGCGGGAAGTTTGTAAATCTGGATCTAGCTTCTGGATAAATGAAAACAATGAATAAGTGCCATTACTATTTCGTTTTTTGTCTAATGTATTAGTTGTCATACTTAATAATGTGTTTCTCAAAAACTCATCATAAGCTTGTCTGAAATTGGGCGTTAATAACTTATAATCATCATTCCACAAGTATTTCTCTCTCAAATATTGATCCACACTATAGTTAATCTCGTAACCTTGCACATCATCATCGCTCAACTGGATTTTGATATTGCTGGCAGATGAATATCCATTTACTTTAATCGTAATGGTGCCCTGTTCCTGGGAAGACTTGTGTACTGTAACTTTTATGGTATTTTCCCCTGAATTTCCTGCTGTATTGTCTAATGACAATAATGCAGTGGAACTGTTTTGAGCAGTCCAGCTAGACAAGGTCGTGAAAGTAAAAGTGAGGGTTTGCTCTGCTGAGGCAAAATATGTTTGGTTAGTAGACCAGCTTTGTTCTGTAATTCCACTACCTCGCAGTAGAGTGTCATCATCTTTACATGATATGTTGAGGAATAATAAAATGGTCAGAAGACCAACTAACTTGACATACTGTATTTTCTTCATAAAATTAAAGGTGTTTTTTATATAGCAAACTCAAAGGTAATGTTTTATTGTTTAGAATGTATGTGTTATATCAATAAATATTCTACCTCTTTAAACATATATCCTCTTTTTTTCTGCGCATCATCTTCCAGAATCAGCTTCCCTTCGGGTTCTACGCAAATAATTCTCGCAAAGAACTCTCCATCAGCATCTTTATACCGATGCATCCCTTCTTTTCTGAAAAGAGCTTTTTCATATCGGTGGGCTATGGGTTCAGTGTCACCGTTCCGGAGCAATTCATAACTGGATTGAATGCGGAGCATGATATTTTTGAGAATTTCGAAAATGTCATACTGCTTTCCTGTGATTTGCCGGAGCGATATCGGATTTGGAGCAGTACTATGGAATACTTCTTGATTCACATTGATCCCGATTCCGGAAATACTCTGACTGATATTACGCCCCATCAAATCATTTTCGATCAGCATCCCACATATTTTTTTGTCTTTCCAGTAGATATCATTCGGCCATTTGATGGAAAAATCGTCAGCATAGCTATCTAGTTCCTCTTTAATAGCCAAAGACACAATCTGAGAAATCAAGAACTGCCGGCGTGCTTCCAAGAAATCCGGGAAAAGAACAAAACTGAAAAGAAGATTCTTTTTGGGTTCAGATTCCCACGAATTGCCACGTTGCCCACGTCCGGATGTCTGGAAGTCGGCAACTACAGTCGTAAATGCTGCAACTCCCTGTTGCTTGGCACAAAGAGTCTGCAGATAACTGTTTGTAGAGTTTGTCTCACTGATGTGAATCAATGGGACAGGAAATGACATATCAGGGGAGGGCATCATATTCAGCACGCAGTTTCTTAGTGAATTTCTTGATAACTTCCTCGTAAGAATGATCGACGAGTTCCTTTATTAATTTATCGTCTACATCTCTATCGAAGTAAACGCCATTCCAATATTTTTTGTTGAAATGGTAGGCTCCTTCAATGCCTGCATAATGTTCGCGCAGTTCAATGGCACGTTCCGGATCGCATTTCAGTGAGATGGAGTTGGCTCCTTCCAAGTCGATGAGGGCAAACATTTTGTCCATCACCTTCATAACCAGCGATACATCATCAAACGGGAATGATTCGGTAACCCCTTTTTTACTTAAGCAGTATTCCCTGATCGTTTCTACATTCATAAGTCTTTCGATTTTATGTTTTTGCTCTTAGTTAAAATACTTGTTTCCTATTAAAATAAAGGAGGATAAAAAGCTTCCTTTATATGGTCTATTCTGAAATTTCCGTTCTCGCCAATGACAGTGATGATATCGAAACGTACCGGAACGTCAATCTGAAATAGTTTCATATATGCGTCGGCAGCACGTACTGTCCGTTTAATCTTTGGTAAATCGACGGCTTCTTCCGGTTGGGCAAACAAAGTGTTACTGCGTGTTTTCACTTCTACTATCACCAATTCGTTCTCTTTGGCGGCTACGATGTCCAGTTCGAAGTGACCTTTTCTCCAGTTCCGGTGGCGGATAAGATAACCATGCTCTTCGAGATAGGCTACTGCGACATTTTCTCCTGCTTTCCCTAATTCATTGTGTTCAGCCATCTTTTTTTGCAAATTTACAGCTTTTATTCTTTGTTTTTACAGAAGTAAAAGTAATTTTGCAGAAGATATGAGAAAAAGGAGCAAAAAGTGCCTGAAAATGCACGCTGAGTATACCAAACGGGAACGGCGGATGAGCATTTTGTTGAGCGAAGACGAGCAGTTGATTGTCGATCGTTATCTGGAAAAATACAAGATAACGAATAAGTCACGCTGGCTTCGCGAAACCATTCTCATGTTTATCCATAAAAATATGGAAGAAGATTATCCTACCCTCTTCGGAGAACATGACATGAGACGCTGATGATGACGCTGGACGATACTTACTTCATGAAACAGGCATTGATAGAAGCCGGCAAGGCTGCAGAGCGGGGCGAAGTCCCTGTGGGAGCAGTGGTTGTCTGCAAAGAACGGATCATAGCCCGTGCCCATAACCTGACAGAGACATTGAATGATGTGACAGCCCATGCCGAAATGCAGGCTATCACTGCTGCTGCCAACGTACTTGGCGGAAAGTACCTGAACGAATGTACGTTGTATGTTACAGTAGAACCCTGTGTGATGTGTGCCGGTGCCATTGCTTGGGCACAGACCGGCAAACTGGTTTTTGGTGCGGAAGATGATAAGCGTGGGTATCAGCGATATGCGGCTCAGGCGCTGCATCCTAAAACGGTCGTTGTAAAAGGAATCCTTGCAGATGAATGTGCCACATTGATGAAGGACTTTTTCGCTTCTAAGAGAAGATGAAACAGTGATTAGTAAGTTGCTGACTACACGTTACTAACCACTTTCTATATTATATTATTTTACTTCCTCGAAATCCACATATTCACCGTCATCCTGAGTGAATATTTTCTTATGTTTGGTTCTTGGACTGTTTTCAGCAAAGATTTCCCCTTCGTCATCGGCACGGCTGTCCGTGTTCTGGTTATAGCTGGGACGACCTTGCTGCTGGCCATTTTGTCCATTACCTGCCTGCTTCGTCCGGGAAGACGAACCACGGCCAAGCCCGAAAATGGCTCTTAATACAAATCCGACAATCGAAAGGCCAAATATGACAATGGCAGCTAGAAAAAGAAGTAAGAATAAAAGTATATGCATTGGGCTATGATTTTATGTTGTAACTTCGATAAAACTCATAGTACAACAAACGTGCCAAGAGATTGTTTATTTACTTTTTCTTGTAAAAAGTGAAAGTAAAATATACCAGACAATGATCGCTGCGAAGCTGCTGATACCTAAGAAAACAAGGAATGGTATACATACAATCAAGAAAATGAAACTGATTTTATTTGTATTCCATGAAAGATTCTTGAATTTCAGCGAGAACATTGGTATCTCTGACACCAGCAACCACGAAAACAGACAAACCAATAAAATAAGGTAGACAGGATGGCAGTTCTCGGAAACGAGGAAGTCATGCGCCCCTACTACGAACGATCCCCAGAATAAGGCGTTTGCCGGAACAGGAAGACCTACGAAAGAACTGGTCTGCCGGGTATCATTATTGAATTTAGCCAGTCGTAACGCTGAGAATACGGAAATCAAAAGGCTGCGTATGGCAGGTAAGGAGCAAGAAATTCCATATTTGCCGGATAGTACATCTCTTTAAATAAGGAGAATACAATCAGTGAGGGAGCCACACCGAAGCTGACATCATCTGCAAGTGAATCCAAGTCTTTCCGATGATTGAGTGTGCATTGAGAATACGAGCCAGCATGCCATCGAAAAAATCGAAGACTGCACTCAGAACAATAAAAAGCAGTGCCAGGTCATAACGGGCTTCGAAAGCCATGACACAAGCGATACAACCGGAGAAAAGGTTCAGGCAGGTTACTGTATTCGGAATATTGTTCTTTATAACATTTGTCATTGTGACCGAATTATTTAAGTTTGGCGATAACCGTCTGGTTACCGGTCGTTAATTGTCCCATGTTGACACAGACTTCCGTGCCGAGGGGCAGATATACATCCACACGGGAACCGAATTTGATAAAGCCCATGTGTTCGTCGATATAGCATTCTTCTCCTACTTCTGCGTAGGTGACAATGCGTCGTGCCACGGCTCCGGCGATTTGTCGGGTCAGCACTTCCACTCCTTCCGGAGTTTCTATGACTACGGTAGAACGTTCGTTCTCCGTACTGGCTTTAGGCAACCATGCTTTCATGAAGTTACCGTTGTGGTGGGCTACCTTTTTAATGGTGCCGTCCACCGGATACCAGTTGGCATGTACGTTAACGATGCTCATGAAGATAGAGATCATCAACCGGCGGTCATGGAAGTATTCGTTTTCGTCCACTTCTTCAATGACTACGATTTTGCCGTCAGCAGGAGCGACGACTATCTTTTCTGTATCCTTTCCGAAAAGTCGGATTGGACAGCGGAAGAAGTTAACCATCAGCAGATATACTGCAATACTGGCTACTGCAACCACATAAAAAGGAATTTTGCAATCTATTCCCCAATAAAGGGCCGCATTAATCAGTAGCAGTAGCAGAAAGCTAGCCCATAATATATGTGTTCCTTCGCGGTGAATACGTATCTTTTTTAATTTCTTTAGTCGGCCCATGAATGCTGTTTAATGATATTGTGTGCAAAATATACTTATTTTAAAACAGCAAGTAAATAAGCAGAGAAATGCGAGTGTTGATAACTTTTGAGGATTATTTTTGTTTATAACGCGGAGGTAGTAATTTTATGCCTTCAAATTAACTACTTATCATTATGCAGGATTTCGTTCATTTACACGTTCATACGCAATATTCTCTACTGGATGGTCAGGCAAGTGCGTCGCCCGTCTGGTAGATAAAGCCATGAAAAATGGGATGAAGGGTATTGCCGTGACCGATCATGGAAATATGTTCGGCATCAAGGAATTTACGAACTATGTCAATAAGAAGAATAGCGGTCCGAAAGGGGAAATCAAGGATCTGAAGAAGCGGATTGCAGGGATTGAAGCCGGCACAGTGGAGTGTGAGGATAAGGAGGCGGAGATAGCTGCCTGCAAGGCGAAGATCGTGGAGGCGGAGAACAAGCTCTTTAAACCGATTATCGGTTGTGAGATGTACGTCGCCCGCCGTACGATGGACTTGAAAGAAGGGAAGCCGGACCAAAGCGGTTATCACCTGATTGTACTTGCCAAGAATGAGAAAGGTTATCATAACCTTATTAAATTAGTATCGCACGCGTGGACGCGCGGGTACTATATGCGTCCGCGTACCGACCGCAGTGAGCTGGAGAAGTATCACGAAGGTCTGATTGTCTGCTCGGCGTGTCTGGGTGGCGAGGTGCCGAAGCGTATTACCGCAGGGCAGTTTGCCGAAGCCGAAGAAGCGATCCAATGGTATAAGAACCTGTTTGGTGATGACTACTATCTGGAGATGCAGCGCCATAAGGCGACTGTACCCCGTGCCAATCATGAATGTTATCCGCTACAGGTAAATGTGAACAAATACTTGCAGGAGTATGCCCGGAAGTATAATATCAAGCTGATCTGCACCAACGACGTTCACTTTGTGGATGAAGAGAATGCCGAGGCACACGACCGTTTGATCTGCCTGAGTACGGGTAAAGACTTGGATGACCCTAGCCGTATGCTATATACCAAACAGGAATGGATGAAGACCCGTGAAGAGATGAATGAACTCTTTGCAGATGTTCCCGAGGCACTGAGCAATACGCTGGAAATTCTAGATAAAGTCGAATATTATTCGATTGACCATGCACCTATCATGCCTACCTTCGCTATTCCTGAAGACTTCGGAACAGAAGAAGGATATCGTGCCAAATATACGGAGAAAGACCTGTTCGATGAGTTTACACAGGACGAAAATGGTAATGTGGTGCTGAGCGAAGAGGAAGGACAAGCCAAGATCAAACGTCTGGGGGGATATGAGAAACTGTATCGTATCAAACTTGAAGGCGACTATCTGGCAAAGTTAGCATTTGACGGTGCGAAAAGAATATATGGCGACCCTTTGTCGGAAGAAGTGAAAGAACGGCTCAACTTCGAGTTGTACATCATGAAAACGATGGGTTTCCCCGGATACTTCTTGATAGTGCAGGACTTTATCAATGCCGCACGCTCGGAACTGGGCGTATCGGTAGGGCCCGGACGTGGTTCGGCTGCCGGTTCGGCAGTGGCTTACTGTCTGGGTATCACCAAGATCGACCCTATCCAATACGACTTGCTGTTCGAGCGTTTCTTGAATCCGGACCGTATTTCGTTGCCCGATATCGATGTGGACTTCGATGACGACGGTCGTGGTGAAGTGCTTCGCTGGGTAACCAATAAATATGGTCAGGAAAAAGTAGCGCATATCATCACGTATGGTACGATGGCTACCAAACTGGCTATCAAAGACGTTGCCCGTGTACAGAAACTTCCTCTCGGAGTCCGACCGTCTGGCAAAGCTGGTGCCGGATAAAATCCCCGACAAGAAGCTGAACCTGCGGAATGCCATCGAATACGTCCCCGAACTGCAAGCGGCTGAGGCATCGTCCGACCCGTTGGTGCGAGACACTCTTAAGTATGCCAAAATGCTTGAAGGTAATGTTCGTGGTACCGGTGTGCATGCCTGCGGTACGATTATCTGTCGTGACGACATCACCGACTGGGTGCCTGTAAGTACGGCCGACGATAAGGAAACGGGCGAAAAGATGCTCGTTACCCAGTATGAAGGTTCGGTGATCGAGGATACCGGATTGATCAAGATGGACTTCCTCGGATTGAAAACATTGTCTATTATTAAGGAGGCGGTTGAGAATATCCGTCTGAGTCGTAGTCTGGAGATAGACGTAGACCAGATCGATATTACCGATCCGGCAACTTACAAATTATATAGTGACGGACGTACCATCGGAACGTTCCAGTTTGAATCTGCCGGAATGCAGAAGTACCTGCGCGAATTGCAGCCTTCTACCTTCGAAGATTTGATCGCCATGAATGCCCTCTATCGTCCGGGGCCGATGGATTATATTCCGGACTTCATCGACCGTAAGCATGGTCGTAAGCCGATTGAATATGACATTCCGGTGATGGAGAAATATCTGAAAGATACGTATGGCATTACGGTCTATCAGGAACAGGTGATGCTTTTGTCACGTCTGCTGGCGGATTTTACCCGTGGTGAGTCCGATGCCCTTCGTAAGGCGATGGGTAAGAAGCTGCGTGATAAGCTGGATCACATGAAGCCTAAGTTTATCGAAGGCGGACGCAAGAACGGGCATGACCCGAAAGTACTTGAAAAGATTTGGACCGACTGGGAAAAGTTTGCCTCTTATGCGTTCAACAAATCGCACGCTACTTGCTACTCATGGGTAGCTTATCAGACAGCCTATCTGAAAGCGAACTACCCGTCGGAATACATGGCGGCTGTCATGAGCCGAAGTTTGTCCAACATTACGGATATCACGAAGCTGATGGACGAATGCAAGGCAATGGGTATCCAGACGCTCGGTCCGGATGTGAATGAGAGTAACCTGAAGTTTACGGTCAACCACGACGGTAATATCCGTTTCGGACTGGGAGCGGTGAAAGGCGTAGGTGAAGCCGCTGTGCAAAGCATTGTAGAAGAACGTAATACCAACGGACCATTCAAAGGTATCTTTGATTTCGTACAACGTGTCAATCTGAATGCCTGCAATAAAAAGAATATGGAATGTCTGGCGTTGGCGGGAGGTTTCGACAGTTTCCCCGAATTGAAGCGGGAGCAGTACTTTGCCGTCAACTCTAAGGGCGAAGTATTCCTCGAAACCTTAATGCGATACGGTAACCGCTATCAGGAAGACAAAAGAGCTGCCATCAATTCATTGTTCGGCGGAGCGAATGTTGTCGATATCGCCACCCCCGAAATACCTCAGGGAGTAGAGCGCTGGGGCGACCTCGAACGTCTGAACAAGGAACGCGACCTGGTAGGTATCTACCTTTCCGCCCATCCGCTGGATGAGTTCGCGATTGTGCTGGATCACGTCTGCAATACCCGTATGGCAGATTTGGAAGATAAGGCGGCTCTGGCAGGCCGGGAGATTACAATGGGCGGTATTGTGACCAGTGTCCGTCGTGGAGTCAGCAAGAATGGCAATCCGTATGGCATTGCCAAGATCGAAGACTATTCGGGCTCTACGGAAATACCTTTCTGGGGAAATGACTGGGTGACTTATCAGGGATATCTGAATGAAGGCACGTTCCTGTATATCAAAGCCCGTTGTCAGGCCAAGCAATGGCGGCAGGACGAACTGGAAGTCAAGATCACTTCAATGGAACTTCTGCCCGATGTGAAAGAAGAACTGGTGCAGAAGATCACCATTATCATTCCTCTGTCAGTGTTAAATTCGGGACTTATTACCGAGCTGGCGACTTTGACCAAAGAACATCCCGGCAATACGGAACTCTACTTCAAGGTGACGGATGATACGGACAGCCGTATGTCGGTCGATCTGATTTCCCGTCCGGTCAAGCTTTCGGTAGGCAGAGATTTAATAACATATTTAAAGGAGCGTCCCGAACTTGGATTCCGTATAAATTGATTATCTTTGTAGCGCAAATCTACAAACGAAGTAATACATAATAATTAATACTTAATACTTAAAAAGAAATGGCTTTAGAAATTACAGACAGCAACTATAAGGAAATCCTTGCAGAAGGAAAGCCTGTTGTGGTGGATTTTTGGGCTCCCTGGTGTGGCCCTTGTAAAATGGTGGCTCCTATTATTGAAGAATTGGCCGCGGAGTTTGAAGGACAAGTCATCATCGGTAAATGCGATGTGGATGATAACAGCGATGTGGCTGCCGAATACGGTATCCGCAACATTCCTACTGTTTTGTTCTTCAAGAATGGTGAGATTGTAGACAAGCAGGTAGGCGCAGTCGCCAAACCGGTATTCGTGGAAAAAGTGAAGAACCTTCTCTAGACTTTGTCTAATATTTAATACTTATTACTTAATACTTACAACCATGGGACTGGAAGATGATTTTTTATTAGAAGATGCCGATGACGAAAAGACCGTCGAGTTTATCAAGAACTATCTGCCTCAGGAACTGAAAGAGAAGTTCGAGGACGATGAACTGTACTATTTTCTCGATCTGATAGACGAGTACTATTCAGAAAGTGGCATTCTTGACGCTCAGCCCGATAACGACGGCTACGTAAACATTGACTTGGAAGAGGTCGTAGCTTACATCGTGAAAGAAGCCAAGAAGGACGAAATGGGAGAATATGATCCCGAAGAAATCCTTTTTGTGGTTCAGGGAGAAATGGAATATGGAAACTCTCTGGGGCAGGTGGACTAATTGTCGCTAGTCACCACTGTAGATAAATGAAAGGAACATAGCCTGAAAGATTCGCGTCTTTCAGGCTATTTCTTTTTCCATCCTTATGTTTTCGCTTTCCGGTATTTCCTGTCAAGTAAATTGGCAGTACCTTTGTTCTATAGTTTTAAATAAAACACTTTATGAAGTACAACGAATCAATTATAATTAGAGAATATCTGCCAACAGATAAAGATGCTATAATGAGTTTAATCAAGCTGAATACTCCCGATTTTTTCGCAGAAGAGGAGGCGAATGATTTAAGCAAATATTTGGATGAAGAAATAGAACAATACTATGTTTTACTCGTTGATGGAGAAATCGTTGGGTGTGGAGGAATAAATTTTGCAGAAAACGGCACTATAGGGAAAATAAGTTGGGATATGATACATCCCGCCTTTCAAGGTAAATCACTAGGAACAAAGCTGTTGAAACATAGAATTGAAGTGCTGGAATCTATCTCCAGTGTTGAAAAGATAACCGTTAGGACTTCACAAGTAGCCTATAGATTCTATGAAAAACAAGGGTTTGTTTTGAATGACATTAAAAAGAATTATTGGGCGGAAGGATTTGATATGTACAGTATGGAGTATAAGAGAATATTAAAAAGCAACCACAAAGCTTTTATTAATCCGTAATTTCCATTGCTGTAAAATTCAGTCTGTGTTCCTCAGAATACACTGTACCTGCTATCTACTTATTTTATTAAATACCCATGTGGGAAATAATTTCGGGGCTTTCAGATTTTTAGTATCTTTGTTCGTTGTTTTATTGCGTATCACTAAGGTCTGATAATTGAAGCACATTGGTGCTTCAATTGTTGCACCTAGGTAACTCTTTCGTTGCACCTAAGTGCAACGAAAGAAAATAACCAAGCAAACGACTAATTGCTTAAATAGTAACCGATAAGTTATTAACAGCCAAACATAAAATTATTCTTATGAGCATTTATTACGACCTTTATGAGAATCCGGATAAAGAGGGTACCGAAGAACAGAAGTTGCTGCATGCACGGGTAGTGCCAAGCGGAACATATACAATCAAAGAGTTTGTGGAGCGGGTATCCATGATGCACCATATTCCTCATGCGCAATTAGTTGGAGCAGTGGAAGCGATCACCGACGAGTTGCAGACGCTGCTGTCCAGAGGATATATTGTGGAGTTTGGAGATTTGGGGCATTTTTCTCTGACCCTCTCTTTGGAGAAAGAAATCACTGACAGAAAAGAAGTGCGCTCTCCATCTGTCCATCTGAAGAATATCAAACTAAAGGTAAAGCAAACATATAAGAGAGAACTGAACTCTAAAATGGATTTAGAACGAATATCTTCCCCTACACGTTCCAATATGAACATATCAGAAGAAGAATGTCTGAAAAGATTGCAGGACTTTTTGGAGAAACATCCTTGTATCAATCGGGCAGATTATTGTGCTATCACCGGAATGAATAAAACACAGGCTATACGGCAATTGAATCTTTTCATTGAAAAGGGAGTTATTCAGAAATATGGGATTGGGAAAACGGTAGTGTATATACGTGTTGTGTAAATTCTTATTTTAGATTTCCTCCAACGCATAATACTGATAATCCCGAAGTACCGTTTGAAGAAACTTTTCCTGATTATTCTCTCGTGGAGTAACAGATAAGATTTCCTGCACCTTTTTGGCGAGTAACGTAACGCGCCTTACCCGATCCTTTTCACCGGACTCCAGCGTTCGGGTGATTACGTTCACCTGTTCCAATGATAAATCGGCAGATTGTGGATACGTCGGATGATAATTCTTTGTCAGATAGTCAAATTCATCGAGGCTGACGTGTATCTTGCGATAATTCTTCTCTTTGATCACCATCGTTCCGGCTGCTAAATCACCCAGTCTCTGACTGTTTTTAGTCAGCAGAACGACTAAAAGCCCTAAACCACCCGTGCCGGGACCGTCAATGATGAAGAGAAGCCAGCGCAACAGATAAGCACTGATGCTGGGAGTAGAACCGTCTGATTTTACGACGCGTATATTCATCAGACGTTTTCCGAAACTCTGCCCGTGATTGAACATTTCGCAGAGGAACGAGTAAAGAAGTACAGGCAAATAAACGAGGCACAGAAAAAAGACCGTACCGACTCCGGAAGATAAATGCAGTTTAACAATGAGTGTTGTCACAGAATATAGATAAATCACAATCAGGGAATAATCGATGACCAAAGCCAGCAATCGTTCGCCGATACTGGCGGGCGTTTGGCTGATTCGAACAAACTGACCGGTAATAATCGTAGATTCTGCCATTCTTGGTTAAACATTTTTAGATTTAAGTTGCAAATATATCATAATTCTTTTACTTTTGCTTCCGGTTTCGGACAAAACTTATCCGAAATCTCTGAAAAGCATGAAGGAAGTTACGTTTATCCGTCGGAACATTGAAAAATGGAAAGGGACCGAAAAGGTGGTGGAACAGGCTGCAAACCTGTCCCCTGACCAACTTGCCGACGCCTATACGGAACTGACTGCCGACCTGGCTTTTGCACAGACCCATTTCCCGACTTCCCGCATTACCATTTATTTAAATAATCTCGCTTCAGCCCTGCATAATGAAATCTATCGGAGCAAGCGTGAGAAATGGACACGCGTTATCACTTTCTGGACACGGGAAGTGCCGCAGACCATGCATGATGCGCGGCGTGAGTTACTGATCTCTTTTATCATCTTTGCCGTCAGTGCGTTGATCGGGGCAGTATCTGCCGCCAATGATCAGGAGTTTGTGCGTTTGATAATGGGCAACCAATACGTAGATATGACATTGGACAATATTGCCAGAGGTGAGCCGATGGCAGTATACAATGGCTCTCCCGAAGCTCCGATGTTTCTGGGCATTACAATCAATAATATAAAAGTATCCTTCCTGTGTTTTGCCGCGGGGATACTGACCAGTTTTGGTACGGGGCTTATACTTCTTCAGAATGGAATTATGCTCGGTTCATTTCAGATGTTCTTTTATCAGCACGACCTGCTTTGGGAGTCGGCACTTGCCGTCTGGCTGCACGGAACTCTTGAAATATGGGCGATCATCGTAGCCGGTGCTGCCGGACTTGCTTTGGGCAACGGCTGGTTGTTTCCCGGCACCTATTCGAGACTCGAATCTTTCCGCAGAGGAGCGAAAAGAGGGCTGAAGATTGTAATCGGTACGGTGCCCGTGTTTATCATGGCGGGATTTATCGAAGGCTTTATCACCCGTCACACCGAACTTCCGGATATGCTGAGGCTCGGCATCATCCTTACATCCCTTGCATTTATCATCTTTTACTATATTTATTTACCAAATAGAAAAAAACATGGAATCACAGAAACCTAAGGTTGCAATGTACGTGAAACGTTCTTTCGGTGATAAGTTGAACGCTTCTTTTGACTTCATAAAAGAGAATTGGAAAATACTGTTGAAGTTTACGACTTATCTGCTTTTGCCTGTAAGCCTTATTCAGGCATTAAGTCTGAACGGACTGATGGGAGGAGCGTTTGCCATGACTGCTATGTCCAAGACTGCGACGGTGCCTGATACTGCATCTTTATTGGGATTTATGTCCTATTACGGTCTGTATATGATTGTATTTATGATAGGCAGTATTTTGCTGACCTCCATGATCTATGCATTGATCCGTACCTATAATGAACGTGAAGAACGCTTGGAGGGAATCACGTTGGGTATTTTGAAGCCTTTATTGTTCCGCAATATCAAGAGATTGCTTGTAATGACCCTTTTCTCCATCTTAGTCATGCTTTTGGTGGGGCTTGTGGTAGGGCTGCTGGCGTTTCTGTCACTATTCACCTTGTTTCTGACCATTCCGCTTCTTATCGCTTTTGTAGTGCCGCTTGCATTATGGGCACCTATCTACCTGTTTGAAGATATTACAGTGATGGAGTCTTTCAAAAAGACATTCCGGCTGGGCTTTGCCACTTGGGGAGGCGTCTTCTTGATATCTCTGATCATGGGATTTATTGCTAATGTATTGCAGGGAGTGACTATGATGCCGTGGTATATCGCTACGCTGGTGAAATATTTCTTCTCATTAAGTGATGTCGGAAGCGAGACGACAGTATCGGCAGGATATAGCTTTATCCTTTATCTGCTTGGTATTGTACAGGCATTCGGCGCTTATCTTTCCATGATTTTCACTTTTGTCGGAATGGCCTACCAGTACGGTCATGCTTCCGAAGTGGTAGATAGTGTAACTGTAGAGAGCGATATTGATAATTTCGATAAACTCTAAACATATATAATTCAGAATAGATGCTGACATCCCCGGCTGATACATTGGTTTGCGACACCGTGCAGATTGCCAAATGGCAATCCGAATCGGCGTATGACTACAACCGTGAACTGATAACTCCTGAAATTAATATCTTTGAATGGTTTCGCAGGCAGTTTGGGGAATTGTTGCGGAAGATATTCGGCAGCCGTTTTGCCGAAGAGTATTCCGAACTTATATTAATATGTTTGGCCATTATTATTCTGCTCCTGATTATATGGTTTGTTTATAAGAAGCGTCCGGAGTTATTCATGCGTTCGCCCAAGAATAAACTGCCTTATGAAGTGGGAGAAGATACGATTTACGGTGTGGATTTTGCGGGAGGGATTGCCGATGCGCTTTCCCGTTCCGATTATCGGGAGGCGGTGCGTCTGCTTTATTTGCAGACATTGAAACGGCTTAGCGACGAGAAACGCATTGACTGGCAGCCTTATAAAACACCGACACAGTATATCAATGAAGTACGGATGCCCGTTTTCCGTCAGTTGACTAATCATTTCCTGAGGGTTCGTTACGGTAACTTTGAGGGTACGGAGGAACTGTTCAATTCCATGAAATCCTTGCAGGAAGAAATCGGGAAAGGAGGGGGCTCATGAGGGGAAGCCGCTGGTTTATCTTCTTTGTCCTTACTTTTCTGCTGCTGATGTTTGCCATAGAATATCATCTGCCGAAGAAATTTGTATGGGTGCCTACCTTTAGCCATTACGATGAGCAGCCTTTCGGATGCGCTGTGTTCGACAGTCTGCTGACTGTTTCACTGCCTTCGGGATATACACTGTCCCGAAAGACTTTTTATCAGATGGAACAGGAAGATACTGTTCACAACAAAGGAATACTGCTGATTGCCACTAATTTACCTTTCGGACGGGTGGATATAGAAGCCTTGCTCAAAATGGCGGATCGGGGAAATAAGATCATGCTGGTAAGCAGTTCTTTTACCAAGATTTTGGAGGATACGCTGAAGTTTGATTGCACTTATTCTTATTTCAGATCGGTCGATTTGAAAAAATATGCCGCTTCGTTATTGAAGCGGGACAGTATTTATTGGATCGGTGATCCGGAAGTTTATTCACGGCAGGTGTTCCGTTTTTATCCGCAGTTCTGCAAGTCCTATTTCCGCCGTTATGATTCGCTGCCGGTACGTAAACTGGCGGAGATCAATCTGGCAAGCGATATGGGGCACGCATTGGATGAACTGGATTCTACGACCGTTTCCCGCAATTATCATCCGTTGGTGGCTATGGTTCGTCCGTGGGGAAAGGGTGAAATCATTCTGGTTTCTACTCCTTTGCTTTTTACCAATTATGGAGTGCTGGATGAGAAAAATGCGACTTACATATTCCGCATCCTGTCGCAGATGGGAGAGTTGCCTATTGTCCGCACCGAAGGATATATGAAGGAAACTGCACAGACGCAGCGATCTCCTTTGCGTTATTTTCTGTCGCAAAGGCCGCTTCGCTGGGCGATCTATCTGTCGATGTTCGCTATCTTGCTCTTTATGGTGTTTACAGCGCGGAGGCGGCAACGGGCAATACCTGTCATACAGGAACCGGAAAACAAATCCCTTGAATTTACCAAGTTGATAGGCACGCTTTATTATCAGAAGAATGACCATGCCAATCTGGTTCATAAGAAGTTCACCTACTTTGCGGAAGTACTGAGAAGAGAGATTCAGGTAGACGTGGAGGAAGTGGCGGACGATGAACGTTCTTTCCACCGGATCGCTCAGAAGACGGGGATGGAGGTGGAAGAAATCAGCAGGTTGATCCGCGAAATTAGACCGGTGATTTATGGAGGACGTGTCCTTTCCGGCGAAGAAATGAAGGGATTTATTGATAAAATGAATGAAATAATCAATCATATTTAAAGAAGATATTTATGGAAGAGAATACAGAACAACGAGTGGATTTAACTCTCTTTTCCGAGAAGATACAGGAATTGAAGGATCAGATTGCTTCCGTTATTGTCGGTCAGGAACAGACGGTGGACTTGGTGCTGGCAGCCATCCTTGCCAATGGTCACGTATTGATTGAAGGTGTGCCGGGAGTTGCAAAGACATTGCTTGCCCGATTGACGGCTCGTTTGATCGATGCGGACTTCAGCCGTATCCAGTTTACACCGGACCTGATGCCGAGCGACGTATTGGGTACCACTGTGTTCAATATGAAAACCAATGATTTTGACTTTCATCAGGGACCGATCTTTGCCGATATCGTATTGGTGGACGAGATCAACCGTGCTCCTGCCAAAACGCAGGCTGCCTTGTTCGAGGTGATGGAAGAGCGTCAGATAAGCATTGACGGCATTACTCATAAGATGGGTGAGCTCTATACCATCCTTGCCACACAGAACCCTGTGGAACAGGAAGGAACTTATAAACTTCCCGAAGCGCAGCTCGACCGCTTTCTGATGAAAATAACGATGGACTATCCTTCGCTGGAAGAAGAAGTGGATATTCTGGAACGTCACCATACGAACACTTCATTAATCAGGCTGGACGATATCAAGCCTGCTATCACTAAAGAAGAACTTCTGTCACTGCGTGCCTTCATGAATCAGGTATTTGTAGACCGTACGCTGCTCCAATACATTGCATTGATTGTGCAGCAGACGCGTACCAGCAAAGCTGTATATCTTGGCGCTTCTCCGCGTGCATCAGTTGCAATGTTGCAAGCCTCCAAGGCGTATGCCCTTTTGCAGGGACGTGACTTCGTGACACCGGAAGATATTAAGTTCGTTGCTCCGTATGTGCTTCAGCATCGTCTGATCCTGACGGCGGAAGCGGAAATGGAAGGATATTCTCCGGTAAAGGTTACGCAACGTCTGATTGATAAAGTAGAGGTCCCCAAATAAGAACCGAATCTCTATAATTCGTAACTCAAAACTTAAAACTCAAAACTCAGAACCCGAAATTGTACTTAACCCGTCGTTTCTATATTGCCCTTATTCTGGTTATCCTCTTATTGGGTAGCGGATATCTGTTTGCTCCGTTTTTTGTCATCGGGCAGTGGGCGCTTTTTGCCTTATTCGTGTTGGTATCGGCAGACGGATATATTCTCTACCGTACCCAGGGGATTCAGGCATTCCGTCGATGTTCCGACCGTTTCTCCAATGGCGATGACAATGAAGTGAGCATTCGTGTCGAAAGTACTTATTCGCGTCCTCTCTCTCTGGAGATCATAGATGAAATACCTTTTATCTTCCAGAATCGGGATGTCTGTTTCCGGACCACCCTTCAGCCGAACGAGGGGAAAACAATCAGTTACCATCTTCGTCCGACCCGTCGCGGAGTATATTCTTTCGGGCAAATCCGTGTATTTGTGACCGACAAGATCGGGCTGCTTTCCCGTCGGTACACTTGTGGACAGCCGCAGGATATCAAGGTATATCCTTCCTATCTGATGCTTCACCGATACGAATTGCTGGCAATGAGTGATAACCTTACCGAACTGGGTATCAAGCGTATCCGCCGGGTAGGCCATCAAACGGAATTTGAGCAGATCAAGGAATATGTAAAGGGAGACGACTACCGGACTATCAACTGGAAAGCGAGTGCCCGCCGGCATGAGCTGATGGTAAATGTCTATCAGGACGAACGCTCTCAGCAGATTTACAGTGTGATAGATAAAGGCAGGGTGATGCAGCAGGCTTTTCGGGGAATGACTTTGCTCGATTATGCGATTAATGCTTCACTGGTGCTCTCGTATGTGGCGATGCGGAAGGAGGATAAAGCGGGGCTGGTGACTTTTGATGAGCATTTTGATACCTTCGTTCCGGCTTCCAAGCAGCCCGGACATATGCAGACGCTGCTTGAAAAACTGTATAGCCAGCAGACTACTTTCGGTGAAACGGACTTCTCGGCTCTTTGTGTGCATCTGAACAAGCACGTCAATAAGCGTAGCTTTTTGGTTCTGTATACCAACTTTGCCAGTATCAGCAGCATGAATCGCCAGTTGGCTTACTTGCAGCAGCTCAACCGGCAACATCGTTTGCTGGTGGTTTTCTTTGAGGATGCTGACTTGAAAGCGTACATCGAAAGTCCGGCGAGGGATACGGAAGATTATTACCGGCACGTGATTGCCGAAAAGTTTGCTTTTGAGAAGCGACTGATCGTTTCTACCTTAAAGCAGCATGGCATTTACTCTCTGCTGACGACACCCGAAAATCTGTCGATTGACGTAATCAATAAATATCTGGAGATGAAATCACGGCAACTGCTATGATAAGTCTTTAATAATATTTTCTACTGTTTCTTTTAAAGGAGGAAGGTGCTTTGTTATGACTACCCATATAATCTCATAGTCAATGTTGGCATATTCATGGGAAATAATATTTCTGAGTCCAATAACTTTTGCCCATGGAACTTGTGGATAATCTTTGAAAAATGATCTTTGGGTTTTATCATCAATAGCCTTAATTGTTTCTCCGATTACCTGTATTCGCATGATGCAGGCATCCAAAACAGTCATTCCCCAAGGGGATAACAAGAAATCGTCTACATTCTGTATATTCTTGCATCTGTCTTCAATGATAGAGATTGATTCTGATAATTGAAGAAACTTATCTAGAATTTCCTCTTTAAGCGTAGATTCCATCTTTTTCTATTCTTTGGGATATGAGTGAACGAAGGTTTTTGCGTAAACGGAGGAGATCTATTTTGCAATTACAGATATGCTCCAGTTCTTCTTTAATATCGAACATCACGAAAGGATCGGGTTCTTTCAATTCTACGAAAACATCTAAATCACTTCCTTCGTGTTGTTCACCACGGGCCACAGAACCAAAGATACCGATAGAAATAATCCCATATTTCTCGGCACACTGTTGCTTGAATTGGCGGATTTTTGTAAGGTATTCATTCGTTGTTTTCATAATTACATACTTCTTTCTCTACAAAAATAGTAAAAAACGGGAAGATAACAAGCGCATTTCTTTGAAAATAGTTTATTATAGAATTGCCTTCCGTGTTTCTACAAAGAAGAATACAGCCATTCCTATTATAATGACTCCCAGTATGCCGTAAAAGAGCCGTGCTCTGCCGCGACCTACATTCCGGACGATTGTCTGGGCATTGCGTGTGGTGAAGAACCAGTTCCAGTTCAGTAAGGAAGCTAGCAGGGAAGTGATTCCCGCTAGCGCAAAAATTCCTTGTACGATGTATTGTCCGGTCATAGTCTGATCACTCTGCTTCCGTCTTCCAGTTCTTCAATCGTCACTTTTACGGCATCTCCCGGCAGTAATTCTTCTACCAGTTCCGGCCATTCGATAAAGCAAAGGGCGCCGCTGTAGAAATAATCTTCGTATCCCATGTCATATACTTCACTTAGCTTTTTGATGCGGTAAAAATCGAAGTGATAAATCAATTCTCCGGTTTCGTCCGAACGATATTCGTTAACGATAGCGAAAGTAGGAGAACTGATAACGTCTGATACACCTAATTCTTCGCAAAGAGCTTTGACGAAGGTCGTTTTGCCGGCTCCCATTTTACCATATAAAGCGAAAACGGTGTTGTCACCCATAGCAGCGATAAATTCCCGGGCTGCCTCATGGATACTTTCCTGTGATTGAATCTTGATTTCCATATACTATTCTATTATTATGACTGTTTCTTGCAACAACTCTTTCCGATCTTGCAAACGGCATAAATCAGGATAGAGAAGAATATAATCGAAGCGCCCGAAGGGACTTTCCAGTGGTAAGAAATAAACAGACCGCCCAGACATCCCAGAAAACCGATACCGATGGACAGCCAGATGATTTTCTTGAAACTGTAGGTAAAGAGGTTGGCTGTCATTTGCGGAATGGTGAGTAGCGATATTGCGAGAACGATGCCTACCATACGCAGACAAGCGACGATGGTCAACGCAATAAACATCATCAGCACATATTCGAATATCTCTACCGGAATCTTTTGCGAACGGGCAAACTCGCGGTCGAATGCAATATATACGATAGGACGGATAAACAGATAAAAGAAGCCGGTTAATATCATAGCCAATATGCCCAGCATCCACAAGTCCGCCTGATTGATGGTCAGGATATTACCGAAAAGATAAGCTGACAAGTCCGGAGCAAATCCCGGTGACAGGAAACTGAACATGATTCCCAAAGCCATTCCCAGCGTCCAGAATACGGCAATCGCAGAATCTTCGCGCATATCTTTCCGTCGGCTCAGCCACTCGACACCGAATGCGGACAATACAGAGAAGACGGCGGCTGACAGTATGGGAGAAATTCCCGCAAACAGTCCCAGTCCTATCCCTCCGAAAGAGGCGTGCGTGATTCCTCCACTGATAAATACCAGACGGCGGGTAACAATGTAAGTACCGATAATCCCGCAGGCAATGCTTGCCAGTAAGCTGCCCAGCAAAGCGTGTTGGAAGAATGTATATCGAAGTAGATCCACTTTTTAATTAAAGATTAAAGATTGAAAATTAAAAATCAAAGCAAGAATAATGCCGTCCATCAATAAAAACAACTTCAACGCCCTCCTAATACCTATTACTTAATACCTATTACCTCTCCCCATTCCTTCTCTCTCCGATAATCAGAAAGACTTCATCTTTGAGGTCATCCGGCAACTCGATACCCCGTAGTTGCAAACTACGTACCCAGCCTGCGACATCAATGTCCTGCATGGTATATAACACATCCCTGAATTGGTTTGTTTCTTCGTCAGTATACGCATTTGCTTCCTTTCCGATGAACTGATCCAGTTCTTCGTCATCGTAATATTCAATTTTTTTGCTTACGGCGGCAAGCAAACTATCTTTCTCGCACACTTCGTGTTGTCCGCAGCATTCTATATCTGCTTCTTTCACTTCCGGCATACGGTCCAGTTCACCTTTTTCTATTTTCTGTTGCAGTCTTTTGTTGCGGATATAACCGGCTATCAATGCGATGATACCTAGCAACACCAAACTTATAATAAGTATCCACATAGTCTGTACTGATTCAAATTTCTGCAAAGTTACTTATTAATTTGCATTCTATCATGGATGGTATCTATTTCTTTTCTTACTTTTGCACGTTGCTAACTTAAATATATATTAGACGATGAAGCATAAGAAGTGGTTGACTGTCTTATTTATACACGGTAACAGGAGAAGATATCAGGTAAGTATATGGGCGGAAGGAAATGGCTGGGTGATAGAAAAAGGTGCGGATTAAAGAAAGAAACAGCCGGAACTGTAGGGTACCGACAAAGGTGATTTTCATCTGCTTAGGCGGTTATTTAAAATAATCCTGTATATTTGTGATAATAAATCGAAAGACTATGATACGACGTAGGCTTTGCCTCTTATTCCTACTGACTGGAATGACTCTGTTTGCTTATTCGCAAGGATTGTTGTTTCAGGCTAATGATAAAGAAATTAAAGAAAGGACTTCTCTTCAGATATTTCAGGAAGGGGAGATACCTTGTTTTACGAAAAACTTTCAGTTGAGCTTTGAACTTTCTATTCGCGATTTTGATACTTTTGGATATGTTTTTCTGCTGAAGGAAGATCAGGGGAAAACTAAATATAGCTTTACGTATACTTATCTGGATGGTGAGAACAGTACATTCAAGTTTAATACCGACGGAAAAGAGAATCATTATTCTTTAAATCTGCGCAATGATGCACTGGCTTATCAATGGATTCCTGTGTCTTTTGCATTCGATTTGCAACAGGACGTACTTACGATTCGTATCGGAGATAACGAAAAGAAGATTACTTCTTTAGGATTGAAAGATACTTTTTGTCCGCACCTCTTCTTCGGACGTTATGATTATATTTTGGATATGCCCACTTTTGCCATCCGCAATCTGAAGCTGGAAGGTGATAGAAGTCATTCATATACTTTCCCTCTGAATGAAAATGAAGGGGAAGAAGTGCATACTTCTACAGGGAAGGTTTTGGGTACGGTTGTCAATCCGGTGTGGCTCATCAACGGTTCTTATCATTGGGAGAAACTTTTTGAGTATTCTTTTCAGACTCCTTCGGGAATCACTTTTGAGCCGGACAGTCAGCGACTGATTATTTTCAGCCAGGATTCACTTCTTACTTATAATCTGTTGAAACGTCAGCCACAAAAGTATTCTTATAGCAACAAACTACCCGTAAAATTGCAGTTGGCTACTCACTTCATGAATACAACGGATGGTAAACTTTATGTTTATGAATTGAATAACCTGCCGTTGGGGGATGCTACGGTAGCGGCGCTCGATCTGAATAATCAGGAGTGGAAACAGACCGGAGTAGCAGCCTTGCCGGTACAGTTGCACCATCATGACGGCTTTTGGGATGAAACAACCGGGAAGTATCTCGTTTTTGGCGGTTTTGGTAATAAGCGTTTTAATAATACATTCCTCGAATATGATATCGAGGGCGACCGTTGGGATACCCTTTCTTATTCCGGTGACCGGATTATCCCCCGTTATTTCTCGGGTATGGCAGTCAATAAGAACTGGGAGCATATCTATGTCTTTGGCGGGATGGGAAATGAATCGGGTGAGCAGAGTGTAGGCCGAAATTATCTTCACGATCTTTATCTGCTTGACAGAAAGCAGCAGTCTGTGCGACGTTTGTGGCAGAACGCTTCGGATCATCGTTTGGTCGTCGCCCGTGATATGATACTGACCCCTGATGAGAAGTATATCTATGCTCTGTGTTATCCGGAATATCTTTCGGATACCTATCTGCAACTTTATCGCTTGACGGTTGATGATGGAACGATGAAAGCTTTGGGAGATTCCATTCCGATGCGTTCGGAAGAGATTATGACGAATGCTAACCTTTACTATAATTCATTGACGCATGAGTATTACTGTACGACCACGGAATTTGACAAGAAGGGACATACGGTGATTCGGACTTATGTGCTGTCCGCCCCTCCGGTTTCTCTGGATGAAATCCGTTCTTACGGTTCCAGGTCTTCTCTGGAGATTCGTTGGTTATGGATAATGGCAGGAATAGGAGTATTATTGCTTGCCGGAGGTGTGCTGTTTGTCAGGAAAAAGAGGGGAAAACAAAGAAATGCGGTTCTGGAATCATCTTCTGTGCTCATGTCACCACCTGTCGGGAGAGAACCGGATAAAAGTGTACAGGGAAAAGAAACGCTTGCAAAAGAAGATTTTGAGTCATCCCTCGTTCGTCCGAATGCAGTTTATTTATTTGGTCCTTTTACGGTAATTGACCGGAATGGGCGGGATATTACTCATTTGTTCAGTTCCCGTTTACGGCAGGTTTTCATCTATATCTTGCTTCATAGTACTCATAATGGAGTATTATCCGCCTCCTTAAATGAGGTCTTCTGGCCCGATAAACCCGACGACAAGGTGAAAAACCTGAAAGGGGTAACGATCAATCAGATTCGTAAAAATCTGGCTGAACTGGATGGAGTGGAACTTGTACACGACAAGGGATATTTCAGACTGGTGTTTACTGACTGTTATTGTGATTATTTCCGTTTCCGCACCTTGAAGAATGCTGAAGAGGTCGAGAATGAACTCGGCATTTTATTAATGCGTGGCAAATTCCTTGATGGTATGGATGCAGGGATGATGGATCACTTCAAGCAAAAAGTAGAAGAGTTCTTGTCTTCCTTCCTGCCATTGGAAATCGAACGTCTGTATCAGCAGCATAAGTATGATGCCGTCATTCGTTTCTGTAATGTGCTTTTCCGGGTTGATCCGGTTAATGAGCTGGCACTGGCTTATGGTATGCATGCCCTTAACCATACAGGTTCGTCACAAGAAGCGATTCTGCAATATTCCCTGTTTGTGCGTGAGTACAGGCAAATGATGAATGAAGAATATTCTACTTCCTATGCAGAACTGATGAGCAAAAATCCTCCTTTTCATCGATAAAAACATATCGGTTAATGATATTTATTCGCTTATTAATCCGTTATTAACCCATCACTAATAAGTTGCTTAACCTCGCTACATTATGTTTGCAGCGATGTTATTTACTTATTGTTTTATTTAAAAACCTAATACGTATGAAAACAAGATTCTTTATGAAACTTTGTTTATTCAGTTTGTTGGTTTGGTGTATCAGCTCGTGCAAGAGCGATAACGGCGATTCGGTGCGGCCTATTGCACTTGAATGTATGTACACGCATCTGACCGACATGACAAACATGCTTGATACCGCAAAGATCGGTACAAGTGACGGTACTTTCCCATTGGCAAATGCCCAGAACCTGCAAAAAGCTGTCGAAGAACTGCAAACAGGTATTTCTAAAGGTATGGCTGGCTACTTTGTTCTACAGTATGAAATAGATAACTACTGTATAGCCGCCGAAAAAGCGATTGCCGAATTTCAGGATTCCTATCAACAGACATTGCAACCGGGTACGCCTGCCGAATTAAAGGTATTCGGCATTGACGGTAAAGGGCGTATTGAATTTGGTTCCGATCCTGCTTATGGTGGCGGTAATACTTTCACCGTAGAAAGTTGGGTGAAGTATGATGCCGGTTTCTTTGAGTCGGGAATTGGCAGTTTCCTCTCTACTTTTGACGGTAAGCAGCCGAATGAGGGATGGATGATCAACTTCTTAGGCTCTAATCTTCGTACAACGATCGGTATGGGACCACAGGAAGGCCGTGTACTGGAAGAAGGCCGCGCTTATCCTGATAATTTTGGCAAATGGAATCATGTCGTGACGGTGTGGGATAATACTTTGCCTGAAGGACAGCTGAAAATGTATGTCAATGGTGAATTATTCTTCAGTAAGACAAATGATGTGAAGAATGATGCCGGAGTATTACAGAATTATATGCCTAACACCCGTAACCAGAATATGTGGGCATTCCAGGAACCGACTGACAATTCACGCTGTATGACCGGATTTATTAAGAAATTCCGCATGTGGAGTACTGCGAAATCGGCGAATGAGGTAAAAACGCTGATGAACTCGGATGTGACGGGAACAGAAAGCGGACTGGTATGTGCGTGGGACTTCACGACAGTGGCCGAAGACGTTACCAACATTCCGGATAAGACAGGAAAACACGTTGCGAAAATTGTAGGTAACTACAAATGGTTTAAAGTTGAGAACTAACCTTAATAAACAGACGAAGAGTATGAAAAATAATACGATAAAAATAAAGGCTTTCCTCTGCCTGCTGCTTCTGACGTGCGGATGGGTAAGTGTGCAGGCACAGCAGGTGCTTACAGTGAAAGGTGTGGTAGTAGATGCTTTAAAAGAACCGTTGCCCGGAGCCAGCGTTCAGGTGGTAGGAATGTCTACCGGTACGGTGACTGACTTGGATGGTAATTTTAGTCTTCAGGTTCCGAAAGGAAAAACGATTGCTGTTTCTTTTATAGGATACGTGACACAGGAACTGACTGTAAATCAGAATCAGTCGAACCTTACCATTCAGTTGAAAGATGATTCCAAGCAGTTGAATGAAGTAGTCGTCATCGGTTATGGTACGGTAGAAAAGAAAGATTTGACAGGTTCTATCCAATCCGTTACCAGCAAGGAATTAAGTAAACTGGTAACTACCGATGTCACTGAAACACTGAACGGACGTGTCGGTGGTGTACTCGTGAATAAGACTTCCAACCGTCCCGGTTCGGATACGAAAATAGAGATTCGGGGTATCAACTCGTTCAATTTCTCGAATGAACCTTTATACGTGATCGACGGAGTACCTTCTCAAACGGGAATGCGTCATCTGAACTCTGCCGATATTGAATCTATCGACATCTTGAAAGATGCGTCTTCCAGTGCAATCTACGGTTCGCGGGGTGCAAACGGGGTGGTGATTATCACTACCAAAGGGGCTAACAAACGTCAGGGCTTTAATATCGACTATTCGGGTTACGTTGGTTTCAAGACTCCTACCCGCATTCCTGAAATGATTGGTAATATGGGCAATGGACTGGAATATGTAGACTATCGCACCGCTTTGTGGAAAAAGAAGTATGGTGATGCTTCACTGAGCCGTCCGGACTTTCTGACTGATGACGAGAAACGCCGTATCAAACATGGTGAATACTATGACTGGTTGCGTGAACTGTCGCAGAATGCATTGACTACCAGTCATTCTGTTTCCGCTACCGGAGGTACGGATAAACTATCTTTCTCATTCGGCTTGGGATACTTGAAGGATGACGGTATGGTAGGCGATGAAAGTTTTGAACGTATTACTGCCAATATCGGATTGGAATATCGCTTCTCTGATAAGTTCAAAACAGGGATTAACAGCTATGTTTCTCTGAATAACACGAATGAAGGAGCCAATGATGCTTTGATTAATGCATATTTCCTGCCGCCTACGGTCAGCCCATACGATAAAGACGGAAGCTACCTGTTTAATTGCCAGCCGACTTCCAGCAAGATTAATCCATTTGTTCAGATTGAAAATAATAAAAGAGAGAAAGAAGCAAACTATACCAATTTCTCCGGTTATCTGGAATATCAGCCGATTAAAGGACTGAGCTTTAAATCACAGATTGCAGTTCAATATGATTCGGATGTTTACGGAGAATGGGTAGGTACGATGACACAAGCCAAAGGAGGTCTCAATGCACCGGAAGCTTACCGGAAAGAAGGACGGAATATGAACTGGGTATGGGACAATATCATTACTTATGATAAAATCTGGAAGAATATTCATCGTCTGAATGCTATCGGTTTGTATAGCGTACAGAAAGAAACTCATAAGGGTTCCGAAATGCGTGGTGACGGTCTGCCTTACAACTCGGACTGGCATGCGATCGAAACAGCCGAGGAAATTCGTGATGTGAAGAGTTACTATTGGGAGTCATCCATGCTTTCTTTCATGGGACGTGTCAACTATACGTTGATGGATCGGTACTTGTTTACTGTAACAGGGCGATATGACGGAACTTCCCGTCTGGCTACCGGCAATCAGTGGGGATTTATGCCGTCGGCAGCTGTCGGCTGGCAGATGAAGAATGAGAATTTCCTGAAAAACGTAGACTGGCTGAATAGTCTGAAACTCCGCGTCAGCTGGGGTAAATCGGGAAACAACAGTATTGACCATGATATTACCTGGACAAAGCTGGACCTGACTCATTATATCTATGGAGGTAAAGGTGAAAATGCTTTCGGATTAGGCGACCGCAAAGGTAACAAAGATCTTCGTTGGGAGATGACCTCGGAGTGGAACTACGGTATTGATTTCGGCTTCCTGAATAACCGTATCAACGGTACGATTGATGTGTATAACCGTACTACGAAAGATTTGATTTTCGCCCGTTCGGTAGGTAACCTCAACGGTTATGGCTCTATCCTTGAGAATATAGGAACGTCCTCCAATAAAGGGGTGGAAATAGGTCTGAACACGGTGAACATCTCAAAGAAGGACTTCACATGGAAGACAAATATGACTTTCTCTCTGAACCGTAATAAGATTGTAGACCTCTACGGTGATAAAAAGGATGACTTGGCTAACCGTTGGTTCATCGGTCAGCCGATGAAAGTGATCTATGATTTGGAAAAGGTAGGAATCTGGCAGACGGAAGACAAGGAACTGGCTGCTAAATATGGACAAGTACCGGGACATATCCGTGTAGCTGATCTGGACGAGAACTATGTGATTGATGAACGTGACTATAAAGTACTCGGCTCTCCGTCACCCGACTGGACAGCGGGTATGACCAATACCTTTACTTACAAGAACTGGGATTTGTCTTTCTATATGTATGCACGTATCGGTGGTACCTACAATGATGATTTCACTTATATGTTTACCGCATGGGATAATGAACACTGGAACAAGCTGAATGTGAAGTACTGGACTCCGGAAAACCACAGTAATGAATACCAGCAGATCGGTGCGCAATCCTACCATACTCAGGTATTAGGTAAGATTTCCGGTTCGTTCCTGAAAATACAGAATATTACGTTGGGATATACCCTTCCGGAAAACTGGATGAAGAAGATGAAGATGAAAAATGCACGTGCTTACATCAATGTGCAGAATCCGTTTACTTTCACCGACTATCTCGGTCCGGATCCCGAAACGATTGGTGAAGACGTATACAAGTCTTTGTCACTTTATCCGATGACGTTTACTTTTGGAGTGAATTTAACCTTCTAAATACTTGAAACCTTATGAAACGAGTAAAAGAACAAATTAAATATTTGGCACTGTTAGCAATCTGCTTGCTAAGCGGATGCTCCGATTTTCTGGATAGTTATAACCCCTCGGCAGTAACGGACGATTTCTATAATACTAAAGAAGGACAACAGAAATTGTTGACAGATATCAATGCCCGTTACCGCAATGTTTTCAATACAGGCGAATTGCAGTATTACGGAACTGATATTTACATGGCTATCTCCGAAGAACCTGCCGAACGTATGTTCAACGGCTATGACAAGACTTTCAACTCCACTGCTCCGATTGTAGGTGATTATTGGAAAGTACTCTATAAGATTGTGCAGGAAAGTAACATCCTGCTGAATCGCTGCACACCGGATATTGCAGGAAGCGATTATACTTCGCTGACCGCACAAGCCCGCTTTTTCCGGGCAATGGCTTACTATTATCTGGTAGAAACATTCGGCCCCGTACCTTTGCTCACCGAAGAGAATACAAGCGTTATCCAGCAGGCGGAACGTACCGGCGAACAGGCTATTTACACTTTCATCATTACCGAACTGAATGATATAAAGGACAAATTGGAGATGACCACGATTTCAGCCGGAAAGGTAACGAATGCCGCAGTCATTCACTTTTTAGGGAAAATGTATCTGACACGTGCTTACAAATCCTTTGCTGAAACAGACGACTTTTCCAATGCAGCAACGACATTTGATTTGCTGGTAGAGAATCCGGCCTCCGGTTATGCTTTGCAGGAAAACTATGCTGCTTTGTTCGATGAAAACAATCAGGCTAATTCGGAAGTAATCTGGGCGATTCAATATGGACTGGATAAGAACTATCGGGGTGATGGAAATCCGCAACAGGCACAGTTTGGATTTAATATTGTAGCATTGGAGCCGGATCTGTTCATTAAGAATCAGAATGATTACTCTAGTGTTTCCCGTAAATACTGGGTGAATCCGAAAGCGCACGAGCTTTATACCGACCCGGAAGCGGATACCCGTTATGATGCGACGTTCAAACGTGAATATTACATAAACAATCCGGATAATGCTGATTACGGTAAGCTGGGAATCTATTTCCCCCGTTGGAACGATAAATCGGGTATGAGTAATAATGCGAAAAGATTTTATCCGTTCAAGCAGGACGATGAATATGTATGGTATCCGCAATCTACGGCACTTCCTGTATTGGAAACTGCTTCAGATCGTATGCCGATGGTACGGAAGTTCAGCGATACCAAGATACAATGGGGCGAAGGCGGCTCTCGTGAAGATGTCATTTTCCGCTTGGGTGATACCTACCTGTTGTGTGCTGAGGCTTATCTGGGTGCCGGAAACAAGAAACTGGCATTGGAACGCATCAACAGTATACGTAAGCGTGCCGCTAAAGATGCGACCGCTTATGAAGCAATGAAGTTGACGGATCTGGATATAAATGTTATCATGGATGAACGTGCCCGTGAATTGATGGGAGAGCATGACCGCTGGTTTGACTTGAAACGTACTCAGACACTGCTGACACGTGTACCCGCATACAATCCGTTTGTGGTGAAATATGATAATTTGAACAAGAACCATCTGGTACGACCCATTCCACAAGATGAACGGAACAAGGTAGATGGATTATCTCAGAATGAAGGTTATTGATTAATGGTTAACTAACAAATGAAAGAAGTAATTATGAAAACGACTATATGTGGCGCTGCACTGTTGCTCAGCCTGACAATGGCTAGTTGTGAAGTGTACGAATCACCGGAAATCAATCAAGGATTGAACGAAGAAAACAACACGTCCCTTTATACAGATGCTTATGACCCGATCAGTAATGTGGGGCAATACTATATGCCGGAAATGAAGGTGAAACCGAAGAAGTACTGGAATTGTGTGGAAGTTGTAACGGTAGGCAGCCGTAATGAGCTGGGACAAACAGAGAAAGTACGCGGATTGCAGTACCACCTGATGTGTCAGTCATTGGCCGGTCTGGCTAATCGTGCCGTAGAACAGGGAACAAGTGAAATAGCTGTTTGGCTGCACGATCACGGTGGCAGTGATTCCTATAAACTGTCTAAGCAGGCACTCGAAGATATGGGTATCCACGAACAGGGGATGCAGAGCGGACTGGAACTGGCACGTAATGATTATGGTCCGTCCGACGGAGTGACTATTCAGTTGAAAGGAATGTTCGACGGATATGTCTTGACGGATATTGAGCATAATCCGGAGAGTGGTGTCGTAGCATCTGTTGCTTCTCATGTTTATAATTCTATTATTGTGGATGTCCGTGACAAGGAATATTATGAAGAAGTAGGATATACCATGAAATATGATGCAAGAAGCAAGACTACTGCGCAGGCATGGGCGGAGTTCAAAGATAAATGCAGCAACAAAGCATTGGTGATCATGCCTGTACAAACCGGTGAATTGCGTGAGTTTGCCATTAAGAATGAACTTTTCGTATTGAACTTGAATAAGCGTCAGGGAACTTCGATAGCCGGACAAAACACAGCTTTGCTGAAAGAAATCCTTGCCTGGTTGGAACCGAATGCACCTGTCTACGGATGGGAACAGGGAGTAAGTGAAGATGCTTTTGTTGATTTGGTTTCCAAGAGCGGTCATCCGATGATCCCTTGTGACTGGAGTTACAATCACTCCTTGACTTCTTTGCTTTATTCTCAACGTCAGAAATCGACATTGGCCCGCGTGAAGAATCCGCAGTTTCTGGATTATACAAAGAAAAAGAATTTCGTTTCTTTCTTCCTTTCCGATGGTGACAATATCCAGTGGATGATGAATGACTTTAAAGATTTCTATAATGCGGCGGAGTCGGAAGAAGTACGGATGACGTATGGTATTGCTGCTTCAGTGCTTCCGATGATGGCACCGGCACAATTCGATAATCTGTTGAGTCAGCAAAAGCCGAATTGCTCTATTTTGGAAATGCTGGGAGGCGGTTACTATTACGTAGACAATTATAGCGAGAATGGTGACCGGGCGAAGAATCTGCAAGTCGTGGCAGAACGCCTTTCGGCGCATATGCGTCAACATCGTGTGAAACTGTTGGGTGTAATGGCTATGAATGTAAAATCAGAAGCTGCCAAAGAAGCATTTCAGGCTTATGTAGATGCCAATGACCAGTTGGAAGGTATCGTAGCGCTTCAGTATAGCCCTTATGCAGGAGGTGAAGGAGACGTTATTTGGGTAACGAATAAAGCAGGATATGATATCCCGGTCATTACGGTGAAATACTCTTTGTGGAATTTTGGAAACCGGAATGCGGAACGTGAAGGTACCCCTGCCTATATTGCCGGAAGATTGAAACAGGAAGCACAGCAGGAAAGTTTTTCTGTAGTATGTGTGCATGCATGGAGTAATTTCTCCGATCACGGACAGACGGAAGATCCCCTGATTGAGAACCAGTCTGGAGATATTCGTGGAGCCGGAGCGGCAAAGCTTTGTGCAGGACATCTGAACGATAGTTTTGAAGTAGTAAATATGCAGGAACTGGTATGGCGTTTGCGTATGAGCCAGCGTCCGGAACAGACGAAGAAGTATCTGAGTGAGGTATTTTAATTAACTAGAGTTTCACAGGCTCTCTGTATGGCTTTCTCTTTTCAAACGTGGAAGGAGAAAGCCATACAGAAGGCTTGTGAAACTTAAGCAAATAATAATAGATATGGTTGCAAGATTGTTTTTCTTATCAATCTGTCTTCCTTTTCTGCTCACCTCGTGTCAGCAGTCAAAGAAGACAGTAGAGTTTGTAGACTACGTGAATCCTCTGATGGGTACCGAATCTACTTTTGCGTTTTCGCATGGTAATACTTATCCTGCTGTGGCAGTGCCTTGGGGAATGAATTTCTGGAGCCCGCAGACCGGGGAGAATGGCAGTGGATGGATGTATACGTATGCCGATAGTCTGATGCGCGGCTTCCGGCAGACACATCAGCCTAGTCCTTGGATGAATGATTATGGTACTTTTTCCATTATGCCGCTTGCCGGAGAACTGAAAATGAGTCATAAAGAACGTCTGGTTCCTTTCTCACATCAACAGGAAAAAGCGACTCCTTATAATTATAGTGTTACATTCGATAACGGATTGCAGACTTCTCTTTCTGCTACTTCCCGTGGAGCTGTATTCGAAGTCTCTTTCCCTGAAAAAGAAGACCAGTATGTAGTGGTGGATGCATATCATGAAGGAAGTTCAATAACGATTGAACCGGAAAACCGGTTGGTAAAAGGTGCGACACGATATAATAACGGAGGTGTACCGGATAACTTTGCTAATTACTTTATGATGGAATTCAGTCATCCCGTCATAGAATACGGCACTTACAATGGAGATACTCTGCTGCACCATCAAACCGATGTAGCGGCCGATTATACCTGTGCCTATCTGAAATTTGATGTTCCGGCAGGTGAAAAACTGACCATACGTACAGCCTCTTCTTTTATCAGTCCCGAACAGGCTGCCATCAACTTTAATCGTGAAGTAGCCGATGCGGATGTACAATTGATCAGCGGGAAAGCCCGTGAACAGTGGAATAACTATCTCGGACGTGTAGAAGCGGAAGGAGGAACAGACGAACAATTTCGTACCTTCTATTCCTGCCTGTATCGTACGTTACTTTTCCCGCGTGAGTTCTATGAGTTTGATTCACAAGGAAATCCTGTTTATTACAGTCCTTATGACGGTAACGTGCATGATGGTTATATGTATACCGATAATGGTTTCTGGGATACGTTCCGTGCGGTTCATCCGTTGTTCACGTTACTTTATCCGGAGGTTTCGGAACGCGTGACGCAATCTATCCTTAATGCTTATGATGAAAGTGGTTTTATGCCGGAATGGGCGAGCCCCGGTCATCGTGGTTGCATGATTGGCAATAACTCTGTTTCCTTATTGGTCGATGCATGGATGAAGGGGATACAAACGGTAGATGCCGAAAAAGCTCTGGAAGCGATGATTCATCAGACACAGGCCCGCCACGCGGAAATAGCTTCTGTAGGACGTGACGGCTTCGAGTATTATGATAAGCTCGGATATGTACCTTATCCGGAAGTTCCCGAAGCTACAGCCAAAACACTCGAATATGCTTATGCTGACTGGTGTATCGCCCGCTTTGCGCAATCGCTGGGTAAACAGGATATCGCAGACCAGTATTATCAGAAAGCCAAGAATTACCGCAATCTGTATTATCCGGAACATGGTTTTATGTGGACTAAGGATGCCAAAGGCAATTGGCGTGATCGTTTTGATGCTACGGAATGGGGCGGTCCTTTCACAGAAGGAAGTTCCTGGCACTGGACTTGGAGCGTATTTCACGATCCGGAAGGTTTATCTGAACTGATGGGCGGACATGAACCGATGGTAGCCCGTCTCGACTCTATGTTTGTGGCTCCGAACACTTATAATTATGGAACCTATGGTTTTGTTATCCACGAAATAGCTGAGATGGTTGCCTTAAACATGGGACAATATGCGCATGGCAATCAACCGGTGCAGCATGCCATTTACTTGTATGATTATATCGGTCAGCCTTGGAAAACACAGTACCATCTCCGTAATGTTATGGATAAACTCTACAATTCCGGAAGTAAAGGATACTGTGGCGACGAGGACAACGGGCAGACATCTGCTTGGTATGTATTTTCTGCTATGGGTTTCTATCCGGTTTGTCCGGGAATGCCTGAATATGCGGTAGGTTCTCCGTTATTTAAAAAGGTAACTCTGCATCTTCCCGAAGGAAAAAACTTCGTCGTTTCAGCAGCAGATAATGCGGCAGACCGTCCATACATAAGGAAAGCTCTGTTGAATGGACAAGAATTCACACGCAACTATCTGACGCATGATGAACTGAAACAGGGCGGAGAACTGAATCTGTCAATGGACAGCGTACCGAATCAGCAAAGAGGTACCCAACCGGCAGACTTCCCATATTCTTATTCCAAGTAGTTTCAATAGGTTTTAGTATACTTTTCATTGACCGATACGGAGAGAATCTTAATTGATTTGATCTGTATCGGTCATACAATAGGAATTTAAAGTCAGGCTTTGTCTTTGCTGTTTCTTTTGTTACCTTTGTGCATCTAATATGAGGTTTATGATACATTCTCTTCCATCTTCCGAACCCTTGACGGCACAAAAGCTTTTCTCAAAGCTTTATGTTTCCTACTATGCCCGTTTGGTTCGTTTCGCTTCCCTTTATGTAGGAGCTATGGGAGACGCAGAGAATATAGTACAAGATTTTTTCCTCTATTTATGGGAACGTAAAGAGATACTTCCGGAACTGCAACAGCCCGATGCATATCTTTTCTCCGCTGTCAAGCATCGTTGTCTGAACTTCCTTCGTTCACAACTTTCTATAGTAGACCGCAGGCAGCCGCTTTCTGATATTATGGAGCAGGAGTTTAAACTGAAACTTTATAGCCTGCAACTACTTGATGATTCCCAAATGTCGATAGACGAAGTAGAAAAACAGATCTGCCGTGCAATTGATAACTTACCGGAACGTTGCCGGGAAATATTTGTCATGAGTAAACTAAAAGGAATGAAATACCGTGAGATAGCCGGAGCACTCGGCATTTCGCAGAATACGGTAGAAGGTCAAATGGCTATCGCATTAAAAAAACTTAGGAAGAGTTGCGTCATTGTCTGCCTTTGCTGCTTCTATTGAGCGTATAAGGATAAATCGCCTATGTATTGTCTCTTTGCTTCAGTCCATTCCATATACTTTAGTCAAGCTGAGTACTAATTTGCAGCTTATAATGAATGAATTTAGTTCCGGTTGCTTATAAATATTGTCTGACTAGTTGTTGAATTTTCGTCTGACAGTTGTTAGACGAAAAGATAACAATTGTCAGACGAAAGTTCAACAACTGTCAGACGATTAAATTTAAGTATAATGAATACTAAATCTGTGTGCATCAAGAATTAAATCTTAGAGTAAATCCGAACAGATAAGTTCGTTTCAAAACAGTTCTTAGCTTAAACTTATTGGATTTTACTTCCCTTCCTTGATTTTTTTTCATTTTCCTTTGGTGGTAAATGCAAGTTGCTGTGTCTTCTTATTAAAAGCGCGCAATATGATGAACGAGAAATGGAATCAATACTTTTTCGGAGAACCGACCGAAGAGGAAAAACGGGAGCTTTTTCAGGAACTGGAAAAGAACGAAGATATGAAACGGGAATTTGCAGAAATGCAAAATATCGTAGGTCTGTCCGGATTATTACCCAGAGAAGATGATTCTTTGAAAGGCGAACGGAATCTGGAAGCACTGATGAACCGCCAGGAGAAAAAGCAGAGGCGGAAACGGGTGTTGCAAGTCATACGATATACTACTTCGGCAGCCGCTATGATAGCTCTGACGTGGATGCTTGCCTGGTATATGCTTGTTGGTTCGGAGACTCCCTCTTATACGGAGATTACAGTTCCGAAGGGGCAACGGGTACATTTAACTCTGCCGGATGGTAGTGAAGCATGGTTGAGTTCACTTTCTACATTGAGGTGGCCTTCTGTTTTCTCGTCCGATGCCCGTATGGTAGAACTGGATGGAGAGGGATTTTTTACAGTGACAAAGGATGCTTCCCGTCCTTTTACAGTACAAACGCAGAAGTATGATGTAAGAGTGCTTGGTACGGAATTTAATGTATATGCTTATAGCAATAGCGAAAAGTTTGAGACAGACTTGCTTTCGGGTAAAGTGAGAGTCAGCTCTACCGGATATCCTGAAGAGTCGGTAAACTTATTACCTGACGAGAAAGTATCTTTGATAGATGGAAAACTGGTTAAGTCCTCTTCTCATTTTGGAGGAAAGGAATACCGTGAACAAGGAATCTATGACTTTGAAGAATTACCGTTGGGCGAAGTGCTGGAAAGATTGGAGCAATGGTATGATATTCATTTTACTGTAGATGATCCATCTCTGTTGAGTAAGATTATTTCGGGTAAGTTCCGGCAAAGCGATCAGATTGAAACGATTCTGAAAGCGATTAGCCGTGCGGACTTATTTGAGTACAAAATACTGTCACAGCGAGAGATAACGATATATTAATAATCTGATTAAAAGTTTAATGCCTATGTAACACAACGGAGTAGAATAAAACGAAAGTAAATAGACATCAAAATGAGGAATAAAAAGGGGGAAAGTGGTGCAACACTCTCCCCAATTCCTCAGCTATTAATACTTTCTCTGTTTCACGTTTTTGTGAACCTAAAATAAAGTACTAACAAAATCACTTAGCAAAGTTATGAAAAAAATCTTTTCACTGCTCGCTTTGGTCCTGTTTATTAACCTTTTTACATACCAGGCCCAGGCACAGACAGCAGTTGTGAATATTAATAAAACTTCGGTTTCGCTAAAAGAACTGATTCAAGAAGTCGAAAAACAGGCCGGATATTTGTTTGTCTACGGAAAAGACATCAATATCGAACAGAAAGTAAAAATCAATGCCCGGAATAAACAGGTAAAAGCATTGCTTGAAAATGTATTGCCGCAAATAGGGCTGACGTATGAATACGCCGACAACTACATCTCATTGAAGAAAACGCAGGTAGAGAAAAAATCAATAGGTAAAAAAATAATAGTCAAAGGAACCGTAGTAGACAAAAGTGGCGAGCCTATTATCGGAGCTAACATCATGGAGCAGGGAAGTGCTTCTAATGGTACGATCACAGATATCGATGGTAAATTCACGTTATCCTTGCCTTCCAATTCGGTATTAGCGGTTACGTATGTGGGTTTTTCCACAAAGAATATTCCGGTGAACAATCAGAATGCCATTCAGATTGTGATGGAAGAAGATTCTGAAATTCTGGAAGAAGTAGTGGTTGTGGCTTACGGTACGCAGAAGAAGATTTCTTCTACAGCTGCTGTATCAAGCATGAAGACTAAAGATGTAGCGCAAAAGCCGGTTATCAATATTTCTAATAGTTTGGCAGGTCGTATGGCGGGAGTCATTGCAAAACAAGGATCGGGAGAACCGGGAGCTGATGGTTCTGATTTGAGAATCCGTGGTGTGGCTACATTAGGGAACCAATCTCCATTGGTCGTAGTGGATGGAGTTCCCCGTGACTTTTCACGTATCGATCCGAATATGATCGAGGATATTACTATCCTGAAAGATGCGGCTGCCGTAGCTCCTTATGGTATGGCCGGTGCCAATGGGGTAGTATTGGTAACAACAAAAAAGGGAAAAAGCGGTGCTCCGGTACTTTCATACAATGGATATATCGGTTTTCAGAACCCGACCCGCATCACTGACCAGGTTAATTCGTATGAATATGCTTTGATGAAAAACGAAGCGGCTATGAATGCAGGTTATCCCAATTATTATGCCTACTCACAGCATGATCTGGAAATGTACCGGAAAACCTGTGCCGGAGACCCCGATGCCGATCCTGACCGTTATCCTAATAGCAACGGTCTGCGTGACTTGGTACAAAACAATTCTGTGATTACGAATCACAACTTGCAATTATCCGGTGGTAGCGATAAATTCCAGTACTACGTATCTTTAGGATATTCTTATCAGGAAGGAATGTGGAGTACTACCGATTACCAGCGTTTTAATCTGCTGGCTAATTTAAGCGTGGATGCCACCAAATATACGAAAATCAGTTTAAGTCTGGGTGGATGGCACGAAAAGAAGAATTATCCGGGTGCCGATACAGGCGACATCATGTATCAGGCATATCGTACACCTCCTATCTCTGCTATACAGTACTCGAATGGTCTGTGGGGACAATATGTAGGTAAGTCACTTTCGGGCTGACCTATCGTAGCGGATATCGTCAGGAGCCGGCCGACCAACTGAATACTTCTCTCTCCATAGAGCAACAGCTTCCCTTCATTCAAGGGTTAAGCATCAAAGGAGTAATCAACTACGACCCGTATCGTGTGAAGAAAAAGAAATATCTGACACCGATACCTGTATACACACTGGATGCATCACAAACTCCGTATCAATTCGTGGAAGGATTCCAGGGACCGGAGAAACCGAATCTGGAACAATCGTTTGAAGAAAGCGTGAGCATGACTTATCAGGGAATGATTAATTACTCACGGACTTTCGGCAAGCATACGGTTACCGGACTCGGAGTTATTGAAGCACGCGAAAGAAACGTATGGAATATGAGTGCCAAACGTCTGAATTATAATATTAACATTGATGAAATCAATGCGGGAAGCAGTGACCCTGCCGATATCAGCAACGGCGGTACGTCTTGGAAAGAACGTCAGGTAGGTTATGCATTCCGTTTGGGATATAATTATGATAACCGTTATATGGCGGAAGTTTCCGGTCGTTATGACGGACACTACTATTTTGCTCCGGGCAAACGTTTTGGTTTCTTCCCTGCTTTCTCACTGGGATGGAACTTGCGGGAAGAATCTTTTATGAAGGACATCGAATGGATGGATAAACTGAAATTACGCCTTTCTTATGGTGAGTCCGGAAACTTGGCTGGTAGTTCTTATCAATATATGAGTGATTATGGATTTGGAAATGCTGTAAATCTTGGCGGCGTACCTATGATGGGTATGTGGGAAAACTTACAGGGAAATCCGAACATCACTTGGGAAAAAGCCAAGAAGTTTGACTTCGGTGTGGAATTTTCCGTATTGAACGGTATGCTTTCTTTGGAAGCTGACTATTTCTATGAGAAGCGTTCGAATATGCTGATGGCTCCGAATGCATTGGTTCCGGCAGAATATGGTATTCCTTTGTCACAGGTCAATGCGGGAAGTATGCACAATCAGGGTATTGATTTATCTCTGAATTTCAACAAGCGTATCGGCAAAGACTGGATGATCAGTGCAAAAGGTACTTTCACTTTCGCACGTAATATTCTGGATGAAGTATTTGAGACGGAAGCTACCTTCAATAACCCGAATCGTCGCAGAACAGGACGTCCTGACGGAACAATGTTCGGATACAATGCTTTGGGGTACTTTACTTATGACGACTTCAATCCTGACGGTTCCTTAAAGGCAGGCATCGCTACTCAACCCTGGGGGCAGGTATATCCGGGTGATTTGCGCTACGAAGATTTAAGTGGTCCTAACGGCGTGCCTGATGGAAAGATTGACGAGCATGACCAGACTGTAATCGGTTTCTCTAACTGGGCGCCCGAAATTATTTTCGGTCTGGCTCCTACTGTTCAATGGAAGAACTTCGACCTGAACGCATTGATTCAAGGGGCTACCCGTACCAGCATTTCATTGGGTGAGACTTTGGTAATGCCTTTCTTTGATTCTGGTTCGGCTACTAAGTTACAATTCAGTGATCACTGGACGCCGGATAACACGAACGCACCCTATCCCCGTCTGACCAGTGAAGTAACGGTGAATAACCATCGTCAACCTTCTTCGTGGTGGGTACGTGATGCTACTTATATCCGTTTGAAGAGCATTGAAATCGGTTATACCTTGCCTCGTTCGGCACTGAACTTTATTGGTATCAGCTCTGCCCGCGTATATGCTTCCGGACAAAACCTCTGGACATGGACTCCGTTTATGAAAGAGCTGATCGACCCGGAAGCCAAATCCGCTAATGGCAAATACTATATGCAGCAGGCTGTATATGCTTTTGGTTTGAATATTACTTTTTAATTAGTTAACCATCATAACAAGATAGAATATGAGAATACATAATATAATAAAAACAGTTTGCCTGGCAGGCTCATTAGCCTTGCTGTCTGCCTGTGAAGACTGGCTTGAAATAGAGCCGAAAGACCGTTTTGGAGATACAACGGTCTGGGGATCGGAAGAAAATGCCGATATGTTTCTGAATGATATCTATAATCAGTTGCCGCATCTGAACAATGAAACACAGAATCTGGACCAATATTCGGATAATTCATACGTAGGTGCGGAATGGATGAATGCCCGTACAACGATTTATACCGGAGCATTATCTCCTACCAGTTGGATACCCGGCCCTTGGGATATGTGGAAATGGGGACGTCAGAACAATGACGACGCCAAAGGACAGTATGAACGTATCCGCTCCTGTAATCTGTTCATTACAAAAGTAACAGAATCCGATTTCTCGGCAGATTATAAGAAAGAACGTCTTGCAGAAGCGCGTTTCTTGCGTGCCTGGTTCTATCATTATCTCTGGATGGCGTACGGTGGTGTACCTATCATTACGGAAGTGCTGGATAATAACGTGAGTACGGATATCTTTTATCCGCGTGAGACTGCACAGAAAACATTTGAGTTTATCGACAAAGAGTTGGACGAGATTAAAGATGATCTTCCTCCACGTCGTAGCGGTTCCGATCTGGGACGTGCTTCCAAAGGAGCAATTCTGACGCTGAAAGGATGGGTGGAACTGTTCCATGCCAGTGAATTGCGTAATCCGGGTAAAGACAAGAAACGCTGGGAAGCAGCTGCGGCTACCTTGAAAGATGTAATTGACTTGCAGGTCTATCGTCTGCAACCGACTATTCTTGACCTTTGGACAGAAGCTACCAACAATAACGATGAAGTGATCTTCGACTTCCAGATGTCTAAGCAGAATGGCGGGCGTCGTGAAGGCCTGTTCGGTCCGGTGTTTGTAAAAGGAGTACAGTCCAGTTGGGGAAATATGCAGCCTACACAGGAACTGGTTGACGACTATTGCATGGCAAACGGATTGCCTATCACTGACCCTGCATCCGGTTACAATAAGAATAATCCTTATAAAAATCGTGAGAAACGCTTCTACCAGAGCATCCTGTATGACGGATCCATGTGGCAGGGGGAAGAGATTATCACTCGTGTAGGCGTAGGTAGTCCCAATGAGATTGATACTTCTTCGGATAGTGACGTTACGAATACGGGATACTATACTCGTAAGACGATTGACGAATCCGTGAATGGAGCGGACAATCTGCAAATGAGCAACGGAATGGCAAATTATATTTTCTTCCGTTATGCAGATGTGTTGCTGATGTATGCAGAAGCTTCTTTGGAAGCCGGAGATAAACCGACTGCCATCGAATATCTGGATATGGTGAGAACACGTGGAGATAATATGCCTTCTATCAACGATACTTATCCGCAGGGAATCACAGAAAATCAGTTGCGGGAAATCATTCGGAGAGATCGTCGCATAGAACTGGCGTTTGAAGATAAGCGTTGGTGGGACATTCTTCGCTGGAAGATTTGTGATGGTGAAAACGGAGTGATGAATAAACCGATTGGCGGTATGAAAATAGAAGATACCAATGGAGATGGTGTGTGGGAATACAATTATCATGAAGTTGGTAAACGTACCTTCCTGCCACGTATGTATTATCAGCCCATTCCGCAGTATGTGATAGACAAGAATCCGGTGATCCGCGAGCAAAATGGTGGTGAAGACGGATGGGTAAACGGGCAGAATCCCGGATATTAATAAAGAATGTAAACCTTGAAAGATTATTCGTATGAAACTAAATAGATTTGTCATGGCGGCAAGTGCGGTACTTTGTTCGTTTGCCTTGCTGAGTGGATGTAGTGATGATGATGTTTGTAAAGTATATATTCCGGAAGCCAAAACTTTGCAGATTAAAAACTTCGATTTGGGTGAAGAACTGAGAGAAGTATTTCATGTGGCTGTGACTGCCAGTGACTATGTGACCCGTTCCGGTAAGGAAGTGGGAGGAGATGTAAAGGTACAGTTGACTGTGGATGAGGCGAAGGTGCAGGAGTATAATTCTTTGTGTGGGACAGACTATCCTTTACTTCCTTCCGATTGCTATACGCTGACAACAGAAACTGTGATTCCGGCCGGGGAGAGTTCTTCTGCCGATCTGGTGCTTACGGTAAATGCACAGGGAAAAATCCAGCCGTTTGATTCTTATTTGCTGCCGGTCACTATCACTTCGGTAGAAGGTGCGCAGGCGGATCATATTCAGCAGACGGTATATTACCTTTTGAGTGGTGCGGAAGATGTATGGGCGATGCCATTGGCCGATCGCAGTGCATGGCAGGTAGTAGAAGTTTCTTCGGAAGAGACGAGCGGCGAAGGATCAGAGAACGGTCACGCTATCCACGCTTTTGACGGACTGAAAGGAACTTTCTGGCATACACAATGGAAAGGCAACGAGCCTCAGCCACCACATCATATCGTAGTAGATATGGGGCAGGAAGTGAAAATGCTGGGCTTTCAGTATGTATCCAGAGATCATGGTGAAGCATGGCCGCAGGAGATGACGATGGAAACCAGTCTGGATGGCTCGAAGTGGGAGTCGGCAGGAACTTACAGCGACCTTCCTGCGGGGGCAAAAGAGGAATTCCGTTCCTATTTTCCGGGATTTAAGCAGGCACGTTATTTCCGTCTGACAATAACTGCCGTGTATAGTGGCAAATGGGCAACAGCGGTAGCAGAGATTAATGCGATTTCTATTATTAAATAACAGAAAAAACGATTACCATGAAAAAATACATTTATATACTTTTGACGTTCTGTCTGTTAATCTCCTGTATGGAAGATCCGACGGCAGGTGTGGTCGTTCCTAAATATACTCCGTCTACCGAGAATCCGGGAGGTCCGGGTGAAGAACCGGGTGATGGGCTGATAGATCCGGCAGAACCGCTGGACAGGGGATTTATACATCTGAAAGGTCGTGAACTGAAATCTCTGAACTCTATTTCCATCACAGGGCTGAATGATGGCGAGAAAGTAATTCTTTCCACTTTGGCAGGGCTTGCAGCAAGAGTGACGGGCGATCAGGTTTATATCAATGAAGGCGGTCCTTCTTCCGTATGGTTGAAGCAGATGCAGAACAAGTACGGAATTCCGGTAAATACTTATAACGTTTTGGCTCCGTTGGTGCAGCATTATGTCGAAACCGGAGTGATCAAGGGATATATTGTCTATACGCCCTATTCGGAAGGACAATCTCATTCGATCAATGTAGCCACTTCTTTATGTGGTTTGCTTCGGGGGATTGCGGTACCGGAATCTCTTGTCGATAAGGTAAAGGCAATGGGAGTGACAACCGAACTTATGGACGTAAGGTCTTATGATGAGAAGTGGTTGTACGAGAATTATAAAGACCAGTTGGACAAGAGTCTGGCAGCCGATATGAAACCGGAAATCTTCCATCACCTGCGTGATTATATCACAATGACCAATGCTTTTGCTTTTTATGACTACAATGCGCGCGGGGATTGGTCATGGCGTACTTCTATACTGAAGGATCTGGATAAAGGAGCTTATTGTTTCGGTTATTATGATCTGGATGAATGGGGCATGGTGAATAATGCTTCTCAACTGGGTGTTTCTATGTTGCCGACCGATCAGGCGGCTAATTTGGCCACGTTGAGTAGTATATATGATACAACAGGACTGAAACAGCGTCCGGCAACTAAAGAAGTGGTTACCGAAGAGAATGTGCACTATGTGACATTCCTCGTCAGTGACGGTGATAATATCGCGTTTAACCTTTGGGGACAACAAGGATACATGGATCATGACCTGCACGGCCAATTCCCGCTCGGATATACCATTTCGCCTTCTCTGTACGATTTGGCTCCGGCTGTTTTACGCTGGTATTATGAGAATAGCAAAGAAGGCGATTACTTTGTAGCGGGTCCGAGTGGCAGCAGCTATATATTCCCGAGTAAGATGTCGGATGCCGACCTGGACGATTATCTGGCTAAGTTGAATGAGTATGTCGATAAGTCAGGCTTGAATATCTGTAATATTCTGGATCAGAAGATTATGGATAATCCGAAAGTTTACAATAAGTATCTGGCTCAGCCTAATATCGATGCGATTTTCTACACAGGATATGGAGAAAAAGGAGATGGAAGAATCAAATTTTCGGATAATGGCAAGCCGGTGATTGAGCAGAGAAGCGTATTATGGGAAGGCATCGACGGTGGCTCGAACAGAGGTGAAGAATCGACTGTCATTTCTCAGATCAATAGCCGCTCTGCCAATCCACATAGTGCCGACGGATATACTTTTGTATTTGTACATTGCTGGACAAAGAACCAGCAAAGTATCAAAACCGTCATTGATGGATTGAATGACAATGTGCGTGTTGTTCCGGTCGATCAATTCGTGCAGCTGGTGAAACAAAATCTGGGTCCTAAATAAACGAATATACTCGTAAGTTATTTATTATGAACATAAAAGTATTAGTTGCATCGGCAGTTGCTGCGTTCAGTTCTCTGCCGGTCATAGCTCAACAAGCGCCAGCTCCTTGCGGGTTGGTTCCGAGTGCCCGTCAACTTGAATGGTACAATCGGGAGATGATCGCCTTCTTTCATTTTGGAATCAATACATTTGAAGAATATGTGAATGAAGGAGACGGGAAGGCAAGTACGGCAATTTTCAATCCAACAGCCCTGGATTGCAGGCAGTGGATGCAGACATTAAAAGCAGCGGGGATTCCCGCTGCTATTCTGACTGCCAAGCATGCCGACGGATTTTGCTTGTGGCCTAGCAAGTACACAGATTATAGTGTGAAGAATGCAGCGTGGAAGAACGGTAAAGGAGATGTAGTCCGCGAGTTTGTCGATGCTTGTGAAGAGTATGGATTGAAGGCGGGAATCTATCTGGGACCTCATGACCGTCACGAACACCTTTCACCTTTATATACGACCGAACGCTACAAAGAATATTATGCCCACCAGCTTGGCGAACTGATGAGTGATTACGGCAAGATATGGGAAACATGGTGGGATGGCGCCGGAGCCGATGAATTGACAACGCCTGTTTATCGTCATTGGTATAAGATTGTCCGTGAGAAACAGCCGGATTGCGTTATCTTCGGTACAAAGAATTCTTATCCGTTTGCTGATGTCCGCTGGATGGGGAATGAAGCGGGAGAAGCGGGTGATCCTTGTTGGGCGACGACTGACTCAGTAGCTATTCGTGATGAAGCTCAGTATTACAAAGGTTTAAATGAGGGTATGCTGGATGGTGATGCGTATATTCCGGCAGAAACAGATGTTTCAATACGTCCCAGCTGGTTCTATCATGCCGAAGAGGATAGCCGTGTGAAGAGTGTCCGTGAACTTTGGGATATCTACTGTACCTCCGTGGGGCGTAATAGTGTATTGCTTCTGAATTTCCCGCCCGACAGACGTGGTTTGATTCATTCGACCGATTCGCTGCACGCCGCCTTGTTAAAACAGGGGATTGATGAGACTTTCAGTACGAATCTGTTGAGAGGAGCCAAAGTGAAAGCGACCAATGTACGGGGCGCAAAGTATAGTCCGGAAAAAATGCTGGACAATGAGAAAAACACTTATTTTGCCGGAAAAGACGGAGAGGTAAAAGCGGATATAATTTTTACCTTGCCCAAAACTATTGAGTTTGATTGTCTGATGATCGAAGAAGTTATCGAATTGGGACATCGGACGACGAAGTGGAGTGTGGAGTACACTGTTGATGGCAAAAACTGGATCACAATTCCGGAGGCGACGGACAAGCAGGCCATTGGTCATAAATGGATTGTACGTCTGGCACCGGTGAAAGCAAAGCAGGTACGTTTGCGTATTCAGGACGGTAAGGCTTGTCCGGCTATCCATACTTTTGGCGTATATAAACAGTCACCGGTTTTCAAATTATAATATAAATTAGACTACTAAATGATGCAACGATTAAAAATCTTGGGAAGTGCATTGATTGCACTGTCGTTTTCCGCCTCTGCGGTTGTGGCGCAGCAGTTTGATCCGAAGCAAGGATATGAAATCCATACGGTCAACGGATTAGTGCTGGACAATCAGGAGAGTCTGGATACGAATACGAAAATATTTATCAGTAAGCAGGAGGCAGACAAAGAATCGCAGGTCTGGAACCTGATTCCATGCGAACAAGAGGGATGTTATACGATAACCAGTCCCTTGACTCAAATGAATGTAGATAATAGTGGTAAAGGAAAAGTAGAATGTTCCGTGATTCAATGGTCGGCAGACCCTAAAAATCCGAATCAGCAATGGAAAATAACGGCTTTGCCGAATGGAAATTACGTATTAACCAATGTCGGGACTGGCTATAACTTAGGATTTCCTGATGCCGGACTGGTCGGAGAGCCTGTCTTTCAGTTAGAACCGGAAGCTTCGAAAAGTAACCAGCAGTGGCAGATACGGAAATCGAATCTGAAAGTAGTGGCGGAAGCCTTGAAAACAACGAGTCATAATGACTGGGAAAATGAACGTATCTATGCAATCAATAAAGAAGAAGGCAGGGCTACATTTATTCCTTTCGCCAATTCGGAAGAGATGAAGGCGGATCCCGCTTATACCCGTCCTTGGGAGCGTACCCGCTCTTCCCGTTATCTGCTGTTGAATGGAAACTGGAAGTTTAACTGGGTGAAACAACCTTCGGAACGTCCGGTGGATTTCTATAAAACGAGTTATGATGTCTCTGGCTGGAAAGAGATTCCTGTTCCCTCCAACTGGGAGATGCACGGATATGGTACACCTATTTATACCAATATTACTTATCCCATCCGTAACAATCCTCCTTTTATACAGGGGCAGCGTGGATATACTGTAGAGAAAGAGCCGAATGCGGTAGGATCTTATCGCCGTGAATTTGCTCTTCCTGCCGACTGGAAAGACAAAGAAGTCTTTATCCATTTCGATGGAATTTATAGTGCAGCTTATGTATGGATCAACGGTAAGAAAGTCGGTTATTCGCAAGGGTCCAGTAATGATGCAGAATTTCGTATCACTCCTTACGTCAAAGCGGGTAATAATACGGTTGCCGTGGAAGTTTACCGCTGGTGTGACGGCAGTTTCCTTGAAGATCAGGATATGTTCCGTTTAAGTGGTATTCATCGGGATGTTTATTTGGTAGCCAGTCCGAAAGTTCGTCTACGTGACATTCACCTGACTTCTCAGATCAGCGACCGTCTGGATAAAGCGGAACTGAAAGTGAAAACGGATGTGCATAATTACGGAAAGAAAGTACAGGAAGCTACCGTACGTGTCTCTTTGCTGAATACGGAAGGAAAGCCTGTGAGTTCGTTTATCATACCTACCGGTAAGATAACTGGTGGACAGGAAAACGTCTGTGAAGGTACGACTACGATTCGCGACCCTCGGTTATGGAGTGCTGAGACTCCTTCTCTGTATACCGTCCAACTGGAACTGCTTGATGCCGCAGGCAATGTGCTTGAAGCGACGAGCCAGCAATATGGCTTCCGTAAGATAGAGATCCGGAATAATAAGGTGTATATCAACAATGCATTGATCCTTTTTAAAGGAGCCAATCGGCATGACATACATCCGCAGTTTGGAAAAGCTGTTCCGGTGGAAAGTATGATAGAGGACATTCTTCTCTTTAAGCGTTTCAATCTCAACACGATTCGTACCAGTCATTATCCGAACGATCCGAAGATGTATGCGCTGTATGATTATTATGGCTTGTACGTCATGGATGAGGCCGATATTGAGTGTCACGGCAATATGTCGCTGTCAAACCGTGAAAGTTGGGAAGGAGCTTACGTCGACCGGATGGTGCGTATGGTGGAACGGGATAAGAATCATCCTTCGGTCATTTTCTGGTCAATGGGCAATGAGTCCGGTGGTGGTCGTAATTTTGAGGCTACCTATCAGGCGGCCAAAGCGATAGACGACCGTTATATCCATTATGAAGGAATGAACGATGTGGCCGATATGGATTCCCGTATGTATCCTTCGATTGAAAGTATGATCGAACAGGACGAGCAACCCCGTAACAAGCCTTATTTCCTTTGTGAATATGCTCATGCGATGGGCAACGCCATCGGTAATTTGGAAGAATACTGGGATTATATTGAGCATCATTCGAAACGTATGATCGGAGGATGCATCTGGGATTGGGTGGATCAGGGCATTAATATGCCCGGACAGCCTGCCGATCATTATTATTTTGGAGGCAGCTTCGGTGATCGCCCTAACGACAATGATTTCTGTTGTAACGGGATTGTGACGGCTGATCGTCAGGTTACTCCTAAGTTGTGGGAAGTGAAGAAAGTCTACCAATATATCACATTGGAACCGAATGCTGAAAACAGTATCGGCGTTCGTAACCGCTATGCTTTCCTGAATCTGCATGATTTTAATCTGCGCTATGTGATTTTGAAAGATGGTGTGCCGATAGCGGAAGAAGAGTTCAGCCTACCCGATGGTAAGCCTGGAGAGCATCGTGCGGTGCAGATACCTTATTCCCGCTATTTAACTTCAGAAGGTGAATATTATTTGAACCTTGAAATAAAACTAAAGAAGGATTGCGTATGGGCAAAAGCCGGACATATCGTAGCTACGGAACAACTTTTGCTTCAAAAATCCCCGAATACCGGGCTACAGCCGGTAGCAGTTTCCGCCTCATCTAAAGAATCTCTGTTTAAGGTGGTGGAAGAGGAGAAGCGTTATTTGTTCTTCCGCCGTCCCGGTGTAGAAATCACCTTTGATAAGAAAGAAGGCAAGTTGACCGGTATCCGTTATAATGGCGATAATATGCTTCATCTGCGTGAAGGATGGTCGCTGAATACGTTCCGTTTTATCAATAACGATGTGCGTAAATGGCAGGATACCCAAACGGAGGTAATCAGTTTCGACTGGAAATGCTCGGAAGATAATCAGTCGGCAATTGTAACGATTCAGTTGCAGGAAACCGTCGGAGATGTGAAAGTGCCTTATACATTGATTTACCGTTTGTATGGTAATGGTGAAATAGATGTGGATGCTTCTTTTACAACGAATGATGACTTTAATCTTCCCCGTCTGTCGTTACAGGCCTTCTTTAATCCTTCGTTGGAGCAGTTGGAATGGTATGGTCGCGGTCCGATAGAAAATTATCGGGATCGGAAGAATGCGGCTTATGTCGGCAAATACCAGTCTGCTGTCAATGATATGAAAGAGAGTTATGCCCGTTCTCAGACGATGGGTGGGCGTTGTGATACCCGCTGGCTGACTTTGACCAATAAAGCAGGTAAAGGAATCAAGATTACTGCTGCCGATACATTTGATTTCAGTGCTTTGCACTATACGGATAAGGACTTGTTTGAAATCAAGTACGGTCATGCCTTGCCTGATATTTATCGTGCGGAGGTGGTGCTGAATCTGGATTGCATACAGCGTGGTCTGGGTAATGCCAGTTGCGGACCGGGTCCCCGTCCCGCTTATGAAATTCAGAAGAATACAGTTTATAAATATGCTTTCCGCATGTCTCCTTTTTCAAAATAAGGAAAGATTGACAGGATAACAAGGTCTTAATAGTTTGTAGAAAGAGTGAGCAGCCAAATCTTATAAAAGATGGCAACTGCTTACTCTTTTTTTGTATTTAAGGATAGATTCTGTGTTCTTTTCGTACTTTTGTAACATGGACTCTAAATTATATACCACGATGAAACAAAGAATTATATTATTCGGATTAATACTTGTAGGAACAGTAACTTTTGCACAGTCTCCCGTAGAAAAAGGCTTGAACACGATCAACCGTTCTTCTGCCGAAGCAACAATCGGTTTCCTTGCAAGTGATGAATTACAGGGACGTGAAGCCGGATTCCACGGTTCGTATGTCTCCTCTGAGTATATAGCATCTATCTTACAATGGATGGGAATCCAACCTCTGAACGAAAGCTACTTCCAGCCTTTTGATGCTTACCGCAAAGAGCGTCAGAAGAAAGGACGTCTGGAAGTTCATCCGGACTCTGTAGCGAAGCTGAAACAGGAAGTTCATCAAAAACTATCTATGAGGAACGTACTGGCTATGATTCCCGGTAAGAATATGAAGGAATATGTCATCGTAGGCGCTCACTTTGACCATTTGGGGATAGACCCGGCACTTGACGGAGATCAGATTTATAACGGCGCGGATGACAATGCTTCCGGTGTCTCGGCTGTATTGCAGATTGCCCGGGCATTTCTTGCAAGCGGACAACAACCGGAGCGAAATGTAATCTTTGCCTTTTGGGACGGAGAAGAAAAGGGATTGCTCGGTTCTAAATATTTTGTACAGACTTGCCCTTTTGTTTCGCAGATCAAGGGATATCTCAACTTTGATATGATAGGTCGCAACAATAAGCCGGAACAACCGAAACATGTCGTCTATTTCTATACAGCTGCTCACCCCTCTTTTGGAGACTGGCTGAAAAAGGATATTAAGAAGTATGGTTTACAGTTGGAACCGGACTATCGTGCCTGGGACAATCCGGTAGGGGGCAGTGACAATGGAACGTTTGCCAAAGCAGGTATTCCTATTATCTGGTATCATACGGACGGACATCCCGATTATCACCAGCCATCCGATCATGCTGACCGGTTAAACTGGGATAAGATAGTGGAAATCACCAAGGCTTCTTTTCTTAATATGTGGAAGATGGCCAATGAAGCTTCATGGTAACTCAGCCTCACTGAAAGGCTGTTTTACATCTTGCAATAAAGGGCGGAAGGAATCAGTTTGAATAACCATGCCACATATTTCCATCTTTTGGAGATAAAGGCGACTTTTTTCCTGTCTGATATAGCCTTTTTGATTTGTTTTACGGCTTTATCGACAGGAGTAACCCAAAACAATCCTTCTCCTTTCGCCATCGCTGTATCTACAAATCCCGGACGGATGTCAGTGGTGTAGACAGCAAAGGGTAGCTTTGCCGCCTTTTGCCGCAGTCCCTCCATGTAATTGATTTGATAGGCTTTTGAAGCATTATAAGCTGGTGCTACACCGCTGCCGCGTGTTCCGCCTACTGAGGAAATGTTAATCAGATGCCCGCCTTTCTGCTGTTCAAAGTACCGGAACCCCCAGTCGGCGATATTGGTAAATCCCACTACGTTGGTCAATAAGGTCGGTTCTTCGAGCTGATAGGAGAGCTGCGGATTCAGTTCCCCCGTTCCGGCACAGATAATCAGCATATCCATGCCTCCCATTTCTTGTACAAGCGTTTCCAGTGATAAAAGGGTCGTTTCTGTGTGAGTGATGTCACATACCTGATAGAATAGTTTATCTTTATCTTGTGCGCAAATTTCTTTTAATAGATTCTCACGGCGACCGGTGATGCCGATAAGGTAGTCTTCACGGGCATACTGTTCTGCCAATCCACGACCGATGCCGGAGGTTGCGCCTACAATTATTATTTTCTTCATGAATTAAAATAGACTATGTTTGCCTGCAAAGGTAGGGGAGGAGTCTGAATAAAATCTTGATTGAAATCAAGAATTTACTTCCGAACTACTTTTCTCCGGATACGGCTCAATGTTTCCGGACGAATCAGGAGATAGGAGGCAAGTTCTTTTAAAGTAATCAGTTTCAGCAGGTCGGGACAGCGGTTGATAATATCCAGATAACGTTCTTCCGGTGTCAGACTGTACATGGAGATCATCCGATCATATATTTCCCACAGAAGAGTTTCCGCAATCCGGCGTCCCAGTTTTTGGTGGTCGTTGTTAATGTCGTAGAAATCTGCCAGTTGGGAATGGTTGATCACATACACCGTACAGTCGCATAACGCTTGAATATCTACATTTGATTGGTCCTGCAACTGGAAAGCCGGATAATTCCCGACAAAAGAATGGTCGAATGTATATCCGACAATGCTGCTTTCGCCCAGACTGTTGACGCAACAATAGCGGAAAGAGCCGGAAACAACAAATCCCATGATCTTACAGGCTTCTCCTTGCCGTACAAAGTACTCTCCTTTTTTATAAGAAGTCTCTTTTCCCTGCTGTAATGTAAAATCTACAATAGGGGAATAGTTGATATGGGAAGTATATTTATTGAAATCTTCCACAGTACGACAATGATTAACCTTCGTTTATCACTTGGAATCCGGCAAGTTTCAAATCCTCCCAATAACCGGGATACGATTTGGAAACAACTTGCGGGTCAGCAATCAGCAGCTTAGGGAAGGTGATTACTGCCGGTGCGAATGCCATCGCCATCCGGTGGTCTTCGTAGGTCGCAATCACAGGAACCGCTTCCGGTTCGCAACGTTCGCCGTTCCACATCAATACGCTGTCATTTTCTTCTTCGATGAGGTATCCCAGCTTTTTAAGTTCGGTTCTCAATGCGGCGATGCGGTCTGTTTCCTTTATTTTCAGACTCTGCAAGCCTGTGAAGCGGAAAGGGATATTTAATAAAGCGCAAGTTACAACGAACGTCTGTGCCAGGTCCGGAATGTCAACGAAGTCTTCTTCCAGTCGTTCCGGTGCCTTGCCTGTTTTTTTGATCTTTACGCCTTGGGGAGTAAACTCCGTCGTGATCCCCAAACGAGAATACTTCCGCTCCCCGACTGTCTCCCTGATAACTGTTGCGGAATAATCCCAACAGTTCAATCTCTGCTTCCGGAGACAAAGCGGCAATCTGATACCAGTAAGAAGCAGCGCTCCAGTCGCTTTCTACGGTGAAGGGGACACTCTGATACGGTTGCGGAGCTACGGAGATGCTGCTGGGCGAAGTCCATGCCGCCTTTGCTCCGAAGTCCTGCATTAATTGCAGTGTCAGATTGATATAAGGACGGGAAATGATTTCTCCTGTCAAGTGCAGTGTCAGTCCGTCTTTGAGCACAGGACCTATCATCAGCAGGGCGGATATATACTGTGAACTGACGTTTCCCTTCAGCGTGATTTCATTTCCTTTCAGCTCTGCGCCCTTGATGCGAAGAGGCGGATATCCTTCGTTATGGGTGTACTCTATTTCAGCTCCCAACTCGCGAAGGGCGTTGACCAGAATCTGTATCGGGCGTTGCTGCATACGGGCGGTGCCTGTGATAATCCGTTCTCCCGAAGTGGCACTCAGATAAGCGGTCAGGAAACGCATGGCGGTTCCGGCTGCCATGATGTCTATAGTCTCTTTACCTTCGGTCAGGGCTTTTATCATGACTTGGGTATCATCGCAATCGGACAGGTTTTCCGGTGGATAAATGCCTTTACCCAGCGCATTGATGATGAGTGCACGGTTGCTGATACTTTTGGAAGCTGGCAACTGGATTGTTGCCTTTACCATGGAAGGGGAAATAAGTTTATAGAGCATCATTCTAAGTATATTCTTTGTTATGGAGTACAAAAGTAGAGATTTATTCGGAGACTTCCAACAGCTTCTGACTCTTATTGAGAGAGTTGAAATAATATCTGTACCGATGTTTCTGCTGATATTTGGTTTATCAATTAACAGTTTATAATGAATAGTTTGCGAAGAAACTTTATATTTGTGGCAAATAAAATAACTAATTTATGAATATACCGAATATCCGTTTGCTGAATCAGCAGTTATTAAATCCACTTTTCCGTGAACCTAAAGAGTTGGTGTCTTGGATGGGAGCCATGCAGGCACAGAACTATTCCATGGTGAAGTGGGCAGTAGGGATGCGTCTGAAATCGGCTACAATTCAAACAGTAGAGAAGGCGTTGCGTGAGGGAGAAATTCTGAGGACTCATGTGATGCGTCCTACGTGGCATCTGGTGGCGGCAGAGGATATCCGCTGGATGCTGAAACTTTCCGCGCAACGTATTATTTCGGCAAATGATTCTTTTGCGAAAGGATATGATCTGGACATCCCAAACGAACTCTATACGAAAGCGCATGACCTGTTGGAGAAGATTCTTTGTGGAAAGAAAAGCCTGACAAAACAAGAGATTGCCGAACACTTTAACCGTTCGGGGATTGTGGCGGACAATCACCGTATGACTCGCTTTATGGCACGTGCGGAGCAGGAAGGCATCATTTGTAGTGGCGAGGACAGAGGAAGCAAATGCACGTACGCACTTTTGGAAGAACGGGTTCCGCCGATGCCCGAACTGACGAAAGACGAGTCTTTGGCGCGCTTGGCACGGAGTTATTTCCGTAGCCATTCTCCGGCAGTTTTGCAGGATTTCATTTGGTGGTCGGGGCTGCCGGTTTCGGATGCAAAACAGGCTGTTTATCTGATTGCTTCGGAACTGACAACCGAACAATGGAAAGAACAGACATGGTATATTCATGACACCTGCCGGACTCGTGGCAAACTGTCGGGACATATACATCTTTTGCCCTCCTATGATGAATATCTGCTGGGATATAAAGACCGGACGGATGTTCTGCCGCCTTGAACATTATCCCAAAGCGTTTACTAACAACGGACTGTTCTTTCCGATTGTCCTTCATAACGGTCAGGTCATAGGAAACTGGGATAAATCGGAAAAGAAGAAAAGTGTCGACCTGAAATATTCATGGTTCAGACAGGTGGCCGATATGGATGAAGAAACGTTGGAACGGGAGCGGCAGAAGTTTGCCCGTTTTTTGGGAAAATAGCTTGATGGGACACTGGTAAAGTGGGAGTGTTTAGTGGAAAGTTCCGTTAGGATATGGAACCGGGTTCTGTTACTATCCATTAGCCGACGATAGTTACTCATTAATCACATAAATAGCGATTTTTTTTCGTTGCACCTAGGTGAAACGAAAGAGTCACCTAGGTGCTTCAGTTGTTTAACCAAGGTGAGACAATTGTTGTACCTAGGTGCAACGGAAGAAAATAGCCAAGAATGACGATTATTTTGGCTGATGGAATACTTGTTTAGCCATACATCTCCCTAAAGGGTAATTGTTCTGAGTGAATCGCTATTGATTGGCTCAACAAGACTGTCCGTGAAGTGTGATTGTGTACCATCATTTTGCTCCGCCATCTAAGGGAGCTTGTTGGAAGAACTGTCTTTCTTTATTTGTCGGCTTGTTTTTTAGCCCATTCCAGTCTCCGCTGATCTGCCAAAGGAGTTACCTTAAACTCTTCGAATGTGGCCGTGAATCCCTTTCCGTCCGGGCAGGCTCCCATTAATCCGACCATAACCGGACAATTATCCTGCAACCAGCAAGTACGCATCATCGTATATTCCTTATCATCGCGGGAGAAGAAAATCTCCACTGCATCCAGTCGGCGGGCCGCTTTAATCCATAAAGAACGAGGAGCATCCGGCAGTTGCACTACACTCCAGTCGCTGGTGTGGTGGGTGACTACGGCACTTACATTCTGTTTGCCGTCTACGTATTCTACCCCTGCCTTTATCCAGTTCTCATGATCGATGCGCAACATCAATCCCATTTGGTCGAAAGTAGTCACATAGTTTCCGGTTATTTTCACTTTCACCTCAAACTCTCCGCCATAAGTAGCATAGTAGAAAGGTCCGTCGTCTACCGTAAATCCGTAGTGGGAAATTCGCCAGAAATCGGTTTTCGCCGGAACGTCCATCACTAAAGCCTTGCCTTCTTTTATTTCCCATTGCTGAGGCTCATTCAGCCAGTTCATTTTGTCCAGACTTTGTGCCATAGAAGAAGTTGCTGCCGCCAATAACGCGATTGACATGATTTTGATTTTTAAATGTTTCATGTTCGTTTCTTATTTATTTATCTTTGTGGTGCAAAGATAGGTCATGCCTGTCCTTGCGACAATACTGAATAATAACCATTTTATACGATGGACGTACTACAAAAAGAAATAGATGAAGTCTATGCTACGCATCCGACAGCGCACGAAGCACTGGATAATGGAATAGTGGAACAACACCAGCAGTTTGTCCGCTCATTGACGGAAGTTAATGGAGGGTGTGCTGTCATTTCGATCTTTCGAACCGGAAGCGATTTGGTAGAAAGTTTGATGGAATACAAGTTTTCCAGAAGACTTTCCATGTCTCCGGCGACGGCTGAAATATCGGGGACAGATGCAGACTGCGTATGATGAATGAAAAAGGCGTTTATCAATACATTGACAACCTTGTGCAAATCATGCAGAACACCCCTGCCGGCAATGTCTGGCTGATCTTCTGCCTTTATTCCTTATCTGCCGACCAACGGCCGGAACAAGGCATTTATGCTACGATAACCCAGATGGAACGTGGGGAAGTAGAAACATTATCCCTTTCGGAAGAGCACCGCAATATCCTTTCAGAACGCGAAAAGGAAATACTGCGCTGCATACGGAAAGGGCTGTCGAGTAAAGAAATAGCAGCGACTCTTTATATCAGTGTGAATACGGTCAACCGCCACCGACAGAATATTTTGGAAAAACTTTCTGTCGGCAACTCGATAGAAGCCTGTCGGGCAGCGGAGCTGATGAAATTGCTGTAATATTCCTTGAATTTATCCGGGATTTATCCAGATAGAGTATTTATCCAAGTAAAGATAGCAGATCATCGAGTCTTTTCACCTGTTTCAAGCGTTCGTGTGCGAACGTTTCCGTTACTTCATGCTTCCACATGACTTCAAAAGGAATATGTACTCCGTATCCACCTAAAGATAAGACCGGCTGAATATCCGATTTAAAAGAATTGCCGACCATCAAAGTTCGGAAGGAGCTATTTGCAGAATACTCAATAGCCGGAGATATTCTTTTTCCGTCTTGTCGGACATCACCTCGATATGGTCAAAGTAAGGAGATAATCCCGAACGTTCCAGCTTATTCTCCTGGTCCAGCAAATCTCCCTTTGTAGCTACTACCAACTTGTATTTTCCCGTTTCTTTCAGCGTTTTCAGCGTTTCCTTGACTCCCGGAAGTAATTCGATAGGCATTTTCAACAAGGATTTCCCTAAATCGACAATTTGCCGAATAATGTCGGCTGCAATCTTTCCGTTGCTGATCTGTAATGCTGTTTCGACCATTGAAATGGTAAACGCCTTGGCGCCATATCCCAAAATTTGCAGATTATTCATTTCTGTTTGGAATAAGGCGGCTGAGATTTCTTTGGAGGTGCCATACGGTTTCAGCAAATCCGTATACTGTTTTTCCACTTCCTGAAAAAAAGGTTCGTTACTCCACAGCGTGTCGTCTGCATCAAAAGCTATGACTTTAATAAGTTCTTTCATCGGTCTTGTCGTTAATGGGGGACGAGAATCGTTCCGTTATATTTTGCGGCAAAGTTACTGTATTTTCATATAAATCCCTATCTTTGTTACCCGTTTTAAGTTTGAATTTTAATAGGAGATACAATAATGAAAATAGGAGATAAGGTGCGTTTCCTCAGTGAGGTAGGCGGTGGAATCGTAACAGGATTCAAAGGAAAAGACTTTGTACTGGTGGAAGATGCGGATGGTTTTGATATCCCGATGCCGATACGTGAATGTGTCGTGATTGAGGCGGATGATTACAATATAAAACGCAAGCCTGCCGCGACAGCTCCGAAGCAGGAGGAACCCGCGAAGCCGGCCAAACCGGAAATGCTGGTTATACAGCGCCAGCCGGAAGTGCGTGGCGGTGATACGTTGAATGTGTTTTTGGCTTATGTGCCCGAAGATGCCAAAGCGATGATGACTACTCCTTTCGAGGCATATTTGGTGAATGACAGCAATTACTATCTGTATTATACTTATCTGAGTGCGGAAGGAAAGGCTTGGAACAACCGTTCACATGGACTGGTAGAGCCGAATACCAAACTGTTACTGGAAGAATTCACCAAGGATGTATTGAATGAAATGGAACGGGTAGCTGTCCAGCTGATCGCTTTCAAGGATGGAAAGCCTGCTGCCATCAAACCTGCTGTCAGCGTAGAGCTGAGGATTGATACGGTGAAATTCTATAAACTGCATACATTCAGTGCTTCCGATTTCTTCGAAGAACCTGCTCTGATTTATGATATTGTGAAAGATGACGTGCCTGCCAAGCAGGTATATGTGTCGGCGGAAGAGATTCAGTCAGCTTTGTTGCAGAAAAAGTTTGTGGATAAACCCAAGTCGCAGCCTATTATGAAGCCCAACCACGGTCAGAGCGGAAAAAATGGGATTATTGAAGTAGACCTTCATATTGATTCTCTGCTTGATGATACGCACGGAATGAGTAACAGCGAAATTCTGAACTACCAACTGGACAAATTCCGTGAAGTAATAGAGGCGAATAAAGAGAAGCGTGAGCAGAAAGTTGTGTTTATTCACGGAAAAGGAGACGGAGTGCTTCGGAAAGCCATTATTGATGAATTGAAACGGAAACACAGCAATTACCGTTATCAGGATGCCTCTTTTCAGGAATATGGTTTCGGGGCTACCATGGTGACTATCAAATGATTCCGGTGTACTTGTAAATGATGCTGAAAATGTATTTGCCGGAATAAAGTCCGGCAGGTGGGATGAGATAAAAAGAAGGGTGGAGAACTTGACCGGTCTCCACCCTTTCTCTTGCTATATGATTCAATTTTACTTACTTAGGTCGATGCCTTTATTCAGTAAAGTAAGGTTCATCAAAGCGGCATATTTAGCATATTGTTCAGCGCTGAGCGTCTTTCTCATAAGTTTCAAGTTGCCGTATACAGCGTTGCGCAATTTTGCTTCTTTATCTTTCTTGGCTGTAGTGGCTCTTGACATCTGTTCTGAGAAATAATCGCAGATGTTTGCTACTTCTTCGCTCTGAACAGAGTTTAACTGCAAATATTTACCTAATTTATTTACGTTGATGTTACCTTCCCATTTTGCAGTTGTAGGTTGGTTTCCTGCTGCAAAAGTCGAAGCAGCGAGGCAGAGTGCTGCCACTAATGTTAATCCTAAACGTTTCATAATACCTACTTTTTAATTGTTATACCTAAAAACTATTCCTAAAAAACAAATCTAATACCTATTGAAAACTGATCTAATCGCTTAGTTTTTTCTTTTTACCTATGCAAATATAGCGATATGTTTTATAGCATAAAAATAAAGAAAAGGAAAAGATTTTGTTTCGGTTGATTTCTTGATGTAAATCAAGAAATCAACTGCTTTTTGATACAAAAAGACCTTATTCTGAAACATTTTTGCAATACGTGTGCGGAAACGAAAATGTAATATAACTGAATTTTAAGGAATATTGCTGTTAAAATGATATTGAGCAAAGGAAGGTGACGAGAAATGGAACACTGAAATCAACTACAAAACCATGAAAGATAGAAATGATTACGAATTCTTTTCCGGAACATCGGGTGATGATGGGAAGAGTAGTGTCCATTGTGGTAGCTCCTCCTACAGAAATAGGGGCCAGCTTGCCGAAATACTTCACGAGTAACGGGGCTCCCAGCAATGCTATATGATTTCACGCATGATGTTGGATAACAATGCGATTGTTCCCAATTCGGACCTTTATATTCGGTGATGAATATACTCGAAAGGGAATAGTAGCCGAATCCGGCTCCCACTGCCATACAGTCTGAAGAGGTTCTTTGGCTCATGAAAATGCCTGCTACGGCGCATCCTGCCAATGTGCCCAGTATCGTCATGACGGGGAGAAACATCAGGCGGGGATTCAGAGAACGGAAACTTTTCAGTGTATTGGGATCATTACCGATACTGATACCTACGCAGAACATCAGTCCGCAAAGGGCGTAATAGCTTAGTTTGCTATCCGTAAAATCGTAAGGAATCAGATGATAAAACCCGCAAAGGGTACCGAGAATGAAAAATGAGACGATGATCAGACTTCCTTTCATACTTCCGTCTCCTTTCCTTTATTCCTTATATATAATAGGTACCAGAGTCCCCATACGCAAAGTATACTGCCGGTCACTGCCGCCAGTGTGATAATGAGTGCTTCGAGTCCCAATGTATGCAGTCCTTTGATGATAGCCTCGTTTCCTCCTACATCAATCCCGAGGAGGAAGAGCAGGACCCATATCAGCAGGGTGATTATTTTATGTATCCAAGATAGTCTTTTATTACGTAACAGGAAGCCCAGAAGCATTCCTGTCAGCATAATTCCGATGATGATAAACATAGTAAGTGCCTGTTTTTGGCTGCAAAGATAATTGAAATAGATCGTTGTTCCTAATTAAAGTCGGTGGAGACGTTCGTAAAATGAAAGGAAACTTTCAGCGAATTTGGAATAAAAACAGAAATTGAAGCCTGGTTTTTAGTAAGATGTCTAATTTAAATTCATATATTTATAGCCGTCAAATTAATGTAAGATATATGCGGAGACTAAAACTATATTATTTGTTTTTCCACAGTACGTTGAAAATAAACGTTCCGCTGTCTATATTAGGTGCACTTATTGTATCAAAAGCTGACTGGAGCTTGTTTTGGGAAGCTTTTCCTTATCTATTGGGTGGCTGGGGAATTGTTGCCAGTTTGCTTTATAAGGAGTTTCTTGAAAAGGAAGCCTACTTTTTCTATTATAATTCCGGAATTCTGAAACGGAATTTGATTGTCTTTGTGTTTGCTGTATATTGGTCTGTACTTTGGATTGTAAAATTATGCATCACTTGCTTGAAATAGATAGTATTATTAAGAATTTCGGTACCAGGCAACTGCTGACTGATGTTTACCTGAAAATAAATACAGGTGATGTTATTGGATTGTTCGGCAGGAACGGTACAGGAAAATCCGTGTTGATGCAAATAATCTTCGGAACAATGAAAGCAGACCGGAAATTTATCCGGTTGGATGAATGTAAGGTCCTTTCGGCTCCTTACCAACATGCAAGGACAATAGCCTTCCTGCCGCAACAAGGCTACTTGCCCAAGCATGAAAAGATAAAGAAATTGGTAGACTGTTACCTGGATGCTAATGTCGTTCCCGACTTTTATGAGGATGATGAAGTTGCCCAGTCGTGTATGGAACGGCGTGTCTCCCAACTTTCCGGAGGTGAACGGAGATATTTGGAAGCTAAGTTGCTTTTGCTGGGCAATGCTAAATTTGTCTTGTTGGATGAGCCTTTCGATTATTTATCCTTTCATTTGGTAGATAAACTGATCGGATTAATAAAAAAACATTCGGAAGAGAAAGGGATAGTGATTGCTGATCATAATTACGAAAAAGTCTTAGAGGTTGTCAATCGACTTGTCCTGATTCGGGAGGGAGTATTAATGGAATTAACCGATAAGCGGGGATTGGTGGAGCAGGGTATCTTTTAGATGAAAGTTACTTATGAATCCTGCTCCTGTATTTATTTTATGCAAGTCATTTCGGGTTATTTTCCTGATTCGAACCGTTTGAGATACTTCCGTGCTGATACCTATCATTCCCGTACCTCCATGTACATTACTGGGATATCTGAGAGGTTCGTTAATTGTCTCGTCATAAACGTCGGAATCGACTAGATTGAGTGCTTTCAGATAGTAATATTCTGTTTCCGTGATACTCAACAAACGGATGATGACATCCATTCCTTCATAATATCCATTGTAATTGTTGTTGTATGGGATGGCGGGATCGTTGTAGACCGTCATTGTATAGGAGGTATCTCTAAATCGCGAATCATCAAAGACACCATAAATGTTTTTAGCTGTGTCGAACAGTCCGTTGTCTTCGTCATCTCCTGTGGAAGGTTGACCGTCTGTCAGTACTATGTCTTCGCGTCCGATAAATGAATAACTGATATGCTTTGTCCAGTGAAGGTAATCTTCTCCTCCTTCTTCGTGGTTGTATCCCCATAGTCGCATTTGTTTATCTACTATAATGCGGTAGAAGTTTGCCTCGTTCGGGCGGTCTTTAAAAGTTATTTTGTAGCGCATGTAGTCTTGAGTATGTCCGTTTTGTGTTAGTGGGACGGTGAGCGTGTCGATGTTTTCTATTTTATCAAGGCGTTGCGGAACGGTGACTTCTGCCCAGGCATGATATTTGCCGTCATCGGTCATGGCATCAATACGCACTACTTCTCCCGAAGCAAATTTGCCTGTGATGTTGAACCGGCATTGCTTGTCATACTCAGTTTCCATCGGGAGCGGGCGCAAGGTCTCTCTTAACTCTCCGTTGACGTGAACCTCTACAGTGGCATTTTCAATGTGGTTGGCGTAGTCTTTTCCCGTCAGGTTGAGGAATAAGACATTTGTCAGACTGTCGGCGTTGATGAATGCATTCATTACCAATTTAGGAGGATTATCCTTTATATTAAAAGGGAGTTCATTTTCACAAGATACTGTCACCAGTATTATAACTAGCAGGATAAGCGGATGATATATATAAGTTTTCATGTTAACTTAGAATTTGTAAGTGTAAGTAAAAGATGGAATGCAGGGGAGCAGGGTATATTTTTTGATCACACTTTTTCCATCGTCATTATGAGAGCGAAATACCCATGCCGGATTCATGGAGTTGTATGCATTATAAAGACTGATGTTCCAGATACGCATTCCGTGCTTGGTCTTTTTATTGAAATTAATCCCTATGTTCAACCGGTGGCTCGCAGGCAGCCGGTAATTATTGCGATGTTCTATGTAATTGGCCTCTCCAACATTAGGGGAATTGTTATAAATAGGATTGTAGTAGTTATCGAATCCCAGAATAAAGCCATTGTTTGCTCCATTGCCAGGACGGATGATGGTTGTTTTTTCTTCGGGAATAGTACTGGTTCCTCCTGTGTAAAACACCCACGAGGCACCGATGTCGATGCGTTCGCTGAATTTATGGTTGAGAGTCAGATTAATATTATGGCGCCGATCATATTTGTATGGAAATCGCTCTCCATTGTTGATAGCACCTTTAGCAAATTTGCGGTCGCTTTTGGATAAGGTATAAGACAACCAGCCTGTTGTCTTCCCGAGCGTTTTTTGAGCCATAAATTCAATTCCCATCGAACGTCCTTTCCCCATTTCAACTTTGCTTTCCCATCCGGTGGAAGAACCGAAAAAACTGACTCCGTCTTTATATTCCAGCACATTGTACATGTCTTTGTAATAGCCTTCTACTGAGAACTCCCAACCTTTGATACCTGTATAATATCCTCCCAATGAATACTGGTGAGATCGCATCGGTTTGATTTTTTTTGTGACAGGCACCCATAAATCAGTAGGCATAGCGATGGGCATGGAAGAAAGCAGATGTACATATTGGCTCATCTTTGTATAAGATGCCTTGAGGATTACGTCTTTACTTAGTTGATAACGTGTTGAGACACGCGGCTGCAAAGAGAAATAACTTTGTTTTTGTACTTGAAACAGAGAAAAGTGTAATCCAAGATTAAGCCGTAGACGAGTACTGATTTTTAGGTTATCTTCTGCATAAGCTGATACTTCATGTGCATAAATCCGGCTGTTGTTCATACTGTGGTAAGTAGTGTCGCGAAATGCCTCAGAGTCTACCTTGTCTGATATTTTGGAGGTCATCACTTCCGGACGAAAACGGTGATAGATATATCCTGCTCCAAATTTAATATGGTGCATAGGAGATGGGTTGTAATCAAAATCTATCTGATAATTCCAGTCATTGATACCTGAACGATAGTCTGAAGAGTATCGGTTGATGAAGGTTGTGTTATTGGTGAGTGAATATTGATTATTCGAATATGCACTTACATTGAATAGGTAGTTGTTGTAGGAAACTGTCGTGTTGCTAAACAGGCGATTATTGAAAATGTAGTTCCATCTGGCGGAAATGATTGTGTTTCCCCAGTTCATTTTACTTCCGTCCTTGAAATCGCTATTATCATCATATTGGGTAGCGAAGTGATCTTTCCCGTTATAAGCACTCAGATATAAACGGCTCCGGTCGGAAAACTTGTGATTGATCTTTGCATTGATATCATAAAAGTAATAGTTGTATTTCTCATCATCGGGCATGAATGGCTTGGCTATTAAATCAATATACGAACGTCTGGCGGATATGTTGAATGATGTTTTGTCTTTCACAATCGGTCCTTCCAAATTTATTTTGCTGGTTAGCAAGCCGATACTGAGTGTCCCATGATATTTTTTCATATCCCCGTCATTGGTGCGTACGTCAATGACGGAAGAAAGGCGTCCGCCGAAGCGTGCAGGAAAGGAACTTTTAAATAAAGTGACCTTTTTGATAGCTTCAGGAGTAAAGACGGAAAAGAAGCCGAACATATGGTCTACGTTATATACCGGAGTTCCGTCAAGTAAGATCAGATTTTGGTCGGGACTGCCACCACGTATATATAATCCAGCCGATCCGTCTACTCCTGCCTGTACTCCGGGCATTAACTGAATGGCTTTCATTACATCTGATTCTCCTAATATACTTGGAGTATTCTTGATTTGCACCATTGGAATCTCGACAGCTCCCATCTGTGTGGCAACTGTCCCTGCTTCTGCTTTATCTGAAACGACCACTACTTCTTCTAATTGTGCGTTTCCTTTCATACGAATATTCAGCAGAGTATCTTGAGCAAGGGTGAAATGATGTGTTTCTGTGGTATATCCCAAATAAGAGAAACGTAATTCCGTTTCTCCTTCGGGCAGAGTGATACTATAAAAGCCGTAAGGATTGGTAGTAGTGCCTTGATATTGATGACTCTCAATGATATTAGTACCAATCAACGTCTCGGAAGACGTCCCGTCGGTAACATATCCGCTGATAGTAAACTTGCGGCTTACCAGCTTTTGCACCCTTTTCTTTTGCAGGAGAATGTATTTCTCAGAGAACTTGTAACTGATCGGTTCATCCTTGAATACGAGATCCAGTATCTCATGCAAAGGCATATCTTTCACTTTCAGATTGATTTTATGGCTGATGCTGATTTCTTCACTGTAGATAAAAGAATATCCTGTAGAATTTTCGATTAACTTGACGAACTCCTTCAATGTAGCATTTCGCAATGTGATTGTGAGTCGGGCATTTGCATTCTGTGCGTATGCCTGTGCGGTGATAAGGATCACCATACCTATCAGAACGAGCGTTCTGACAGGCAGGTGTCCTTGGTGAATAGTTCTCATTTAGTCTAGTTTTTAGTAATAGTAATCTGTTGAGTGTTTCGTGAATAGTTGAAATAACCGGCATTATGCAGTACACATAAAATCGCATCCAAGTCTTCTCCATTACGGAATCGCGCTGTGATCCGATAATTTTGCAAGGTTGAGTCGGCAATGTGAATCGTTGTTCCGAATGAGTTGGAAAGTTCGCGGGCAATCTCCTGCAACGGCAGATCATCGAATATGAACTCTCCATGGCGCCATGAAATTTCATCTCCGGTATTCTCCAGTACCTTGCGGGTAAGCTTTTGTTCCACCTTATTATATATAGCCACCTCATTCGGTTTCAGCACCATGCGTACTGAGTTGTTTTTATTGCTGACTGCAACCGACCCTGTTAATAAAGTCGTCTTTACATCCGGATTGTCGGGATAGGCGTCCACATTGAAGTGAGTGCCCAATACTTGAACGTCAATTGTTTCTGTTTGCACTATAAACGGATGCTTTGAGTCTTTACTTACTTCAAAATAGGCTTCTCCGCTCAACTCCACTTCCCGGTCATCCGATTTGAACCGTTCCGGATAGGAAAGGGAAGAATAATGGTTTAGCGTGACGGAAGTGCCGTCGGGCAGACGGACGGTACGTGTTTCTGCCAAAGTGCTAACAGTCTGTATGGTTGCCGGCTGCATGTACAGATAAGCTGTCCATACCGATAGACACAGTAAAACTACTGCTGCCGCTGCCGCAAATGTGCGTGTCAGATACAACCGGTGGTTGCGGAAATTCAGCTTTTTCTCCAGCTGCGGATAGCTGGATGCTGCTGAAAAACGTCCTCTCGGTGAGCGGGTGGAAGCGATGAGTTTGTTCAGTATGTCTTCTAATTCTCTATCGGTATATTTCATATCTTTTTCTATTTAGCTTTCTTTCTAATTCCGTTTCAGCAGAATCGTCAGCTTGCTTACACTGCCTTCTTTCCACTGGGGAGTACAGGATAAGGTAATGTTCTGCTGTTTCAGTACCATCTTTTTGGGATATAACTTAATGGTGGTCGTTGCCGATTTCTGTCCCGCCTTGATGGTGACTTTGGTTTCTGTCAGTTTCATAATCGGTGCCTGTCCCGCTGGCAAAGCAGGAGTGGCAAGTAGCACTGTCCTGTCTTCTTTGGATTTGTCGGTGGCAATAATTTTAATCTGCAACTCACTCTCGGATTGATTCTTGTCACATTCTACTGTTCGGGTAGATTTTTCAAATCCTACATAATCCTTAGGATAATTGTCATTGTCGTTGTTGCAGGAAAATAGGCTCAGGCATGCTGTTAAAAGGACAAAGAGTCCAACGTTTGCGTCATTAAACTTTTTCATCATTCAATCTTTTTTAGTGATTAATCGGTTTATTTGCTGATAAAGACCGGAGATTGACAGAAACTCCCTACGCCTTTTGTGCAAATAAAAGTTAATATAAAAAAGAAGTGCTGAACGGTTCGGGTGATATCCGGTTACCCACTGGACGAAATCATCTCTTTCAGCCGGGTGACAGCTTTTTGTAGCTGGGCATCAACTGTCTTTATGCTGATATCCAATTCTTCTGCTACTTGGGCATAACTTTGTTTTTCTTCACGGATACGGATGAATATTTCCCGGCAACGTTCCGGAAGCCGGTCGAGTGCTTTCACATAGATTGCAAACAGTTCTTCACTGATTAATGACTCTTCCGGAGAATAACTTCGTTCCTGTGGCTCCGGCAGGGAATCGGAATGGATGGTGGCGTACTTCGACTCTTTTTCCAGATAATTGAGAGAAGCGTTCTTGACCAGAATAAAGCAATAGTCCTCGATGTTTTTCACATCAAGAAGGGTGTCGCGCTGCTTCCAGAGTTTGAGGAAGATGTCGAGTACGATTTCCTGCGACCATTCTTCCTGTTTCACATAATAGTAGGCTATGCGGAAGAGTCGGTCGTAAGTCATGTTATAGAAGTCGCGGAAGGCTGTTTGCGAGTCCAGTTCCTTCATTTGCCGTAATAACTTCCTTACTTCTGATTCGGTCATCGGCTGATCGTTTAGTTTTTTAATTTACCCAAAGCAAGTCGCTCATAATGCTGTCGGAGATGAAAATTCCTTCCCGTGTCAGGCGTAAAGCCCCCTCGTGCACTTCCAGTTTCCCATTTTCCAGATAGGGGGCAGACATTTTCCGGCAATATTCCCACAGTTCATTACCGAACTCTTGTTTTAGTTTTTCTATAGGTGTTCCCCATACGGTGCGTATGGTGGTAATGATAAATTCGTTGTAACGGGTCGTTTGGTTTAGATTTTCTGTCTCAAAGTCGCGTTGGTTTCTTTCTATACCTTTTATATATAGGTCGATGGAAGATACGTTCCATTCGCGTGTTGCTCCATTGAATGAATGTGCGGACGGTCCGCAGCCCAAATATGGTATTCCCCTCCAGTACGAAGTATTGTGACGGGAGTATTTGTCGGGGCGGCAGAAATTGGATATTTCATAATGCTCGTATCCTGCATTCTGCAAATGTTCGATCAGCAATGTAAAGAACTGCAGACTGGAATCTTCGTCTACTTCCTCTATCTGATGCTGCTTCAACATATTATATATAGGTGTATCTTCTTCGTAAGTCAAATGGTAAGCAGAAATATGCTCTACATCCAGGCGGATAGCTTGCCGGAGGTCGTTTTCCCACCGTCCCTTTGTTTCGCCCGGCAGTCCGTAAATCAGATCAATGCTGATATTCTGAAATCCCGCTTCTCTGCACCTGCGAACAGCTTCGATGGCTGTTTGGGAATTATGGCGACGTTTCAGTAATCGTAGTGTCGTATCATCAAAAGTCTGTATCCCCATGCTGATACGGTTGAAAGGGAGCGAGGATAACATCTTTAGATATTCCTGTGACAGATCGTCCGGATTGGCTTCCAGAGTAATCTCCCGGCAGTGTTCCATTCCGTAATTTTCCCGTATAGTTTCAAAGATGCGTTTAAAATCAGCTTCCTCCAGTTGAGAGGGAGTTCCTCCTCCGAAATAAATGGTTTCTATAGGTTCGCCTTTCAGATATTCTTTCCGCATTCCCAGTTCATGGCAGAGGGCGTGCACATAACGCGTCTTTAATTCGCTGCGGGTAGTCGAATAAAAATCGCAATAGATGCAACGTGTCTTACAGAAGGGGATATGAAGATAAATACCTGCCATAGTAGATGTTTAGTTTGTTACCAATTGATTATAGCCTGCAAATTTAAACCTTTTTTCTGAGCTATTGATACAATTAACGGGAATTAGGTATAAGTTTGGCCTGCCTGGTAACCATAAAACGGACCTTATGTTACATAACATTGTTTAGTAACACTGTCATAAATATTGCTTTTCCCCCAATAAATCCCTAATTTGCGCAACACTAAATTAATGGTATGCGAGAAACATACTGAGTAATTACTAAAATCTTATATATTATGAAAGTATATCAGACTAATGAAATTAAGAACATTGCCTTGTTGGGAAGTTCTGGCTCTGGGAAAACCACTCTCGTGGAAGCGATGCTTTCGAGAGTGGTGTTATAAAACGTCGCGGATCTGTTGCCGCAAAACACAGTTAGCGATTATTTCCCTGTTGAACAAGAGTATGGTTACTCCGTTTTCTACCGTTCTCCACGTAGAATGGAACAATAAAAAGCTTAATATTATAGACTGTCCGGGTTCGGACGACTTCGTTGGCAGTACGGTAACTGCACTTAATGTGACCGACACAGCAATTATTCTTCTCAATGGCCAATACGGCGTCGAAGTCGGTACACAAAATCACTTCCGATACACTGAAAAATTGAATAAGCCAGTTATTTTTCTAGTCAACCAGCTTGATAATGAAAAATGCGACTATGATAATATCCTCGAACAACTGAAAGAAGCGTATGGATCTAAGGTGGTTCCCATCCAGTATCCTATTGCTACCGGTCCGGGCTTTAATGCCTTGATTGACGTATTGTTGATGAAAAAATATTCGTGGAGACCCGAAGGCGGTGCTCCTACGATTGAAGATATACCGGCAGAAGAAATGGATAAGGCTATGGAAATGCATAAAGCATTGGTAGAAGCCGCTGCCGAAAATGACGAAGGACTGATGGAGAAATTCTTCGAACAAGATTCTCTGACAGAAGATGAAATGCGTGAAGGTATCCGTAAGGGTTTGATCGCCAGAGGTATGTTCCCTGTATTCTGTGTTTGCGGTGGTAAGGACATGGGCGTTCGCCGTCTGATGGAATTCCTTGGCAATGTAGTTCCTTTTGTGTCTGAAATGCCGAAAGTGGAAAACACAGATGGTAAGGAAGTGGCTCCGGACGTAAACGGTCTCGAATCTTTGTACTTCTTCAAGACGAGTGTCGAGCCGCATATCGGTGAAGTATCTTACTTTAAAGTAATGAGCGGCAAGGTTCGTGAAGGTGATGACTTGCTGAATGCCGACCGTGGTTCGAAAGAACGTATCGCTCAGATTTATGTCGTAGCCGGTGGTAACCGTGTGAAAGTGGAAGAACTTCAGGCGGGTGATATTGGTGCTGCCGTAAAACTGAAAGATGTGAAGACAGGCAATACACTCAACGGTAAAGACTGCGATTATAAATTCAACTTTATCAAATATCCGAATTCTAAATATTCTCGTGCTATCAAACCGGTGAACGAAGCGGACGTGGAAAAGATGATGACCATCTTGAATCGTATGCGTGAAGAAGATCCGACATGGGTGATCGAGCAATCGAAAGAGTTGAAGCAAACACTGGTACACGGACAGGGAGAATTCCATTTGCGTACGTTGAAGTGGCGTCTGGAAAATAATGAAAAACTTCAGGTTAAATTTGAGGAACCGAAGATTCCGTATCGTGAAACGATTACGAAGGCTGCCCGTGCCGACTATCGTCATAAGAAACAATCTGGTGGTGCTGGTCAGTTTGGTGAAGTTCACCTGATCGTTGAGCCTTATAAAGAAGGTATGCCTGTGCCCGATACTTACAAGTTTAATGGACAGGAATTTAAGATTACCGTGAGAGGCACTGAAGAAATTCCATTGGAATGGGGCGGTAAGCTGGTATTTATTAACAGTATCGTAGGTGGCTCTATCGATGCCCGTTTCTTGCCTGCTATTATGAAAGGTATCATGTCACGCCTGGAACAAGGCCCGTTGACAGGTTCGTATGCCCGTGACGTACGTGTAATCGTATATGACGGTAAGATGCACCCGGTAGACTCAAATGAAATCTCCTTTATGCTTGCCGGACGTAACGCATTCAGTGAAGCCTTCAAGAATGCCGGTCCGAAGATTTTGGAACCGATTTATGATGTGGAAGTATTTGTTCCGTCCGACAGAATGGGTGATGTGATGGGAGATCTTCAAGGGCGCCGTGCCATGATTATGGGTATGAGCAGCGAAAAAGGTTTCGAGAAACTTGTTGCTAAAGTACCTTTGAAGGAAATGTCTTCATATTCGACAGCGCTTAGTTCACTTACCGGCGGACGTGCTTCATTTATCATGAAGTTTGCTAGTTATGAACTTGTTCCGACAGATGTTCAGGATAAGTTGATTAAGGATTTTGAAGCTAAACAAACAGAGGAATAAACAATAATTCTCTCAAAACTGTTAAAACCGTTGTCTTTTTTAAGTAAAAGGCAGCGGTTTTTGTTTAACTATGATTAATAAAGATGGAAAATCGCAAGGAAAAGATTTAATTTTTTATTAAATTTGCAAACCAAAGGAGGAGTTATATTGTTGTAGTAATCAGAATACAACCTAAATAGCTCTTTACGGTTAATTTCCGGGAACTTCCGGTTAAATCAAGTTAATGTGTTAGGAGTGTTAATTAGGGAGTGTTAATTTTGTTGCTATGAAGAAGTCAACAATTTGGATATTAAGTATTGTAATGGGGCTTTCTTTCCTTAGTCTGTTGTATTTGCAGGTCAGTTATATAGAGGAAATGATGAAAACCCGGAAGGAACAATTTGATTCGGCTGTGCGCAACAGTTTGGATCAGGTTTCCAAGGATGTAGAATATGCAGAAACTATGCGCTGGTTGGTTGAGGATATTTCGGATGCTGAAAGAAAAGCGCTGACTGAAAACAATACTTCATTAGGGCAGAATAATGTAGTTCGGGGGACACAGCGATTTCAAGTGAAGTCACGGGATGGCAAGATTATTTCTGACTTTGAATTGAGGGTGATGAAGATCAAACCGTCTGAACTTCCTAAAGCGATGGTACGTGGACGAAACACGATTCCTCAGACTTCTAATTCGATGTTGGAAGCTATCAAGAATCGCTATATGTATCAGCGGGCACTGTTGGATGAAGTGGTGTTGGACATGATTAGACGTGCGAGTGACAAGTCGATTGGTGATAGAGTACGGTTCAGGGACCTTGACGATTATCTGAAATCGAACTTATATAATAATGGTATAGACTTGCCTTATCATTTTGCAGTGATTGACAAGGATGGACGTGAAGTATACCGTTGTGCAGATTATGAAGCAAAAGGAAGTGAAGAATCCTATCAGCAGGCATTGTTTAAAAACGACCCGCCTGCAAAGATGAGTATTCTGAAAGTGCATTTCCCGGGAAAGAAGGATTATATTTTTGATTCGATCAGTTTCATGATTCCGTCACTGATATTTACGTTGGTGTTGTTGGTGACATTCATCTTTACGATTTATATCGTATTCCGGCAGAAGAAGTTGACGGAGATGAAGAATGACTTTGTCAATAACATGACGCATGAGTTCAAGACGCCGATATCGACTATCTCGCTGGCAGCGCAGATGTTGAAGGACCCCGCGGTAGCAAAATCACCGCAAATGTTCCAGCATATATCGGGAGTCATAAATGATGAGACCAAGCGCTTGCGCTTTCAAGTGGAAAAGGTGCTGCAGATGTCAATGTTCGACCGGCAGAAGGCAACACTGAAGATGAAGGAAATTGATGCGAATGAACTGATTTCGGGAGTGATCAATACCTTTGCACTGAAAGTAGAACGATATAATGGTAAGATAACATCGAACCTTGAGGCAGCCGATCCTGTTATATTTGCAGATGAAATGCATCTTACCAATGTGATCTTCAATCTGATGGATAATGCGGTGAAGTATAAGAAAGCGGAAGAAGATCTGGAACTGAAAGTGAAAACGTGGAATGAATCGGGAAAACTGATGATTTCGATACAGGATAACGGTATCGGTATCAAAAAGGAAAACCTGAAAAAGATATTTGAAAAGTTCTATCGTGTGCATACGGGTAATCTGCACGATGTGAAGGGCTTTGGACTGGGGCTGGCTTATGTGAAGAAAATTATTACCGATCATAAGGGGACCATTAGAGCAGAAAGCGACCTGAACGTAGGAACTAAATTTATTATTGCATTACCTTTATTAAAAAATAATTGATATGGACGAGAAACTGCGTATTTTATTATGCGAGGATGACGAAAATCTTGGCATGCTTTTAAGAGAATATTTACAGGCAAAAGGTTATTCTGCTGAGTTATATCCTGATGGAGAAGCCGGTTATAAGGCTTTCTTGAAGAATAAATATGACTTGTGCGTGTTTGACGTTATGATGCCTAAAAAGGATGGCTTTACGTTGGCACAGGATGTCCGTGCTGCGAATGCTGAGATACCTATCATCTTCCTGACTGCAAAAACGCTGAAAGAAGATATCCTGGAAGGATTTAAGATTGGTGCGGATGATTATATCACGAAACCATTCAGTATGGAAGAGTTGACTTTCAGAATTGAAGCTATCTTGAGACGTGTTCGTGGAAAGAAGAACAAAGAAAGCAATATCTACAAGATCGGTAAGTTTACTTTCGATACTCAGAAACAAATTCTGGCTACAGAAGGCAAGCAGACGAAGCTGACTACCAAAGAATCTGAACTTCTCGGACTGCTTTGTGCACACGCTAATGAAATTCTGCAACGTGACTTTGCTCTGAAGACTATCTGGATTGATGATAACTACTTCAATGCCCGTAGTATGGATGTGTATATTACGAAGTTGCGTAAGCACCTGAAAGAAGATGACTCTATCGAGATTATCAATATTCACGGAAAAGGCTATAAGCTGATCACACCGGAAGTTGAATCTTAATGAGTACTCCGATAACCAAATATAAAAAATCCCGGAAACATTCGTTCCCGGGATTTTTTATTGATTTCTAATAAATTAATCAGCGATCTTCTTATTAATGACAATATAAGAAATGAGTCCCAGTACTACGAGGAATACTGAACTGCCCAAAACCGCGTTGTTGTTTACATTGCCGGTAAAGGAACAAGCCAACAGGATGACCACTCCGATCAAGATTAATATCAATCCCAAATTCTTTAATAAGCCTTTCATGCGTGTGTATTTTAATAGATTATAATATTCCAGTCACAAATTAAAGCATAATTCTTTAACGGGCGAAATAATTTAGGTGAAAAATCCATTATAAAGACAGATTTAGTGGATTTTATGAATTAAACGATTGTTTTTCTGTTTAGTCTTTGGTATTGTAGAATACCTTTTTTAAGACCTCTTGCCCGATGCTCAGTTCTTCGAGAGTGATGCCATGCAGAGCTTCCTTCAGTGTCTGCCCCGCAATGATGCGTGCTTTCTCTTCCAGTTCTTTTCCGTCTTTTGTTAGGTGGATCAGATTGGTGCGGCGATCTTTTTTGTCGGAAATACGTACTACAAGATGCTGCCGTTCCATGTTATCTATGAGGCGGGTCATACTGGGTTTGTCTTTAAAAGTTGCATTGCACAACTCTTGTTGTGTAACGCCGTCTTTTTCCCATAGAAAAATGAGAACCGTCCATTGTTCCGGGCTGATTTCCAGACCGTTCTGACGGAAATTGCGATATAGCTTCCGGTTGATTGCTGCGGAAACCTTACCATTTAGGATGGCGAATATAAGCCGGATATCGAAATTAAATTGCTCTATCATGAAATTATTGTTTAAACAACTTTGCAAAGGTAAGCCACTTCCTGGATAATTCCTACATTAGGATACAAAAAAAGATTAAATATTTGTAGTTCAAAATAAAATGCCTAACTTTGCACCCGCATTTTAAAATAAAATAAATTATTTATTTAATTAAACGAGTATGAATCAATACGAAACCGTTTTCATTTTAACTCCCGTTTTGTCTGATGTTCAGATGAAGGAAGCGGTAGAAAAATTCAAAGGTATTCTTCAAGCTGAAGGTGCTGAGATTATCAATGAAGAAAACTGGGGACTGAAGAAATTGGCTTATCCAATTCAGAAGAAGTCAACAGGTTTTTATCAATTGGTTGAGTTCAATGCAGATCCTACTGTCATTGACAAGTTGGAACTTAACTTCCGTCGTGATGAACGCGTTATCCGCTTCTTGACTTTCAAAATGGACAAGTATGCTGCGGAATATGCTGCTAAAAGAAGAAGTGTTAAATCAAACAAAAAGGAGGATTAATCATGGCACAACAGACTCAATCAGAAATCAGATATTTAACTCCGCCCTCAGTAGACGTTAAGAAGAAAAAATACTGTCGTTTCAAAAAGAGTGGTATCCGTTATATCGACTACAAAGATCCTGAATTCTTGAAGAAATTCTTGAACGAACAAGGAAAGATTCTTCCACGTCGTATCACTGGTACTTCTTTGAAGTTCCAACGTCGTATCGCACAGGCTGTGAAGAGAGCTCGTCACTTGGCATTGTTGCCTTATGTAACTGACATGATGAAATAAGAAGGAGGAAAAGTATGGAAATTATATTGAAAGAAGACATCGTAAACTTGGGTTATAAGAACGATATCGTAAACGTGAAATCCGGATACGGTCGTAATTATCTGATCCCGACTGGAAAAGCTATCATCGCTTCTCCTTCTGCAAAGAAAATGTTGGCTGAAGACTTGAAACAACGTGCTCACAAACTTGAGAAAATCAAGAAGGATGCTGAAGCATTGGCTGCTAAGTTGGAAGGCGTTTCTTTGACTATTGCAACAAAAGTTAGTTCAACAGGTACTATCTTCGGTTCTGTAAGCAATATCCAGATTGCTGAAGCATTGGCAAAACTGGGTCACGAAATTGACAGAAAGATCATCGTTGTAAAAGACGCAGTGAAAGAAGTTGGTAACTACAAAGCTATCGTTAAACTTCACAAGGAAGTTTCTGTAGAAATTCCTTTCGAAGTAGTTGCTGAATAAGAGCAAATTTACTTCATATATTAAAAAAGCGATTTGTTCTGATGGATAAATCGCTTTTTTTTATCATCTTTGCTAGTAATATGAAATTCAACCGTTGTTATCTGAAGAGAATCGTTTTGCTGTTCCTGGTTGCTCTGGGAATCGGCAATGCTCTTTATGCAAATAACGAATTGAAAATACTGGCTGACTCTCTGCATAAAATGATAGATGCGAAGCCTCTCTTCGTCCAGAAGAAAGAGCAGCGAATCGCCCGGATTAAATGTTTACTGAAGGACTCTGGGCTGACTCCCGATCGGGAATATAAGGTGAATCTCCAATTATACAATGAGTATAAGAAATTTAATATAGACTCTGCCATTCATTATGTCGACCGGAACCTTGAAATCGCTCGTCAGTTAAATAGAAACTATTTGAAATACCAGTCTTCTTTGCAACTCAGCCTTGTATATTCCATGTGCGGCAGATATAGAGATGCAGAATTACTTCTCGAAAAAATGAAGCCATCAGAACTTCCTCGTTCATTATTAGCTACTTATTATGATACATATGCCCGTTTTTGGGAGTATTATTCGATTTCTGCTACCAATAATCAGTACGGAAAAAAACGGGAAGCTTATCAGGATTCACTGTATGCTCTTATGGATCATACTTCCTTTGACTATAAATTGTCACGGGCTTATTCTTATGCAGGACGCGATTCAACAAAGGCGATCAAGATTTTGGATGAGTTGCTGAATGCTGAGGAGGTAGGAACTCCTAATTATGCGATGATTACTCATTCGTATGCCATGCTGAGCCGCTATTTGAAAAGAGAGGATGATGCGAAGAAATATCTTATGATGTCCGCCATTGCTGATATTCAGAATGCCACACGTGAAACGGCCTCCTTGCAGGCACTTGCACTGATACAATATGAGGAAAATAATTTAGCGGATGCTTTCAAATTTACTCAGTCGGCTATTGATGATGTAGTTTCCTCCGGCATTCATTTCCGGGCAATGGAAATCTATAAATTCTATTCTATCATTAATACGGCTTATCAGACGGAAGAAGCTAGGTCTAAATCGAATCTGATTACTTTTCTTATCTCAACCAGCGTTTCTCTTTTTCTTTTAATCGTGTTGGTTGTGTTTATTTATATTCAGATGAAAAAAACGTTGCGGATGAAACGGGCGCTGGCACAAAGTAACGAGGAGCTTCTGAGATTGAACGACAAACTGAACAGCATGAATAGTGAGTTGAATGATAAGAATGATGAACTGTGCGAGATTAATAATATAAAGGAGCATTATATCGCTCAGTTTTTCGACGTGTGCTTCAGCTATATTCATAAAATGGAGAAGTATCAGAATATGCTGTATAAAATAGCCATTAATAAGTGCTATGAGGAACTGATTAAAAAGCTGAAATCTTCCGCATTGATTGATGATGAACTTGATGCTCTGTATACTCGCTTCGATAGAGTCTTTTTGAATTTATATCCGACTTTTGTTTCAGATTTCAATGCTTTACTGAAAGATGACGAGAAGATCATTCTTAAGCAGGACGCTTTGTTGAACAGGGAACTTCGTATCTATGCATTGTTACGTTTGGGTATTACGGATAGCGGGAAGATTGCCAACTTCCTTCGTTGCTCTACAAGTACTGTTTATAATTATCGTACTAAAATGCGTAACAAGGCTGCAGTGGACCGGGATGAATTTGAAAATGAAATTATGAAAATCTGACCAATATAAACGAATTTGTGCCATCCAATAAATAAAGTGCTTTCCAAACAATCTACATTTTTTATATCACTAAATGATTGTAAGTTATTGATTTATAAGGTTTAATATTATTTTATAATCTACATAAAGTTGTGTAGACTAAATAAAGCGTTATTTATTTGGCTAGTTTTGCGATATCAGTTTTCGAACAATCTGCCTACAGATGAAAATTGATACCTTTTATGTTGTTTGTACTTAAATTCGCAATTTTTTATGGATGCACAATTTTCACTTGACACAAAAATAAAAGTAGGAATAATCGGTTTCGGTAGAATGGGAAGATTCTATTGGGAGGCGATGCGGAAAAGCGGGCGATGGGAGATTGCCTATATTTGCGATACAGATCCTACCACGCGCGAACTTGCTAAAAAAATATCTCCTGAATCTCGTGTAGTAGAGAATGACCAAAAAATCTTTGAAGACGAGAGTGTACAGGTTGTCGGGCTCTTCACATTGGCAGACTCAAGGCTCGAACAAATAGAAAAGGCTATTCGGTACGGAAAACATATCATCGCAGAAAAACCCGTTGCAGATACGATGGAAAAGGAGTGGAAGGTGGTGGATATGATAGAAAACTCCAATGTACTTTCTACGGTGAACTTATATCTGCGAAATTCCTGGTATCATAATCTGATGAAGGAATATATTCAGAAGGGAGAAATAGGTGAGTTGGCCATTATTCGTATTTGCCACATGACTCCGGGACTGGCACCGGGTGAAGGACACGAATATGAAGGCCCTGCTTTCCATGATTGTGGAATGCATTATGTTGACATCGTTCGCTGGTATGCCGAAAGTGAATATAGAACATGGAATGCACAAGGCGTGAACATGTGGAATTATAAAGATCCCTGGTGGGTACAATGTCACGGAACTTTTCAAAATGGCGTAGTCTTTGATATAACTCAGGGTTTTGTCTATGGACAATTATCGAAAGATCAGACGCACAATTCTTATGTAGATATTATAGGTACGGAAGGTATCGTGCGTATGACGCATGATTTCAAAACAGCTGTCGTCGATTTACACGGAGTACATCAGACACTTCGTGTGGAAAAACCTTTTGGTGGTAAGAATATTGACGTGCTGTGCGATTTGTTCGCCGATTCCATATTGACCGGTAAGCGAAACCCTCGTTTGCCTTTAATGTATGACTCGACTATTGCATCCGAATATGCGTGGAAGTTCCTGCAGGATGCTCGTATGAATGACTTGCCGGCTATTGGCAATTTACAGACTCTTGAACAAATACGCGAACGCAGAAAAAACATGAAAAATGGATATGGGTTGCTGCATAGTAATCCACCACAAATAACTAACTCCTTAAAATAATAAAACCATGTCAGACTTTTCAAGAAGAAAATTTCTTAAAACGGGAGCCGCTGCTTTAGCAGGAATCACCATTGCTCCCAGTTCTATTTTAGGTATGAGCCACGGGCACGTTTCACCAACCGACAAACTGAACCTCGCAGCCGTAGGTATCGGCGGTATGGGCCATGCCAACATCAACAACGTGAAGGGCACCGAAAACATCGTAGCCCTTTGTGACGTAGACTGGAAATATGCCAAAGGCGTATTCGATGAATTCCCGAATGCGAAGAAATACTGGGATTACCGCAAGATGTACGATGAAATGGGCAAATCCATTGACGGCGTAATCATTGCTACCGCCGACCATACTCATGCCATCATCACGGCAGACGCCATGACAATGGGCAAGCACGTATACTGCCAGAAACCGTTGACTCACTCCGTTTACGAATCCCGTTTGCTGACCAAGCTGGCCGCCTCTACCGGAGTAGTTACTCAAATGGGTAATCAGGGAGCATCGGGCGAAGGTACCGACCTGGTTTGCGAATGGATATGGAATGGAGAAATCGGTGAAGTAACCAAAGTGGAATGCGCCACCGACCGTCCTATCTGGCCGCAAGGACTGAATGCCCCCAAAGGCGGACCGCATCCCCAACACATTGAACTGGGATCTTTTCACCGGACCTGCCAAGCTAAACCCGTACAACAACGTTTATCATCCCTGGAACTGGCGCGGATGGTGGGATTACGGTACAGGCGCACTGGGAGATATGGCCTGTCATATTCTGCATCAGCCGTTCAGAGCTCTGAAGCTGGGTTATCCTACCAAGGTGGAAGGTTCTTCTACTTTATTACTGAGTGCCTGCGCTCCTCAGGCCCAACACGTGAAGATGATTTTCCCCGCCCGCGATAATATGCCGAAAGTTGCTTTGCCGGAAGTTGAGATACATTGGTATGACGGCGGCATGATGCCGGAACGTCCGAAAGGTTTCCCGGAAGGAAAACAACTGATGGGTCCCGGTGGTGGTCTGACTATTTTCCACGGAACAAAAGATACATTGATTTGCGGCTGCTACGGAGAACAACCTTTCTTGTTGTCAGGCCGTGTGCCCAATGCACCGAAAGTATGCCGCCGTGTCAAGTGTTCTCATGAGATGGACTGGGTACGCGCTTGTAAGGAAGACAAATCCAACCGCGTGATGCCGAAAGCGGATTTCTCCGAATCGGGACCGATGAATGAAATGGTGGTAATGGGTGTATTGGCTATCCGTCTGCAAGGATTGAACAAGACACTGGAATGGGACGGCGCCAATATGTGCTTCACCAATATCGGTGATAATGAAACACTCAGAACCTGCATTAAGGACGGATTTACGATTCATGATGGTCACCCGTCATTCAACAAGACCTGGACAGATCCGATCAACGCGAAACAATTCGCAGCCGAACTGGTGAAACATAACTATCGCGAAGGATGGAAGTTGCCTGATATGCCACGATAACACGATAAAAGTAAGTTAAGAATTAAAGATTAAAAATTAAATAGTTATTATTATGAAGAAAGTATTTTATCCATTAGCTTGTTGTCTTGCAGCGGGAGTTTTAGTTTCCTGCAGCGGTCAGAAGAAATCCGGGAGTGCTCAGGAAGAGCAATCGGCAAACGAAGTAGCATTATCATATTCAAAATCATTAAAAGCAGCAGAGATGGATAGCTTGCAATTACCGGTAGATGCGGATGGTTACATCACTATCTTTGACGGCAAAACATTTAATGGATGGCGTGGTTATGGCAAGGACAGAGTTCCTTCCAAATGGACTATCGAAGACGGTTGCATCAAATTTAACGGTTCCGGTGGCGGTGAAGCGCAGGATGGTGATGGCGGAGACCTGATCTTTGCCCACAAATTCAAAAACTTCGAACTGGAAATGGAATGGAAGGTTTCCAAAGGCGGTAACTCCGGTATCTTCTATCTGGCTCAGGAAGTGACTTCTAAAGATAAGGACGGTAACGACGTGCTCGAACCTATTTATATTTCCGCACCTGAATATCAGGTATTGGACAATGACAATCATCCGGATGCAAAATTGGGTAAAGATAATAACCGTCAGTCGGCTTCTTTATATGACATGATTCCGGCAGTTCCTCAGAATGCGAAACCTTTCGGCGAATGGAACAAGGCTAAGATTATGGTTTATAAAGGTACTGTTGTTCACGGACAGAATGACGAGAATGTACTCGAATACCACTTGTGGACCAAACAATGGACTGACCTTTTGCAAGCCAGCAAATTCAGCCAGGACAAATGGCCGTTGGCTTTCGAACTGCTGAATAATTGCGGTGGCGAAAACCACGAAGGATTTATCGGAATGCAGGATCACGGTGATGACGTTTGGTTCCGCAATATCCGCGTGAAAGTTCTGGACTGATCACATAAATAATTCAAAGATAGGCTGTGTCAAAAGTAACATCAACATGGCATTTAGTTCTGAATGACAGAATGATATGCCCGACGAACTTCTGACACAGCTTTTTTATTTTAATACATGAACCCCTTTATCTACAAACATGAAACTCCAAATAAATCTATGTGCGCTGGCTCTTCTTTTAATGATTCCGTTTACGGCCATGGCACAGTCTAAAACAAAAGCGAAAGCTAAAAAAGAAGTAGCGATTCAACTCTATTCTGTCAGGGATATATTGAATAAGGTAGACAATAAGGACGGCAAATGTGACGCCGCTTATATTACTCTTCTGAAGAACTTGGCGAAAATGGGATATACCAGTGTGGAAGCCGCCAATTATAATAATGGAAAGTTTTACGACAGAACTCCCGACCAATTTAAAAGATGTTGAATCTGCCGGGCTGAAGGTTTTATCCTCACATTGCACAAGAGGATTGTCGAAAGAAGAATTAGCTTCCGGTGATTTTTCAAGTTCACTTCAATGGTGGGACCAGTGTATTGCTGATCATAAAGCTGCCGGTATGAGTTACATTGTAGCTCCTTGGATGGATGTGCCTAAAACACTTAAGGAGTTGGATACATATTGTGCTTATTACAATGAAATAGGCAAACGTTGTAAACAGCAGGGGATGTCGTTCGGATACCATAATCATGCTCATGAATTTCAGAAGGTAGAAGATAAAGTGATGTATGATTACATGATTGAGCATACCAATCCTGAATATGTTTTCTTCCAGATGGATGTTTATTGGGTAGTTCGCGGACAAAACAGTCCGGTCGATTATTTTAATAAATACCCCGGTCGTTTTAAAATGTTCCATATCAAAGATCACAGAGAAATCGGGCAGAGCGGAATGGTTGGTTTCGACGCTATTTTCAAGAATGCAAAGACAGCTGGTGTGAAGCATCTTGTTGCAGAGATAGAAAGCTACAGCATGCCCGTAGAGAAAAGTGTCGAGGTAAGTCTGGATTATTTGCTGGATGCTCCCTTTGTGAAAAGCTCATACGCTAAATAAGGCATAAAAGTCTGTGCATGCTTTTAGCATGTCAGACTTTCAATTCTCTCTAGGCTGTTCTGAATTATTCAGCTACAGCTTCAGTTGCAGTGCTATCTGCATTCAAAGAGTCAGCTGCTGCCTGAGCTGCTGCTTGTTCTGCTTCAGCTGCTGCTGCTTCTACAGCTGCGATTGAGTCAGCGATGCGGATAGAATCTTGTTGAGCTTTTGCTGCGTCAGCTGCTTTGTTACCACAAGATGCGAATGATACTGCTACGATAGCTACGGCCATCAAAACTAATTTTTTCATTTTCTTTGCTTTTTAAAAACGTAATACAATCAATTGCTTTATTAAAACGCTGCAAAGTTATGTACTTTTTCAATATGTTGTTCTCGAAAAGCCAACTATTTTTATAATTTTTTTTAGAAGCTTGTTATATTACGCCTTCAATCCATGTTTTAAAACATACTAATCGACAGCTATACTGTTATATAGATACCTTTTGATGCTTCTTTTCGGGGTTTTCTCAAATTCCGTAGGATAAAGCTGAATCTTGCTGACTTTTTCATACGCAGCTACATTATTATTTAAGTTCTTCAGATTTTCATCCATGATGGTTTTCAGGTTATCCGGATTGTTCAATCCGAGAGAATCAAGCGCTTCGTAATCCGCATAGACCAGTGCCACCAGTTTCTTGTTACGTTCGATGACGAGGCTTTCAAGAATGAATGGCAGGTTATTGAGTTTGGCTTCCAGCTCTTCGGGGAAGATGTTCTGTCCGCTCGAACTCAGAATCATGCTTTTGAGTCGTCCGCGGATGAAGATATTTCCGCTGGCGTCCATAGTACCAAGGTCGCCGGTGCGCAGCCAGCCGTCTTCGGTAAACACTTCCTGCGTGGCTTCCGGATTCTTATAATATCCCACCATCACGTTTTCACCACGTACCTGAATCTCTCCGGTTTCCGCTTCCGGATTTTCTTTATAGATACGTGCCTCCATGATATCCAGCACTTTGCCGGAAGAGCCTAAAATAAATTCATTCCAGGGAGCATAGCTGATCAGTGGTCCGCACTCGGTCATACCATAACCGATGGTGAAAGGGAACTTTATTTTGTAGAAGAACTCTTCCACTTCCTGATTCATGGCAGCGCCTCCGATGATGATTTCTTTGAAACGTCCGCCTAAGGCGTCTATCAGCTTTTTCCGTATCTGATTATAAATTTGGGTGTCGAGCAAAGGAATGTTTAATGCCCATTTCATACCTTTCTTATTAATGAGCGGCTGAATGACATTTTTATATATTTTCTCGATGACCAGCGGAACAGTGATGATCAGGTTCGGTTTTACCTCCTCAAAAGCCTTCATGATAATTTTGGGAGAAGGCGTTTTACCGAGCAGGGTGACATGAGTTCCGACAGCAGTTGCAGTCAGAAAGTCGAAAGCGCAACCGTAGGCGTGTGCCAGTGGCAGGAAAGAAAGCACTTTATCTCCTTTTTTAAGTAACTCCGTGCGGATGCCGAAAGTGACATTGCCGGCAAGATTGTTGCCCGTCAACATTACCCCTTTGCTGAAGCCGGTAGTTCCCGATGTGTAGTTCAACAGCATTACCTTATCATTGGATAACGTAGTGTATTGAATGTCCTCGCGCGTGAATCCTTTCGGATAGGCGGCGTACATTTCATCATTGAGGTGTACCAGAAACTTCTGAATAGTTTCTCCGTCCCGCTGATAGAGGCAGCGGAAGTCGGTGAGCGAAAAAACTCCGCGCAGTCCGGTCAGCTTTTCTTCTTCCAGGTTTTCCCAGATGCTGTCACTGGTAAAGAGGAAAACGGACTCGGAATGGTTGACGATATGATGCACATCGTTGGGCGTAAAGTCTTGCAGGATAGGGACGATGATGGCTCCGTAGGTGATGGTTGCCATGTAGGCGATGCACCAGTGGGCATTATTTTTGCCGATAACGGCTATTTTATCTCCTCTGCGCAGGCTGCAGTGTTTGAAGAGCAGGTGCATACGGGCGATTTCTCCGGCTACCTGGCCATAAGTATAATGAACGGATTCACCATAATCGGTATAGCAAGGTAAATCCCAATTTTCCCGAAAACTATTTTCGTATAGTTTAATGAAATTCTCTTTAATCATTGCACGTTTTTTAGTGAATTGTGCAAAAATAGGAATAAACTTTCGTATCCTAAAGTGTTTTACTAATAATAATGTGTAACTTTGCAGGAAATATGCGTTATAACAGATTATGATAGATACCACTGTATTTCAAAATAAGACAGCCGTTTATTATACGTTAGGCTGCAAATTGAACTTTTCAGAGACTTCAACTATCGGCAAAATCCTGCGGGAGGCAGGAGTCCGGACTGCACGTAAAGGGGAAAAAGCAGACATCTGTGTAGTAAATACTTGTTCGGTGACGGAGATGGCAGACAAGAAATGTCGTCAGGCTATTCATCGGTTGGTCAAGCAGCATCCCGGAGCTTTTGTGGTAGTGACCGGATGTTACGCGCAGTTGAAACCCGGCGACGTGGCAAAGATAAAAGGAGTAGATGTAGTGCTGGGTGCCGAGCAGAAAGGAGACTTGTTGCAGTATCTCGGTGACCTCCATAAGCATGAAGAGGGAGAGGCATTTACTACCACCACCAAAGATATCCGTTCGTTTTCTCCTTCGTGTTCACGGGGCGACCGTACTCGTTTCTTCCTGAAAGTACAAGACGGATGCGATTATTTCTGTTCTTATTGTACCATTCCTTTTGCCCGTGGACGCAGCCGTAACGGTACTGTTGCCTCTATGGTGGAGCAGGCAAGGCAGGCTGCTGCCGAAGGCGGAAAAGAGATCGTACTGACAGGCGTGAATATCGGCGATTTTGGTAAGACTACCGGTGAGACTTTCTTTGATCTGGTGAAAGCGCTGGATCAGGTGGAAGGCATCGAACGTTACCGCATTTCTTCTATCGAGCCCAATCTGCTGACTGATGAAATCATCGAGTTCGTTTCCCGTTCCCGTAGATTTATGCCTCATTTTCATATCCCGTTGCAATCCGGTTGCGATGAAGTGCTGAAATTGATGCGCCGTCGTTATGATACGGCTCTTTTTGCCTCTAAAGTAAAGAAAATCAAAAGTGATGCCGGATGCCTTTATCGGAGTCGATGTGATTGTAGGTACTCGCGGAGAGACGGAAGAGTATTTTGAACAGGCTTATCAGTTTATTTCCGGACTGGATGTGACACAGTTGCATGTGTTCAGCTACTCCGAACGTCCGGGGACGCAGGCCTTGAAGATAGATTATGTGGTTTCGCCGGAAGAGAAACATCAGCGCAGCCAGCGCTTGCTGACACTTTCTGATGAAAAGACACGGGTTTTCTATACCCGTCATATCGGGCAGACCATGCAGGTATTGATGGAAAAATCAAAAGCAGGTACACCGATGCACGGGTTTACCGCTAACTATATCCGCGTAGAAGTGGAGAATGACGAATCATTGGACAATCAGATGATTAACGTCCGACTGGGAGAATTTAATGAAGACATGACAGCGCTTAAAGGCACAATTCTGATGAATTATGAAGTCTAGATTTATCTATTGGCTGGTATATAGCGGGATGTGGCTGTTTTCGGCGCTTCCCTTCCGGATATTGTATTTACTTTCGGATTTCAATTACCTGTTGATGTACCGTATAGGGAGGTATCGCCGGAAAGTAGTACGGGAAAATCTGAAGAAATCATTTCCCGAAAAAGACAAGAAAGAAAGGCTGCAGATCGAACGCCGTTTCTATCGTTACCTTTCCGACTATATGCTTGAAGACTTGAAAATGCTTCATATGTCACCCGAAGACCTTTATAAGCGGATGACTTATAAGAATACGGAACAATATCTGGAACTGACCGAGAAATATGGCGGAATCATCGTAATGATTCCTCATTATGCCAATTATGAATGGCTGATCGGGATGGGATCTATTATGAAGCCGGGTGATGTACCGATGCAAGTATATAAGCCTCTGAAAGATAAGTATCTGAATGAATTGTTCCAGCGCATCCGTTCCCGCTTCGGAGGATATAACGTTCCGAAACATTCTACGGCACGCGAAATTATCAAGTTGAAGCGCGAAGGCAAAAAGATGGTTGTCGGTCTGATTACGGACCAGTGGCCCAGCGGAAGCGAAAAATACTGGACTACTTTTTTGGGGCAGGAAACCGCCTTTCTGAATGGTGCGGAGCGCATTGCGAAAATGATGAACTTCCCAGTGTTCTATTGTGATCTGACAAAACCCGGCAGAGGGTATTGTGTAGCTGAGTTTAAGCTGATGACAGAGAAACCGAAGGAGACGGGTGAAGGAGAAATTACGGAAATGTTTGCTGATTATCTGGAACAGACGATTCGCAGGGAACCGGCTTATTGGCTGTGGTCTCATAAACGTTGGAAAGCTTCTAAGGCTGAATGTGAAAGGGGGTAAGGATGAAAGTGTCAGTGGTTATTTTGAATTGGAACGGGTGCGATATGCTTCGTACTTTTCTTCCGTCCGTGATCCGCTATTCGAAGAGCGAAGAAGTAGAAGTCTGTGTGGCCGACAATGGCTCTACGGATGCTTCTGTGGAAATGCTTCGGGAGGAATTTCCTTGTGTCCGGATCATTGTGCTGGATCAGAATCATGGATTCGCAGATGGATATAACCTGGCTTTGCAGCAGGTAGAAGCGGAGTATGTGGTACTTCTGAATTCTGATGTTGAGGTGACCGAACATTGGCTTGAACCGATGATCTCCTATCTTGATGGCCATCCGGAGGTAGCTGCCTGTCAGCCGAAAATCCGTAGCCAGCGGCAAAAAGAGTATTTTGAATATGCCGGAGCAGCCGGAGGATTTATAGATAAGTACGGCTATCCGTTCTGTCGTGGGCGTATAATGGGAGTGGTTGAAAAGGATGAGGGACAGTATGATACGATCCTGCCAGTTTTCTGGGCAACGGGAGCCGCCCTGTTTATCCGTCATGCGGATTATCGTGAGGCGGGCGGACTGGACGGACGTTTCTTTGCCCACATGGAAGAGATTGATTTATGCTGGCGACTACGTTCCCGTGGTCGGGAAATCGTTTGCATTCCTCAAAGTACGGTCTATCACGTCGGTGGTGCAACTCTGAAAAAGGAGAATCCCCGCAAGACTTTTTTGAATTTTCGTAATAATCTTGTCATGCTCTATAAGAATCTTTCGGACGAAGAGTTAAATAAAGTGATGCGTATCCGGACTTGTCTCGATTACGTGGCTGCATTCACATTTCTGCTGAAGGGGCAGTTAGACAACGCCCGTGCGGTGATGCGTGCCCGGAAAGAATATAAACAGATTTGTCCTTCATTTTCTTCTTCCCGTAAAGAAAACTTAAGAAAAACTTCTTTGAATCCAATCCCTGAACGGATAAAAAGTAGTATCTTGTGGCAGTTTTATGTGGGAGGGTGCAAAAGATTCTCTCAATTGTCGGATTTAAAAGGATAACAAAATGGAACCAAAAGTAAGGAGAGGCATCGGGCTGGTAGCACATGATGCCATGAAAAAAGACCTCATCGAATGGGTGCTGTGGAACTCGGAACTGTTGATGGGAAATAAATTCTATTGTACAGGTACTACAGGTACTCTGATTCTGGAAGCACTGAAGGAGAAGCATCCTGAAGTGGAGTGGGACTTCACAATTCTGAAATCCGGTCCTTTGGGAGGTGACCAGCAGATGGGATCGCGTATTGTGGACGGTCAGATTGATTATCTATTCTTTTTCACTGACCCTATGACTTTGCAGCCACATGATACGGATGTTAAAGCATTAACCCGACTGGCCGGTGTTGAGAACATCGTTTTCTGTTGTAACCGTTCTACGGCGGATCATATCATTTCCAGCCCTCTGTTTATGGATCCCGATTACGAACGTACCCATCCGGACTATTCCAGTTATACGAAACGGTTCGAAAACAAATCCGTGGTAACGGAAGCTGTAGAATCGGTAAATAAAAGAAAAAGAAAGAAGAGATAGGTCGTTATAGACTGAAAATATGATAGTGTGAGGCTGCTTCAAGTAGAAATGAGGCAGCAGCCTTACTTGTGCCATGCCTTTGGCACGACGATGCCACGCCTTTGGCACAACTGTGCCATGCCCTTGTCACAACTGTTTCCAAGCCTTTGTCACAACTGTGCCACACCCTTGTCACAACCGTGACACTCCTTATAACTGTGCCCATTACTTGGCACAAGCGGAATGATAGGGTGTTGTAAATAAGTTGACCGGATGTGGCAGTCCGGATGATAGGATGACAGACCAATGTGCTTCTTGATAATAACACAAACTGATAAAGCAAAGGTACTTATCTGCTGCAATGCAGTTCTATTCCGGCTGAGTCGATGTCTGCTCCCATAGGCGGATTCCGTTTGGAAAGACGAAGTTCTATTTCTTCAATGGCAGGAAATTCTGCCAGTAGTCTTTTAGCTATTCGTCCGCATACGTGTTCCAGCAACTTCGACGGGATGGACATTTCAGCTTTCACGGCTTCGTGTATTTCGGCATAGTTGACCGTATCCACCACGTCATCTGTTTGAATAGCCTGACTGATATCTACCTTCAACTTCAAGTTGATAATATACTCATTTCCAATGATATTCTCTTGGGGGGCTACTCCATGATAAGCGAAGCAGCAGATGTCTTTCAGCAAAATATAGCTGTTGTTTATCTTCATATCTTTTGTTTTCTAAAAAAGTAAAGGTAAGGCTTTATTTCTTTTTATAAAGTGTTTTCGATCATTTTTGTTCGCTTATTAAATGAATGAAAGGCTTTATAAATGAGATTTTAGTCATCAGCTATGTAATTCAACTGCCATTTTTAGTCCCATGGAAGACGTCGTGCGATATCTATAATATGAGGGACTTCTTTATTCAAAGGTTCGCCGTTCAGTACAGTTTCATATTTCTTTAAATAGGCTTCTGCCATGACACTTGAATTGAATAGATCTCTGGCATATTCGTGGCAGACTTTCGGAGAATATTGTGCTGACTGTATATGTTCGGCCATTTCCTGTCCGTGAGCGGTCAGAAAACCGACTTCCGGTGAAACGAGTTCGGGAAGCGCACCGTAGGGAGTACCGAATACGGGAGCTCCGAAGTATAAGGATTCAGTGATTGCAAGTCCGAAAGGTTCGTGCCATGTAACGGGGAAAATAAGCCCTTTTGACTGCTCAATAATAACTTTTTTCTTTGAATCATCTACCATTCCATGAAAATGAATCCGTGGATTCCATGTGAATCGGAAGCCCATTTTGAGATTGAGGCGATAACCGCCTAAAACGTCCAGTTGTGCGTTCTTGATGCTTTGGACAACGGCGATAGCTCCTTTGATATTTTTGACCTTCCAGGCTGCTTTGCCTAGAAAATGGTAGTTTTTCTGGAAAGGGTGAGGTTGGCGGACCGTAGTCATCCCAGTCCAGTCCATTGTAAACGAATGATTCGCTTCCAAGTCTTTGTGCATGATTACGTGAGACAAAAACGATGTTCCGGTCTGCGTTGGCCGGATTCCATTGCCGTGTATGGTCAGTAAGTGCGGCTTGGGATTCCTTCGGGAACGGGAATGTTGAAATGTACGATGTCCGCGTCTGTGGGGATTTGGGTGTTCAGATTTACGCTAGGGTCCAGTTCTATCACTTTAGCGAAAGGGCAGGAGGAACCTTTTCCTGCGATGAAGGTGACTTTGTGTCCGCGCTTATTGAGTTCTTTACCCAGATACCACATTACTCTTTGAGTTCCGCCGTATTTTATAGATGGAATTTTATCTCCTAAGACAATCGTTATATTCATTTGTTCTCGGTCTATAGTTCTTTGGAACAAAAGTAGTAAATTATTTGATAATTAAACTTAGAGTTAAGAAAAGTTTGGCTTGCACAATGTTTTGTTATTTGACTTTTAATAAATCCTTTTGTGCCACCAACTGTGGAATTATCTTAAGCAGGATAGGGGTAAAGAGAATGCAGATGGTCAATGTCAGCAGGAGCAGTGCGCTTGCTTCTGCCCAGTCGTTATGAATATAATGCGAAACGACCGGTCTTGCAAAGTGTATAATCGGTCCATGAATACTGAGTGTGATAATGGAATATCGCCCCAGATAAGAAACGATGCTTATTCTTTTTATTTTCTTACAGATCAGCATAATCATAAAGATTCCGGCAAATGCGGCAATGTATACCTGGAATATGTTGCCGGGATAATTGTTGGTCCGCATACCCGGCGTGGTGGCGGTGAAGTACATTACGACCAGTGCCAGCAGGACAAATGAGGGAATAATCTTGTCGAACCGATGACTGGGGAACAGGAAGAAATTATATCGGCGAACCCAGAAACCTGCCACATAGAAGGGGAGGGCAGTCATGGCAACGTCTATATACAAAGGAAGTTCGATGTGAAATTTGCCCAGGAAGAATCCTGTGCATCCGATCAGTAACGTTGCTGCAAACATCAGAGATAAATGCTTGTCACGCAGATAATGAATCAGATAGAACAGGATATTGCAGTTGAACAGAGCAAGCAGAAACCAGATGGGAGGATTGAACTTGATGAGGTCGTGCCCGTGAAAGACAAACAGTAATTCTCTCCATGACACAGGGAGATGGAAAGTTCCCGGTGCAATCTTCCATACAATGTATTTTAGTAGAAAGGCGCTGACGTAGAAGAAGATAAAGGGAATGATTAGCTTATTGGTCTTTCGGATAATGAACCCGTATAATCCTTCATAAGGCTTGAAGAAAATTCCTGATATAAAGAAATAGAGAGGCATGCGAAAGCAGGATAGCATGGAATGCTTGTCAAGTTGGTCGAAAGCGCCTCCGATATGCGCCATCACTACCAGAATAATGCAGACTCCCTTGGTTAAGTCCACAAAATCAATACGCCGATGCTGATTGTCTCCCATTTATTTTGCGTTGCGTTTTTGCGTTGCAAAGATACTTGATTAATTGGAAAAAACGGAATGAAGGAAGATAAAGAATTGCCGCATGGGAGAGAAACGGAGGTGTCAAAACTATCAGTTGATTTTATTCAGGCACAGATGACACGGATTTACAGTTTTAAGAGATTATAGGTCTAAAAAACGTGTTAATCCGTGTCACCCGTGCCTAAAGATATTTATTTCTTGGGAGCTCTGCCGGTGTATTTTATTAGCTCACGTATCTTGTCATTGAGTTCTTCTGCTTTCATCAACTGTTCCAGAGTGAGGTGCATCCGGTAACGCCAATAATTGCGCGGATTGGATGGTACATTAATCCGTTCTTCCTGCACATTCGGATTTCTCCATTTGCCATCAATGCTCAGCCAGTCTTGCAGGGACAGAATACAAAGTATGGAATTGCTTTTCAGATGATTGCGCACCACTTCTTCGCACAATTCGGGAGTGGCGACTGTCGGTGCGGTTCCGTAATGCCCCAGCATCGTGTTGTAGTAACGCTGTGTCTGCAGGTAATCTTCTTCCCACCAGCCTCGCAAAGTAGACATATCATGAGTGGAGATGGTACAAACCGACCGGTATGGGTATTCATTTAAATATCCGAACTCGTGCATCGGATTCTTTGGCATCCGCTGAATCTCCAGACTGAGGATACGAAGATCATTCATGACGGACGAAACACAATCCGGAATCATACCCAGGTCTTCTCCGCAAACCAGCATACGTGTCGATTGTGTCAGTTGCGGTAGTTTCTTCATAGCCTGTTGGCGCCAGAACTCGTTGTGGCGGTGATAATAATACTGATCATACAGTCTGTTAAACGCATTCTGCTCCTGTTCATTGAGTGAACGGAAGATGAAATCGCGTTGTATTCCGATGCGCGGATGATATTTATCTTTTTCTTTCGTGTCCGGTACAAAAAGAACATCACTGATCAAAGTGTATAGTCCATCCCGAATCCAAAGACTGTTTTCATCATTCTTTCCTGCAAAGAAACTCTCCACTTCCCGTTGGGTGGTGAACTCCGGTTTCATGTGATAAACACCGGGTGTTTCGGCAGGAAGCAGAAAAGTCTGTTTCACATAATCGGTATGCGGACCGAATACTTGCCCGAGGAAGGATTCATGAATATATGGAATCAAATATTCTTCCCGAAAGGGGAGTCCGTAACTTTCGATTTCCTCCCGACTCATAGGGATGGAGGGAATGAACTGTCCGAGTAATCCGTGTACGGCATGCATCGGGATTTCCCAGATACGGAAGAAACCGAGGATGTGGTCAATCCGGTAAGCGTCGAAGTACTCTGACATTTTTTGGAAACGCTTCATCCACCAGCGGTAGCCGTCCTTTTCCATGACGTCCCAGTTGTACGTGGGGAATCCCCAGTTTTGTCCGTTCACCGAGAAATCATCGGGAGGGGCGCCCGCCTGCCCGTTGAGATTGAAGTAATAAGGTTCGGTCCATGCTTCCACACTGTTGCGGCTGATGCCGATAGGGATATCTCCTTTGAGTACGACACCGTGTTCGCGGGCGTATTTCGTAGCGGCTACCAATTGCAGGTGCAGGTGAAACTGGATATAATAATAAAGTGCGATGTGCGGGTAATCTACAGATTCCGGCCGGCACATCTTCTCTATATCTTGTGCATTATAAACGGAATGTCTGGGCCATTCACGGAAATTAGGTGTCTGAAAGGCATCGCGCAGATAGCTGAAAACAGCGTAAGGTTGCAGCCATTCCTTATTGGCATTAAAGAATTCGCCGAACTCTCCGGAGGCTAATACTTTTTCTCCTTCCTGCTTGAAGATCAGTCGGAAGTATTCCCATTTCGTTTGGTTGACAGCTTCATAATCCATCGCCGGCAGGCCGTTGAGTTCTTTCTGTTTTTTGTTGAACTTCGCTGCGGCTGACTTGTCTTTCAGTGTTCCCATCTGCTTTATATCCGCATACATCGGGTGGAAAGCATAAATGGAGATACTATTATATGGATAAGAATCGGTCCACGCATGAGTCATGGTCGTATCATTGATCGGTAATATCTGTATAACCTTTTGTTGGGTACTTACAGCCCAGTCAATCATGCGTTTCAAATCTCCGAAATCTCCTACTCCGAAACTGTTCTCTGATTTCAGTGAAAAGACAGGGATGGCTATACCGGCCCCTTTCCATACCGGAATATCGAAATATGCATATCGGTCGGAGATGACCAGCGTCTCATTTGTTTTCAGTTCCGGGTCGGCAAGATAGCGGTTGGGGTTATTTTCCCAGCAGTCTGCTTTCTTTTCTTCTTTATGGTAAAGGATGAATTTGTATTCCAGCGGGAATTTCAGCTTACTTGCATCCAGCTCGATCTGCCATTCCGGAAAGTTGGCATCGCTCATGGGAATCGCTTTGTCCGGGTCCCAGTTTCCCAATGCTTTCTGATTTCCGCAAATTGCCAGGCAATAGTCTTTGTTGATGCGTGGGGCGTATGCCTTGATGACCAGCCCTTTTCTGTGACAATGCGGAATTTCAGCTCTGTCGGGATGGGCTAACAAGGCTTCCGTGAAGGCCGAACTGTAGTAATACAATTGTTCGGGGATATTTTTCCAGCAGTCTTTAATCTGATACTTCTTTTTAGAGTTACCGGATAAAAAGAGACGTCTCGGAAAACTGTCCCATTCTTTGCGGATGATGATTTGGTTTTGTTCTATCTGATAGCTGTAATTGATAGTCATTCCTTCTTTGGGAACTTCCAGTTCCACGTCTGCCGTCCAGTATATGCCGTCTGTGGTATGCATGGGGATCGACTCCGGCAGCAGCCCGGCAATCCTGACTTCTTCTCCCCAACTGGTACGATATTCGATGTTAAATGATACAGTCATATATATTAGATTTTGATTAGACACTAATGACTATGCAAGTATAAGACATTTTTTTGAATAAAAAATAAAAGGAGCCGTATTAGGACTCCTTTTAATCTTTTGTTTATATATTAATTAACATACATCACATGTTAACCGCATCTGGAAGCACCGCAAGTGGTACAGATCAGACAGCCTTCCTGATAGACCAAAGTTTCATTACCGCAATTCGGGCATTTCTTTCCTTTGGCTTCCGTTCCGTCCTGAATATATTTCTTCAATGCACGTTCTACACCGTTCTTCCAAGTGTTGATGCTCTCGCTGTTTAGTTGCAGAGAACCTACCAGCTTGATAACCTGCTCGATCGGCATCCGGTAACGGAGTACACCGGAGATCAGTTTTGCATAGTTCCAGTATTCCTTGTTGAACTTCTCTGACAATCCTTCGATAGTCGTCTTGTATCCACGTTTATTTTCGAACTGGAAGTCGTAACGCTTGGTTCCATCCTCGTCTATATTCTTGATAATACGTCCGCTGGTTACGCTTTTCGGCAACAGGATACCTTCATCGTCATCCTGCAAACCGGTGAATATCTCGTAAGGATGTCCATCCAGCAGTCCTACAAAAGCCACCCATTTCTCTTTGTTATTCTGGAAACGAACCACGTCGGCTTCCAGTATTCTTGGGCGTGTTTCTACTACCGTAGGCGGTTTGCAAGGAGGAAGAGTTTCTTTCTTATCCGATTTGGTTGAAATCAATACTCCGGAACGTGAGCCGTCGCGGTATACCGTACATCCTTTGCAACCGGATTTCCATGCTTCTACATACAGGCGGTTGACAAGATCCTCGTCTACATCGTTCGGCAGGTTGATGGTTACGCTGATAGAGTGGTCTACCCATTTTTGGATTCTTCCCTGCATCTTCACTTTCATCAACCAGTCTACGTCATTGGAAGTCGCTTTATAATAAGGTGACTTGGCCACCAGCTCGTCAATCTCTTCCTGCGAATAACGCTTGGCGGGATCGTATCCGTTAGCTTCCATCCATGTCACGAATTTATGATGGAATACGATATATTCTTCGAATGCGTCGCCTGTCTCGTCAACAAAGTCAACGTGTACATTCGTATCGTTCGGGTTTACTTTTCTTCTGCGCTTGTAAACGGGTAGGAAGACCGGTTCGATACCGGAAGTCGTCTGTGTCATCAGACTGGTTGTTCCTGTAGGAGCAATCGTCAGACATGCAATATTACGACGGCCATATTTCTTCATTTCTGCATACAGTTCCGGATCAGCCTCGGCAAGACGCTGAATGAACGGATTGTTCTGTTCGCGCTCATTGCTGTATATTTCGAAAGCACCGCGTTCTTTTGCCATTTCAACCGAAGAACGATAGGCACCGAGGGCCACTGTCTTATGTACTTTTTCAGAGAATTCGGTTGCTTCTTCGGTTCCGTAGCGCAGACCTAAAGCAGCAAGCATATCGCCTTCCGCAGTGATTCCCACACCTGTACGGCGACCTTGACCGCTCTTCTTATATATCTTGTTCCACAAGTTGCGTTCGGCATGTTTTACCTCTTCGCCTTCCGGGTCTTGATCGATCTTTTCCATGATACGTTCGATCTTCTCCAGTTCGAGGTCGATGATGTCGTCCATGATGCGTTGAGCCAGCGCAACGTGTTTTTTGAACAATTCGAAATCAAAATAGGCATCCGGTTTAAACGGATTTACTACATAAGAATATAGATTGATAGCCAGCAGACGACAAGAGTCATAAGGACACAATGGAATTTCACCGCATGGATTGGTAGATACAGTCTTATAACCTAAATCTGCGTAGCAATCGGGCACAGATTCACGGATAATCGTATCCCAGAATAAAACACCGGGTTCTGCCGATTTCCATGCATTGTGCACAATCTTCTTCCATAATGTGGAAGCATCTATTTCTTTAGTGGTAGTCGGATTTGCCGATTCAATCGGATATTGTTGTATATAAGGTTTCTCGTCAACTGCCGCCTGCATGAAAGCGTCGTCCAGCTTTACGGAAACATTGGCTCCGGTAACTTTTCCTTCCGTCATTTTAGCGTCGATGAAGGCTTCCGAATCCGGATGCTTGATAGACACACTCAGCATCAGTGCACCACGACGACCGTCCTGAGCGACTTCGCGGGTAGAGTTGGAATAACGTTCCATGAACGGAACGAGACCAGTGGAAGTCAATGCCGAATTTTTAACGGGAGAACCTTTCGGGCGGATGTGAGACAAGTCATGACCTACTCCTCCACGTCTTTTCATGAGCTGTACTTGTTCCTCGTCGATTTTGATGATAGCGCCATAAGAGTCTGCTGCGCCGTCTACCCCGATTACGAAGCAGTTGGATAGTGAAGCGACCTGATAGTCATTACCGATACCCGTCATCGGGCTTCCTTGCGGAACGATGTACTTAAAATGATCCAGCAGATCATACAGTTCCTTTGCTGTCAGTGCATTCGGATACTTTGCCTCGATACGTGCTACTTCATTGGCAATTCTCCAATGCATATCTTCCGGAGATTTTTCATAGATGTTTCCGAAAGAATCCTTTACTGCGTACTTGTTTACCCAAACCCTTGCAGCAAGCTCGTCGCCTTGAAAATATCGTAAAGATTCTTCGTAGGCTTCGTCATAAGAATAAATTTGTTTTTCCACGATCCAATGTGTCTTAGATTTTATTATTTAATAAGTAATGTGTAGAAGTTTACTTATCAGTAACAAATGTGGCTGCAAAGCTAAGAATGTTTTTTTATCTATCAAAATAAAAATGCAACATTTTATCAACAGGCTTTAAGTTTTCCGTTTGTTATTGTTAAGTCTTTGATTAACAGATAACTTTGCTTTTTGTTCATGGCTTTAAGTTTTCCAAAAAGAAAATTAGATTATTTCATTGATATGGCAAAATAATATTTCTTTTTGTATCTTTGCAAAAAAAAGATATGTTTGAAACCGTAAAGAACAGAAGAACAATCCGGAAATACCAGCAAAAAGATATTGCTCCTGATTTGTTAAATGATTTGCTCGAAACCTCTTTCCGCGCTTCTACGATGGGAGGGATGCAACTTTATAGTGTTATAGTGACTCGCGATGCAGAAATGAAAGAGAAACTTTCTCCTGCTCATTTCAATCAGCCGATGGTAAAAGGGGCACCTGTCGTGCTTACTTTTTGTGCCGATTTCCGCCGTTTCAGCAAGTGGTGTGAACAGAGAAACGCTGTTCCCGGCTACGATAATTTAATGTCTTTTATGAATGCATCTATGGATACCTTGTTGGTTGCGCAAACCTTCTGCACATTGGCAGAAGAGGCAGGCTTGGGTATCTGTTATCTGGGAACGACTACTTATAACCCGCAAATGATCATCGATACACTTCAACTGCCGAAACTGGTATTCCCTATTACGACGATCACAGTCGGCTATCCGGACGGTACTCC
>SCPN01001495.1_pt1 | contig 150301 bp, 149 predicted proteins | sample 6106831 | NCBI WGS metagenome assembly SCPN01 (sample SAMN10720447, study PRJNA508395) | human gut metagenome | isolation source: Participant 1, 0 month | reverse complement strand
TGCCGCACAATGTAACCGGCAGCCTCCAATTCCCGCAACGCACTTGGCGCCATGGCATCCGCCCTCGCCTGAGTCTTTGCAAGACCACGGGTGGTGTAATTCCATCCTCTGGCAAGATAACACATCATGGAAAGCAGTCCCTTGGCTTTTAACGACAGGTTTGCATTTCGTAAATGATGATTGCTCATCACGGTATAATCACGGGTCCGTTCAATGCGAAAAACGGCCATCGACCTCACTCCTTCCGATTTTGGAATTGAAAACCGCAATCCTCATTCCACAGATTGCGGTGTTCAACACTTTTCAAATTTTCTTGCATAGAACCAAAGCAGCGGCTTTCGAGGACGCGCCTCTGTAAATGGCTCCTCCTGGGCGAAAGGAAGTGTTTGCATCACTCGGTCAATATCCGTTGAATCCATGTCATGCTGAGATTTGCAATCTTCCCGGATTGCTTCCTGAATTTCCTTTACCGTACACATAGTCATTCCTTTCCTTTCGTTGTATGGGTTTATGAGCGGCGGCGTTTTCCCGGTTTGAAATCGAGGATATGTCCCTCAATCCACAGCGTAACGCAGATCTTGATTTCCCGGCGCTGCTGGCTTTGCAGGGCACCTGATACCCGTCCTCGGTCAAAACAGCCGCATTTCCTCTCCGGGGCTGCCGTTAACTGGGACGCAGAACGGAAAACTCAATCATCCAGCGAGTGTTATCCCAAAACCTCTCTACGGCGAGAATGTTGTGTCCTTTCAGCTCACGGGCTGAAATATCCCTCATAGGCGGCTCCTTTCATCGTTCCTGGTCTCTCTGACGCTTTTTCTGCCATGCCTCCAGCAGCTTGATGATGGTTTCCTGCATCCGCTGGGGCGTATAGCTTTTAGGGAAATACTTCCGCAAGGTGTCAGAGGTAAATGTCACTCGATCCAGATCGCTTTTCTTTTCCTCACCCATGATGACACGCATCATATCGAGGGTCAGATGCCCCTCCTGACTGTATTTCTTTGAGCCGCTGGGCTTGAGAAAGAGAAGGGGTAGCCTGTTCGCTGTCCATTGCGTCCAACAGGTCTACCTGTTCCTCCTTTTTGAGAAAGGACAGCTCATAAGCAGGATTTAAGGCAATTTTCTTTTCATCCACCATGTCCAGCAGTTCGGAAATCAGCTCGGTCAGACGGATAAATCTCTGAATTTGATTTTTACTCTGTCCAACCTGTTCAGCTAAAATATCTCTGGATTTTCTACCATCGGACTTGTGCCCAACTTGGGCACAAGTTAAATCCACTCGCTCTCCCTGATGTTTCATAGCCTCCAACTTCATTTTATAAGCAAATGCTCTTTCACTGGGGAGGAGACTTTCTCGTTGCAGGTTGCTGTCAACCATAATGATCGTGGCGGCATCATCGTCCAAATCACGGACAATTACCGGCATGGTCTCTTTTTCTGCCAGTTCACTTGCTCTGTGCCGTCTGTGTCCGGCCACCAGCTCATAACCACCCTCCGGGTCAGGACGGGCAATCGCAGGAACCAGCACACCATACTGCTTGATACTGTCTGCGGTTTCCATCATTGCTTCGTCATCCTTGACTTTGAATGGATGCCCTTTGAACGGGTGCAGTTCCGACAGCGGGATTTCTACTACTTTTTCTCTCTGAGCATCGGCACGGCTCTCCTCCGTAGAAAACAAATCATCTACCGATGCCAGCTCTACTTTTTTCGCGCTGCTTTTCAAGTTTCAACACCTCCTTCGTCAGATTTCGATAACCCTCTGCCACCTTGCCGCCAGGGTCATGGGCGAAAATACTTTTTCCCTCTGCACTAATTTCCTTTGCACGGACAGAATGGGGGATTTCCGTTCCAAAGACTTTGATTTTACTTCCATAGGTGTCCCGCAGCAAAGCAGCAATCTCTTTGGCAAAGTTGGTGCGGTTATCCACCATCGTCAGCAGGATACCGTCAATCTGGAGCTTTGGATTGATCTGCCGTTTCACCTTACTGACCGTAGATAGAAGCTGTTCCAGTCCTTTGGCGGGCAGATACTCTGCCTGAACGGGAATTATGATCCTGTTCGCAGCCGCCAGCGCATTGACCGTAAGCATCCCCAACGAGGGCTGACAGTCAATCAGGATATGGGAATATTGTCCCTTCAGTGTGTCCAGATATTGCCGTAAAATCGTTTCACGGCTCATGGCGTTTACCAAAGAAACCTCCATACCAGAAAGCTGAATATCCGCAGGCATCAGGTCAACGCCTTCTGCATGATGCAGAATACCTTCTCCGGGGCGTATAGGCTGATCCATCAGAATTTTGCCCATTGCATCCGACAGTGTAAATGGCAGCTTGTCTGGTTGCGGATTTCCCAAGCTGATTGTCAGGCTTCCTTGCGGGTCCCCGTCAATCAGAAGCACTTTCTTTCCGGCCTGTGCCAGACCTATTCCCAAGTTCGCACAGGTTGTTGTTTTGCCAACACCGCCTTTCTGGTTGGCGATGGCGATGATTTGCGTGTTCAAATAAACCTCCTCCTTCTACAAAAAATATCCCTATTCCGAAAAATAGGGATGAAAAAAGCCGCTTACTCAAATAAATGAATAAACGGCTATGTAAGAAATATTCGATTGTAAGTAAAGTTTTATATCACTGCAAAATAACGAAGTGCATCTTTGATTGCTTCTACCTTTTCTGGTGTCGGATGTTTCCTCGGCTGTTTCAATTCTTCTACCGCATTAGGAGCATCATACATCGGCAATCCCAAATTTCGCTTTACCTCTGCGATATATGCGGTATGTACCTTGAAGCCGTATTTCGCTTCTATGTACTCCTTAATCATTTTGTAGGTCACTTTTTCTTTGGGCTTGTACGCTTCGGCTCTTTTAGCAATACTATCTACCGGAATCTTGCCCTCTCCCTCTCCAAACTCCACATCAATGTGGATATAACTGTCGGCTTTTTTGTGGGACAAAAGAACTACCGTCTCCACATGCACCGTATTCGGAAACATATCCACGCAACAGCTCTTTACAACCTTATATCCTCTCTGCTGTAACACCGCCAAATCTCTTGCCAGTGAAGTCGGTTTGCAGGAAATGTAGACCATGCTGTCCACACCGTAATCAATAATCTTCTCCAGTGCTTTCGGATGGATGCCGTCACGCGGCGGGTCTAACATGATAAAGTCCGGGCGGTCTGTGATATTATCGAGTGCTTTTAACACATCATCTGCGATAAATTCACAGTTGTCCAGTCCGTTTCTTTCTGCATTTTCTGCGGCTGCTGCCACAGCTTCTTCCACAATTTCAACACCGATAACCTTTTTAGCAACCGGCGCAAGAATCTGTGCAATTGTTCCCGTGCCGCTGTATAAGTCAAAGACCACCTTGTCCTTTGTCGTACCGACATACTCACGCGCCTTGGAATACAGCACCTCTGCTCCCAGTGAATTGGTCTGGAAAAATGAAAATGCCGTAATTTTAAAAGTCAGTCCGAGCAGTTCTTCTTCAATGTAATCCCTGCCGTAAAGTACCGTTGTACCCTCATTTTGACAACATCGGCGACACTGTCATTGCGTGTATGTAAAAATCCCGTCAGTGTACCGGAAAGCGGCAGTTCCCGTAAAATACCCGCCAGTTCTGCCATATCAAACTCTATCTGTGTCGTTGTCACAACATCCACTAAAATCTGCTGTGTCTTTACGGCTTTGCGCACCAGCAGGTGGCGCAGATAGCCTTCATGGGTCATTTTATGGTAATACGGAAGTTCCTTTTCCCGGCAGTATTCAAGCACCGCCGTTAAAATTTTATGATAATCTTCATCAACGATTTTACAGCCGTCCACCGTCACAATGTCATACATGCTGTTGCGCTTATGCAAACCTAATGCCAGTTCGCCGCCCTTTACTTCATCACCGAATGAAAATTCCATTTTATTGCGGTACGCTTCCTGACACGGGCTTCCGATAATGCCTTCAAAGTTTAATTCCCCGTCAACCGCTTCCGACAGCAGTTTATGAACCTGTGCTTCTTTCATCTTTAACTGTTCTTCATACTGCACACTCTGGTAGACACAGCCGCCGCATGTTCCGAAATGCTTACATCTGTCTGCCGTTTCTGACGGTGCATTTTCAAGCACCTGAAGCAGTCTGCCTTCACATTTGCCGCCACGCTTTTTATTGACCATAAACCGGACCTTCTGTCCCGGAATTGAATTTTTTACAATAACCTTTTGTCCGTTCTCTTCAGGATTTTCCGACTCTGTAAATACCACCGCCTTATTGGGAAAATCCACATGCTGTACGCGTCCTGTATATGTTTCGCCTTTTTTCATGAATACCTCGCTCTTGCTTTCTTTTTATTTTCCTGTTCTGCCATAATCATAAATTTTCTTAAAAAATACCACTGACTGATACTCCAGCCAGTGGCATCCTTGTAAACTTTTTCACTTACGATTGGATTAGTCTTCATCCTCGAAGTCATCTTCCTCAAAATCGTCGTCTTCAAAATCATCATCGTCAAAGTCTTCCAGATAATCCGGTGTGAAATATCTGTAAACCGCATAAGCAATCGCTGCGACTGCCGCAACTGCACCGATGACTGCAAGCACTGCAATCACGCAGTTGCTCTTTTTCTTTTCTTCCTCGGCTTCTTTTTGTTTAAAAGCTCATTGAGTCTGCTTGCTGCAATAAGTTCTTCTAATTTATCCTCAATCTTATCTCTGCTCATCATCATCATAGCCCCTTTCTTTTCACGTATATTCTATTGTCATTATAGCATATGCCTGCCCGATTTACTACTGTTTTTAATTTTGCAAACCCTGCAAGCATTTTTTGTACCAAATTCTTCAAACTGGACTGTCACCATATAATCACGCATACCGTCTTCGATAGCAAGCACCTGTCCGGTTCCGAATTTGACATGGGAAACGGTATCGCCGACCCGGTAGCCAAGCCCTGTCCCGCCTGCTGCCTGTCCTGACGACTTAATTGTCCCGACTGCTTTCTTTGATGGCATGCTATAGGACGTTGTGGTTTTTGCCGGCTTTTTTAAATCAAATATGTCCATCGGAAATTCTTTCCCAAAACCGACTTTTTTATTCGGCTGTGCAAAGTTTCCTGTACCGTAATTAGTCGGTGTCCTGCCGTAATTTGTGGCATAGGCACTGCCGATGCCTTTCTGTCCACTGATTGCAACCTTTTTATTGCCCTGACCGTAAGTGGTTGTTCCGCTTCCGTAGCGGGACAGCGCCGCCTTTGCATTTGCACGGAAATCAAAATGTCCCTGTGATTCACTGCTGTCTTTGCCGCCAAAAGAAATGGCACTTTTCTTACTGCCGTAGCTGTGATTTTCAACTTCTAAAAGATTTTCAGGAATCTCCTTTACAAAACGCGACACCTTATTCATCTGTGTTTCGCCGTGAATCATACGTGTCTTTGCCGCACTGATATTTAATTCCTTCTGGGCTCTTGTAATGCCGACATAACACAATCGGCGTTCTTCCTCGACTTCTGTCGGGTCATCGGACATAATCGTCATGTAGCTTGGGAACAGTCCGTCTTCCAGTCCTGTCATGTATACAATCGGAAATTCCAGACCCTTTGCGCTGTGCAGGGTCATTAACATGACCTGATTGCCGTCCTGATCCAGATTGTCAATATCTGCAATCAGCGCCACTTCCTCAAGGAATCCGCTGAGTGTCGGAGCTGCCTGCGGATTTTCTCTGTCTGTCTGCATTTCTGAAAAATCACCTTCGGTCTGTTCCTCATAGCTGATGATTTTATTCATAAATTCATCGATATTTTCCTGTCTTGCTTCAACTTCTTCCTTGGTTTCGTTTTCCGCAAGTGCTTCCATATACCTCGTATCTTCAAGAATTGTTTCTGTCAGCTCGCGGATAGACAAAAACTGCTTCTTTGCCTGAAATCCCAGAATCAGTGTCACAAAGGATTCAATCTTTGAAAGTCCCCTGCCGATATTCGGAATTTCTGCGGCATTGCACAAGGCATCCCAGAACGTCATATCATTGGCATCGGCAAACTCCTGTACACGTTCCAGTGTTGTCGCACCGATTCCGCGCCGCGGTACATTGATAATTCTTTTCACCGCCTGCCCGTCCATACCGTTATCTATCGTCTTTAAATAGGCAAGAATATCTTTGATTTCTTTTCGCTGGTAGAAGTTAATGCCGCCGTAAATGCGGTACGGCACATTTCTGACTATCAGTTTTTCTTCCAGCAGACGGGACTGTGCATTGGTACGGTAAAGAATTGCAATATCGTTATAATTCCAGCCGTCGCGCACGCAGGCACAGATATTTTCCACCACGCCTTCCGCTTCTTTATAAGCATCTTCATAAATGCGGAAATGAATCTTGTCCCCTTTGCCGTTTTCCGTCCACAGCTTTTTGGATTTTCTTCCGATATTATGCACAATCACCTCATTTGCCGCAGAAAGAATCGTCTGTGTCGAACGGTAGTTCTGTTCCAGTTTGATCACCTTTGCACCCGGAAATGTATTTTCAAAATTTAAAATATTGCTGATATTCGCCCCGCGGAATTTGTAAATGGACTGGTCATCATCACCAACCACGCACAGATTGCCGTATTTTTCCGCCAGCTTGCTAATCAGGCGGAACTGCGATGTATTCGTATCCTGATACTCATCGACCATGATATAACGGAAACGCTCCTGATACGCTTCCAACACTTCCTCATCACGGTTTAACAGTTCAACCGTCTTAAATATCAAATCGTCAAAATCCAGCGCATTATTTGCTTTAAGTGTCTTCTGATACTCTCTGTATACACCGGCAATTCTTTTGGCATTGTAATCGCCCCGGCATTCACTTCCATTTCATCCGGCGAAATCATTTCATCTTTGGCAGATGAAATCGCACTCATAATTGTGCGCTCTTTCAGCATTTTGTATCGATGTTTAATTTTTTACAGGCATCCCGGATTACGCTTTTCTGATCGTCCGTATCATAAATCGTAAAATTGGTCTGATACCCGATTCTGTCTATGTAACGGCGAAGAATCCGCACACAGGTCGAATGAAAGGTACTTACCCACACCTGACTGCCGCAGTCCGTTACCTTTTCCACACGTTCACGCATTTCTGCGGCGGCTTTGTTGGTAAATGTAATTGCTAAAATATTATATGGGCTGATTCCACATTCATCAATCAGATATGCAATGCGGTTTGTCAAAACACGTGTTTTTCCCGAACCTGCCCCGGCAATAATTAACACCGGCCCCTCTGTCTGTTTTACCGCCCTTTTCTGGCAGTCATTTAATCCATCTAAATTCAAACCGTTCCTCCATTCCTGTGTGTATACAGTTTCTTTATGACTATCCTGCCCAAAGATGTACACACTGCATACGCACTGTTTCAAGTATGTGTCATTATAAACAAAAAAGAGCTGTCATGCAAGTATTCCAAAAATACTTTTATGCATAACAGCTCTTTTATATCACCCTTATCAAGAGCTTTCCCCGCTTGACTGCACATTTGTCCGCTTTCGCGAAAATAAAACAGCCGCCGCCGGATTTTTATACTAATTTATGTCCGCAGTTGGAACAGAATTTTGCACCGTTTGTCGGTGAACCACACTCCGGACAGAACTTCGGTGCACTGCCTGACGTACTGCTTTGTGCCGCACCTGTACTCTGTGGCGCGCTGCTCATGCTGTCCATCATCTGTCTGCCCATCTGTAATCCCATCTGCATATTCATCATATCCACACCGATGTTAGAGGACTTACCATTGCTCATGTTGTCCGCCATTGCCATCTGTGCATACTTATTCATGTCGCCCACCATAGACTGGGAAGCGGCTTTGTTCTGCATCTTCTGTACTTCTTCCGGATACGAAAAGCTTGAAATGTTAAAGTCGGTAATGGTCAGTCCAATCTTAATCATCTGCATATCAAGGTCTTCTTTAATCCCTGCTGAGATATCATACGCATTGGCTTGAAGATTAAACATATCCTTGCCTTCTTTAGAAATCCACTTCATCAGAAGCTGGTCTAAAACAGCAACAACACGTTCCCTGACATCGTCAACCGTGTACATCTGCTTCACACCCGCCACTTTATCAATTAATGCAAGATAGTCATCGACCTTAATGTTAAATGTACCAAACGCACGGATTGGCATACCGCCCGGAAGTGACGGTGCCGGAATGGCTATCGGATTTTTTGTGCCCCATTTTACAGTAAATTCCTTTGTATTCACAAAAAGAACTTCTGCACGCACACCGCTGTTAAATCCGAACTTAAAGCCTTTTAAAGTTGACAGAAACGGAATGATATCGGATTCAATATCAAAGCTTCCTTCATCCTTAAAAATACCTTCTATCTTACCATTGTACATAAAAATGGCATCCTGTCCTGCACGGATAATCAGGCGGCTTCCTTTTTTAATCTCACGGTTCGTCCATTTCCAGAAAATACAGTCATCTCTGTATTCTTCCCATTCTACAACATTTGCAAGCTGTTTTCCAAATAACCCCATGACTTTTCTCCATTCTGCTGTTATTTATATTATAAGCCCATCTTTGCCTTTAATGCTGCCAGTTCATCATCTACTGCTGCATCCTGTGGTGCTGAATCATACTTTGCTGCAAGATTATCAATATCAGAATCTTCCTGTGACTGGTTTAACTCTGCCATTGCATTGGCTTCATCTAACATCTTATTGGCTTTTGCTTCCATCTTGCTAAAAGCTGCCATACTGTTGTTTGCACCTGTCACACTTGAACCGATGCTGTTTAAACGTTCCTGTGCCTTAGCTGTCGCAACTTTTGCCTTGATTGCTGCCTTTCTTGATTCTAAGGATTCAATATCCTTTACAAGCTTATCATGCATCTGGCGCATCTTTGCCGCATTGGCTGCTGCCGCTTCATAAGACTGCTGTAATGCTGTCTGTGTAGATACCAGCTGCTGCTTCTTTTCAAGAAACTTACGTGCATCTGCTTCATTCCCTGCTGTCAGTGCCTTTTCAGCATATGACTGCATTTTATTAACCTGCTCTGTACATTCGTCAAGTTCTCTCTTGGCTCTTGTTTCCTCTGCCATAACAGAAGCTGTTTCTGCCTTTACCTTACCCAGATCACTTTCAAGATTGCGCATGTACTGGTCAATCATCTTTTCCGGATCTTCGCATTTGTCCAGTAAAGCATTGATGTTCGCAGACATAATATCCTTAAATCTTGTTAAAATTCCCATAGTAAATATCCTCCATTCTACCCATTGGTACACAATTATTACCGGGCACTTATCTATCTGCCCCATGAATTACAGTATATTATATTTCCCCTATTTTGTCACGCAATATTGCATAAATTTCATTAATTTTATAACAATTTTTCAAACAATTACAGGTGTTTTATATCCGCCCCTTGCTATCTAGTTTTAAATACTATATAATGTCATATAGCTACTGTTATGTGAATGGAGATGACAAGTTATGAATACTGAATATACACAATTTGTTGCTACGCTGTTAAAGCGGCTGGCAAAGTTAAATTATATCAAACCGGGGGAAGTCCCCAATATCGACCTTTATATGGATCAGGTCACGACCTTTATGGACGAACATTTAAGCGACTGCAAACGCCGCGAAGACGATAAGATTCTGACTAAAACCATGATTAATAATTACACCAAAAACAATCTTTTGCCGCCGCCGGTAAAAAAGAAATATTCCAAGGAGCATTTATATGTGCTGACATTTATTTATTACTTTAAAAATCTGCTCTCTATCAGTGATATACAGACCCTGTTAAATCCGCTGACCGAGCAGTTTTTTGAAGGAAATGAAACCGGCAGCTTAGACGACATCTACAAGCAGATTTATAATCTGTGCAAGGGAGAGATTTCCGGCATTTCAAAAGATGTCCTTGAAAAAGCGCATCTTTCGGAGGAAGCCTTTTCTACCGTTGAAGATACGGACAGCCGCGAATTTTTACAGTTCTTTTCTTTGGTATCTTTACTGAGTTTTGATGTTTATATGAAGAAAAATATTATTGAAAGTCTGATTGACGACTTTGCTTCGCGCAGCCAGCAGGAAGTGCCGCACACGAAATCTGAGCGCAAGGCGGAAAAGGCGGAACGCAAAGCCGAAAAAGCCGAGCAGAAAAGTCGCAGAAATGAAAAATAAAATTTAAAAATATAAAGCATGGAAAGAAAGCCGCTTTTAATCATGCAGAATTTTTACGGAACAACCAAAAACGGAATGTGATAAGTTTTGTGCTTCTTCACATTCCGTTTTTTATAGCCTTGCCGGAGATTGACGTTCAAGCCCCTCTCCGGGCAGAATATGTATCTGTTCCGTAATGTTTTATTCCTGCTGTCCTTCTCCGCCTTCCGGAATCTGTAACCGCTCAAATACCTTTTCATAACCGTCGCTGCCGTAATTTAACGAGCGGTTTACGCGGCTGATGGTTGCTGTAGAAGCGCCTGTCTTTTCCGCAATGTCCAGATAAGTCTTTTTTTCACGCAGCATCTTTGCCACCTCAAAACGCTGTGAAAGTGACAGCAATTCATTAATTGTACAGAGGTCTTCAAAAAATGCAGCACACTCCTCTTTATTCTCAAGACTTAAAATTGCATCAAATAACTGCTCTACCGCAGGTGTTTTTAATTTACTATTCATAACTGCCCCTTTTCTGTGCTGATAAACTCGCATCAGCATTTTTTCAAAAGTTCTAAACAATACCGATATTTTAACACATTAGCACGTTATAGTAAAGCAGTAAATCTGTCCAAATCCAAATTTGCAATCAGTTGATCCGGAAAATGCACTTCTTTTAACAGCTCTTCCGCATACGAAAAATTGCAGATATCCTCTTCGACATGGGCATCACTGCCAAGTGTTATCATGACACCGTGTTCCATACACAGCTTTAACATACAAAGGTCATTTTCCCGTGCGCCGCTGCGCGGTCCGTCAGGTTTTAATGATGTATTGTTTAATTCGAGAAACTTGTTGTTTTGCTTTGCCGCACGCACCACCGTTTCAAAGTCCACCGGATACCGGCTGTCATCCGGGTGCCCTATGATGTCAACCAGCGGATTTTCAAGAACCTGCACCAGTGCCTGCGTATTCTGCTCCTTTGTACCGGGGCAGATACATGGAATATGAAAGCTTGCAATAACGATGTCCATTTTTTCAAGCAGTGTGTCCGGCATATCCAGTGTTCCGTCATAGTCCATAATATTGGCTTCACAGCCAAACAGACGGCGCACGCCGAATTTTTCCCGCGGCAGGACCTTAAAGTTGCTGAAATACAGTTTGCCGCAGCTGCCCGGCATTTTCGGCGTATGCTCCGTAAACGCAATAGCAGGCAGCCCGATTTGTGCTGCCTTTCTTGTCATTTCATCTATTGTGTTATAAGCGTGTCCGCTTGCAATCGTATGTGTATGTGTATCAATTAAGTATTTCATTTTAATCTCCGTTCCACAGACATTTTATTTGCACTCCGGCAGATTCACCGATAGTTCCCTGCGCGTATGGTCTACAGAAATTGCTTTATCTGAAAGATTAAAGTACGCAAAGGAATATGTATTGGATACATCTCCAAGAGAGTCGTCCCACGACAAATCCACATTATAATACTTTCCGTCAATATAGACAATATTCCATGCGTGATAACCGCCGTTAGCATATCCGGTGCAGAAATAACACGGAATATTTAACTGCTGCATAATATACTGAAATGCCCTCGAATATCCGGCACACACCGAGCTTCCGTTAATGAATACGCTGTATGCACTCTGGTTCATGTCTGAATTTTCATCATAGACACACATATTCTGAAGGGCTTTATAAACATACTGTTCCTTGTCAAGGTCGGTCGTAAGCGAACTGGCGCCGTTAATCACCTTCGCCGCCGCATTTAAAAACTTCTGTCTGGCAGACTGCAGTGTCTGTGCCGTTTCATTGTATTTTAACATCACGGAAATAACCGCTCCCTTGCTGGTGTACCCGTAGCTGTAGCCGGTATCCAGCCAGAACAGCTCGGGGTGATCGTTAAAGACCGCATTCATGACATTTTTAATACTGCTCTGATCAAGCTGACGGCACAGTGTCACACTTTCCTTTAATTCCAGTGCTGCCCCGTACACCTGGTCATAAACTTCCTTCTGTGTATCCGAAAGCATGGCTCTGTACGGATACATATTTTCCGGAAAATCATAAGATGCCGCCGGTGTCGTATCCGTCTGCTGGGATTTGCTGTCTTCCACAAGCTGTCCGGTTCCCTGTACCGGCTGATAATCAGACTTTACCGTATCATTCGTTTTTTCACTTCCGGCTCCGCCGGCGATCTCCGCTTCTACCGTCGCTAAGACATCTCCGAGATTGGTTATGGTTTCCTTTGTAAGACTCTGACCGCCTGCTGATGTATTGACTGCATTTTCAATACCGGCTGAATATTCCTGCGCAATAAAATATGTCCCGCCAACCAGTATTAAAATGAGTATTGAAGCTCTTAAAAATTTGTAAACGTTCCTCATGACTGCTTCCTTTATTCCTAATAATTCCGTGCGTATCGCAAATGCTTTATTATTCTGTACGCAGTGCTACTACCGGATCTTTTTTCGCTGCCATCTTCGCCGGAACAAATCCGGCAATCAGTGTCAGCACCATACTTATTATAACAAGGATTACGGCACCTGCAACAGGAAGTTTTGCAACTCCTGCAATTGTTGTCACATTTTCAATAATCCGGTTCGCCGGAATGCACAAAATCAGTGTAATCACAATACCCAGTGCACCGGATACAAAGCCTTCAATCAGTGTTTCGGCGTTAAATACGCGGGAAACATCTTTCTTTGACGCACCGATACTTCTTAAAATACCGATTTCCTTTGTTCTTTCAAGTACGGAAATATACGTAATAATACCTATCATAATAGAAGAAACAACGAGTGAAATCGCAACAAACGCAATCAGTACCGCTGAAATCGCCGTAATAATCGTGCTGACGGAAGACATCATAATGCCAACATAATCGGTATAATTAATCACATCTTCATCTCTGCCCTCATCAGTTGCTTTCTTATTATAATCGCTGATAATATCTTCCAGTTTTTCCTTGGCCTCAAAGCTCGCAGCATATAAATCAATTTCTGACGGGTTGTCTTCGTTTGTAATGCCTAACTTTTCTTTGTTGCCCTCAAATGTGGCTTCTGTTGTCTGTGCCTTTAAAGACTGCGAAAACTGCTGCAAAATCTGTTCTTCTGTCATCTGGCTCATGTAAGCCTGCATCTGTGCCTGTTCCTGCTCTGAAAGCGTTGCAACATATGCATTGACATCATCCATTGTAATCGGTGTATCCTTGTCATTGTCAAACGGGATTCCCGTAAAAATATCGGTTGTTTCATCGGCAAGCTGAGCTTTGCCACTTCACTGTCGTTGACACCCTGCATCAGATACTGCATCAGTTCCTTTGTATAACCTACACCGCTCCGGATTGCCGTGTTGACCGCATCTTCTTTCTGACGGATAATACCGCACACCTGAATCTGTGTGCCGTTGTCTACTACATTTTCATATACGTTTCATCTTCACGCATATCTTCCCAGATGTCTTTTCTGCGTTGTACCGGTAATAATCGGTTGGCAGAATCATCTGGAATTTCTTATCTAAAATTTCATCATAAGTATACTCTGTTTCCTCGGTGTCATAGGTTTCGCCTGTCATCATGCGCTTATACATCGCCGTTACCTCGTCAGGGTCTTTAAAGCCCAGTGAATACAGGGTATAATCATCAATTTCGTTGTTCTCATCAACAACTAACACCACTTCGTTGTACTGCTGCGGCCATCTTCCCGCTACCATATCATACTGGGAATCCAGTAAATCCTGATTGCCCGGCAGCTGGTTCCATACATCTGCATTGGTATACATCGCACTCATGCTGCCCTGTGAAGTGTTCGTACCGTAAATCGTATTCATAATAGTGCTTGGATTTAGCTGTGTCACACCGTCGCTTGTGTCTGTATCGTAAATATTGATATCAATATTGTAGCTGTACCGGATATCACTTGCATATGTTGAAATCTCATCTTTATTATCATCTATATACTTTTTAAAGGATTTTAAATTATTATTTTTCACATCGGAAATCATGGTATTCATCATTTCCGACATAATCATATTACTGTACACTTTATCCTTGTCATGGTCAACAGAATCCTTATCAGACCCGGTCATCATTTCAATCATGCTGCTGATATCCATGGTCTGGGACTGTAACTGGACCGGATAACTCGACAGTGTATCACGCTGTACCCTGTCAATATAGTCCTGAATACCATTTGAAATGGAAAGAATCAACGCAATGCCGATAATACCGATACTTCCGGCAAATGCGGTAAGCAGGGTACGGGTCTTTTGGTCATCAGGTTATTCATACTAAGAGAAAGCGCTGTAAAAGGACATCGATGTCTTTGCTTTCTTTTTCTTCTTTCCTGTCTGTGCATCTGAAAGCTTTTGCTCCTTTTCCTGTATATCCGCTTCCATCTGTTCTTCACTGTAAGCATCGGTATCGTCTGTAATCTGTCCGTCTAAAAGGCGGATAATTCTTGTTGAATACTGCTCTGCCAGTTCAGGATTATGCGTAACCATAATAATCAGACGGTCTTTGGCAATTTCTTTTAAAATCTCCATAATCTGTACGCTGGTTTCTGTATCCAATGCGCCTGTCGGCTCGTCTGCCAGTAAAATATCCGGGTCATTTACCAATGCTCTTGCAATCGCAACACGCTGCATCTGTCCACCGGACATCTGATTGGGTTTCTTGTGAATCTGTTCCTTTAAGCCTACTTTTTCCAGTGCTTCTATTGCGCGCTTTCTGCGCTCTGACTTGGATACACCGGATAAAGTCAGTGCCAGTTCGACATTGGCAAGCACGGTCTGGTGCGGTATCAGGTTATAACTCTGGAAGACAAATCCAATCGAATTATTGCGGTATGCATCCCAGTCACGGTCCTTGAATTTCTTCGTAGAACGTCCGTTAATCTTTAAATCACCGCTTGTATACTGGTCAAGCCCCCCGATGATATTTAACATAGTTGTTTTTCCGCAGCCGGACTGTCCCAGAATTGATACAAATTCGCTGTCGCGGAAACGCAGATTAATTCCCTTCAATGCCGTTACCCTGGTATCTCCGGAAATATAATCCTTTACGATGTTGTTTAATTCAAGCATCTTTTTTCCTCTCTTTACGTTTTTTCAGTTTATTTTGATTTTCTAACAACTTACTTCTTCATTATTTCACGTTTCTGCTGAAATGTCTATGCCTCTGCCTAAATAATGCTTAATTTTATTATTTTTTATGAATTTCCTCTTAAAACAGGAGATATTTTACTGTAATATTTTATTATGTATCGTGATATAAATAATACCATGTTTAAAAGTTCCAAACCCACATGTGCCTGTCCGCCGGTGAAAAATCGAACCCCGCCCATAAAGCATAAAAGTGGTTTGACGCTTGCATTTTGCGGTCTGCATTTTATACTGATACCAGCATAAATGATTGGAATAACGATTAGATTGTAACAGGAGATTTGCATTGAATAATAAGAAAAAGTTAAAACAATTCATGATTTGTCTGTGCTGTGTATTTTGCAGTACCGCATTGACCATTCCTTATCTGTCCTATGCAACCACGCAGGATGATTTAGACAATGCCAACCGGGAACTGGAAAGCTTAAAGGCACAACAGCAGAGTCTGTCTGCGGATTTATCCGAAATTGACGGTCAGCTCCAGAGCGCCGGAAGCCGTTTATCTTCCTTAGAAGAACAGATTGATGACAAACAGGCAGATGTTGATGCCTTAAATGAAGAACTGCTGTCGCTGTCCCAGACAATGGACGAACAGTACGATTCCATGAAACTGCGTATCCGGTATATGTATGAACGCAGCAGCTCGGATGTGATTGAACTGCTGTTAACTTCCCAAAGTATGAGTGAACTTTTGTTAAAAAGCGAATACATTTACCAGTTATCACAGTATGACCGTGATATGTTAGATGAGATGGAAGCCAATTATGAACGCCAGCAAGCAGCAAAAGAACAGCTGGATACCGAGGTTTCCGAACTGTCGTCCTTACGGGAAGCTGCTTTAAATGAACAGGAAAATTTAAAGACACTGCTTGCAAAAACCCAGCAGGATTTTGATACGTCTTCCAACAACGTATCCGAGGCCGAAGCTGCCGCACTTGCCTATGAAAAGAAGCTTGAAGAAGAAAAGCTGGCACAGGAACGCGCAGAAGCCGAGGCTGCAAGCCGTGCGGCTGCCGCCGCAGGGAATAATAATTCCGGCAGCGGTGACATTACTTCTAATATTAATAAAACACCGATTTCGTATGACACATCTGACCTTGCCATGCTTGCCGCAATTATCGAATGTGAAGCGGGCAACCAGTCTTACGAGGGTAAGTTAGCTGTCGGAAGTGTTGTTGTAAACCGTGTCAACAGCCCACGTTTTGCCAACTCCATTTCCGGTGTCATCTATGCTTCTGGACAATTTACGCCGGTTGCCAGCGGCCGTTTTACGATTGTGCTCTCCCGCGGTGCTTCCGCTTCGTGCGTTCAGGCGGCGCAGGAGGTTTTAAACGGAAATGTTACGATTAATGCGCTGTATTTCCACGTATACCGCAGCGGTATCGACACCTATGGCACGGTGATTGGCGACCATATTTTCTACTGATTGAATAAAAAAGTCCTTTGTAAAAGAAATGCTCCATTATCATCTGACTTTGGCTCATTCTTTTGCAAAGGACCGCTTTATAAAATATCGTTCTACTAATCTTCTTTTGGCATATATTCCACAGAATCTACAAGTACATATCCTGTCTTGTCATTTTTTACGGTGTTGTCATGGGCACAGAAAATGCCGTTTTTCACACCGACCCATCTGCCTGCTTTGGAGGCAAATGAAAAGGCTTTTTCATAGTTTTTGCCGTCAAAACTTAATTCCAGTGTTAATTCCTCGACCGGTGCTGCTTTTACAGGAAGATTTAACTCCATGTGGTCAATATGACCGGTGCATTTTACCGTGTAACGGAATGTCACTGTTTTCCCTGTATCCTTAAAATCACTTTCGGACAGTTCAAAATCATTGCTGTTTTGTGTTGTATACGGCATATCACAGTCAAAATACTGTGTTCCCAAAATCTGTCTGACCGTATATTTGTTATCCCGCTTTTCAACCGCCAGCGCGCCGTATTCCGTTCCCAGTGATACAACGCCTGCCACATCGCCGTTTTCCATGCCGGAAAGCTGCATTTTTGTCACACAGGTAAATTCCGGTGCCGGCCATTTCTGTAACAGCAGATTGCGGTAATCACTAACCGGGCGGAGCGGCACAGTATCCAGTGCATTTAACTTTAACTTTGATCCGGTAAGCTCATACCAGTCCTTCTGGGGATTGGCATTCCACTGCCACTGCATACCGAGTTTATCCGATGTAAAGTCATCACTCGTATCCGGCTCACAAACCGGATATGAATTACTCTTTCCGATATCCGGCTTTGTGTACTCCATAACCGGTTCGCCGTAATCATTGCCCGGCTTATTGATACCGATTATTGGCCAGTCATTTTCCCAGTGCATTGGCTGTAAATGAACAATTCTTCCGCCTGCGTAGACATCCTGAAAATGTAAGAACCAGTCCTGACCTGTCACCGTGTCCACCCATGCACCCTGATGAGGACCGTTGACCGGTGAATCACCCTGACGCATTACGACCTTATATTCATACGGTCCAAAAGGATTTTTAGAACGGAGCACTGTCTGCCAGCCGGTCTTTACACCGCCTGCCGGAGCAAATATATAATACCAGCCGTTGCGCTTGTACATTTTCGGACCTTCAATTGTTACCTGATCATTTTCATTGCCGTCAAAAATCTTGACTTCTTCGCCGATTAATCCCATACCGTCCGGCTGCATTTCTACCATATGCAGTACACTCTTGTATCCGATACGGCTCTTTGCAACACCTGCTACCAGATACGCCTTTCCGTCATCATCCCAGAACGGACACGGATCAATCCAGCCTGCTCCCGGACGGATATTCACCGGCTTGCTCCATTTGCCAAACGGGTCTTTTGTTGTTGTCATGTAAATGCCCTCATCCGGCATCGGAAAACATATATAATAGGTTCCTTCATGATACCGGATTGCCGGTGCCCATACCCCGCAGCCATGAATCGGATTGCGGTAACGGAATTCCGGTAACTCGTCCAATGCATAATTGACTACTTTCCAGTTGACTAAATCTTTTGAATGTAAAATCGGCAGCCCCGGTGCATTGCAAAAGCTTGATGCAATCATAAAATAATCTTCGCCGACACGGATTGCATCCGGGTCTGAATAATCTGCGTATAGAATCGGGTTGCGGTACTTTCCATTTCCTAAATCTGCCTGCCACATATTGAAACCTCCATTTTTACTGTTTGATTTACTGCTTTTCATTATTACATGCTTTATTTTATGTTCTGCATTTCTGCACTGTCCTTATCATACACTATTTCCCCGGAAATTGCTATTCATTTTACAAAATTCTTTTATAAAAGTTTTTTCACTATTTTGTTTTTAATGTTTTATGCCGTACTGTATCCCGCTTCATACATAAAAATCCACAAATCAGGATTATAAAAATTTATAAAAATACCCGCGGAAATCTCCGGCTTTTCAGCCTGTTCCCGCGGGTGTGTATATTTAATATTTTGATAACAATTAGATTGCCTTAATTCTTTCAAGTGCCTTTACGGTATTTTCATAAGAACCGAAAGCGGTCAGTCTGAAGTAGCCTTCACCACTTGGACCAAAACCTGAACCCGGTGTACCGACAACATTTGCCTTTTCAAGCAGGAAATCAAAGAATTCCCAAGATGTCATGTTATCCGGTGTCTTTAACCAGATGTACGGTGCATTGACACCGCCTGATACGGTATAGCCTGCGGACTTTAAGCCTTCCAGAATTGTCTTTGCATTGTTCATGTAGTATGCAATCTGCTCACCGGTCTGCTTCTGTCCTTCTTCTGTGTAAACAGCTGCACCCGCCTTCTGGATAATATATGGCGCACCGTTAAACTTTGTGCCGTGACGTCTTGCCCAGAGACTGTGTAATGTCACATCACCACTCTTTAAATCTTTTGGAATAACGGTAAATCCAAGTCTTGTTCCCGTAAATCCGGCATTCTTTGAGAAGCTGCGCAGTTCGATGGCACAGGTTCTTGCACCTTCACATTCAAAAATCGTATGCGGTACATTTTCCTCTGAAATGTATGCTTCATAAGCTGCATCATAGATGATAACCGCACCTACTTTATTTGCATAATCAACCCACTTCTGTAATTCGTCCTTTGTAATCGTAGAACCGGTTGGGTTGTTTGGAAAGCAAAGATAGATAATATCCGGTGTTTCCTTTGGCAGCTCCGGCGCAAAATTCGTTTCTGCCGTACACGGCATGTAGATTACATTGCTCCACTTCTGCTGATCCGGTAAATAATCCCCGGTTCTTCCTGCCATTGCATTGGTATCTACATATACCGGGTATACAGGGTCACATACTGCAATTTTATTGTCTACTGAAAAAATGTCGCCAATGTTTCCTGAATCAGACTTTGCACCGTCACTGACGAAAATTTCATCGGCACTGATGTCGGCACCACGTCTTTTATAATCAAAATCTACAATTGCATTTCTTAAAAAATCATACCCTAAATCCGGTGCATAACCGTGAAATGTTTCTGCCTTGCTCATTTCATCAACTGCACCGTGTAATGTATCAATTACAACCGGCGCAAGCGGCAGCGTTACATCACCGATACCCAGTCTTATAATTTCCTTGTCCGGATTAGCAGCCTGAAAGGCTTGAACCTTTTTGGCTATCGTGGAAAACAGATAACTTCCCGGAAGCTTTAAATAATTGTCATTAATCTTAAACATCTCATTCTCCTTCATTTCGTGTACTTCTAAACGTAGCTGCCTGTTCGTCCGACAAGCCGTTATGTCTGAATTATACACCATATTCGTACAGACAACAACTTATAAATATGAGTATTTTTATCAATATATCCGGCTTTTTTTGCATGAATTGCTTTATTTTCTTATCTTATTCAATATTCCTGCTTAATGTTTCATATTCTGCGCTGATTGCCTGTAACACTTCTTTATCACCGCCCGCATTGTCCGGGTGATAAATTTTTAACAATGCCTTATAGCGCTTTTTTAATGCTGCACTGCTGTCAACACCTTTAAAGAAGAGATTTACACCGCTATGACTGATATTCTGTACCATGGCAAACTTTCTTCTGGCCTCACGGTACACCTCATCGCGGTACATCAGCTTGTCGCGCTTAAATTTTTCGCGGTCAATAGCAAGCTGTCTGGTTTCCCGTTCCAGAATCTGCCACTGCTGGTCAAACAGATGCTTCTGATTATCTAACTGCTTTCTTAGCAAATCCAGACTGCGTTTCTGCTTTTCCAGCATCTGCTTCTGAATCTCCACAACCTGCTCTTCTTCCTCTAGCTTTCCCTGCTGCTGCTCCAGATTTTTCCGTAGTTCTTCCAGTCGGATATTTTCTTTAAAAAACCATTTCTTTTTTTCTTCCAATTCCTCATTGTTCAAACAAACACACTCCTTTATCAGCAGCAGTCCGCATCAGACTGCACTGTGAAACCAAAATACCTTGACAGGCTGACAGCCCGGTTTTGTCTTAATCGTATGCGGCACACCCGGAAGTGCAATAAATGAATCACCTGCTTCAATTGGAAACTCCAGATCACCAAGTCTGGCATAGCCCTCACCCTCAAGCACATAAAAGCCCTCCTGGTCTTCATGCACGCCCGGATGCGCACTAAACTCATAGCCGGCATAAACCGTTGTCCCGGAAGTACAACCGCCAAGGCAGCCGTTTTCTGCCGTCAAAAAGTGCTGTGTCCGTGCATCCTTCCCTTGTGTTTCTTCTACTTCTTTTTTCGTAATATACGGTTTCATCTTAATCCTCGTTTCTGAGCGACTTTGTTGCGAAGCGGCGATGAGAAATTCGCGCAGGCGATTTCTCATCTGCTATCATAGGTGTTTGCTTTCGCTCCAAAGCAAACATCTATGTGAAAAATCAGCACATCCGTGTGATTTTTCGCACTATTCTCCATTCCACAGGCATTTTAATGCCGGAGGAATCACGAGCCAAATGTCAGATTTGGCTCTGCGGCATGAAAAAACAAGGAAGCCTGCTTTTGTCAGACTCCCTCGTATCTTTTTACTAATTTTTCTTGTAACGTAATAATTCTGTATAGGCAAGTAAAAATGGTCCGACACCCTTTGCATCATCTTCTACAACCGGTTCTGACATATAATAATCATATGTACCCGGACGATTGTCTTTACCGCCAAGTCCGGCAACCAGACAAATACCACCAAGTGACATTTCTCCGTTCTTTTCTTTTAAATAGCGCTTGCAGATACCGTCAATGGCTTTCTCACCGTATGCACGGTAGCTTTCAGGCAGGAAGCCAAGACGTACACCCTTTAACAGGGAATATGCCATGATAGAACTTCCGCTTGTTTCAAGATAGTTGCGTTCCATGCCGCCGAAGTTGACAACCTGATACCACATACCGCTTTCGTCCTGATAACGGATCATAGCATTCATTAAATCTACATATGCATCCTGTAACATCCTGCACTCTTTGTCATACTTGTGGTCAGAGTTGTCCACCTTATCAAGTGTATCTAACAGTGCCATAGAGTACCAGCCGATTGCTCTCAGCCAGATATTCTGTGAAAGACCTGTGACCTTGTCACACCAGAACATCTGCTTTGATGTGTCGATTGCATGATAGTACAGACCGTTGAGCGGATTTTTCATGTTTTCAATAACGAATTTAAACTGTGAGAAAATATCATCATAATTCTTTCGGTCGTTAAATCTTGTTTCATACTCCATGTAAAACGGCTGCCCCATATACATTCCGTCCAGCCATACCTGATTCGGATAAATATCCTTGTGCCAGAAGTTGCCGGATTCACAGCGAGGCATAATAGCAATCTGAGAATATACAAGGTCGATTGCCTTTCTATATTTTTCTTTTCCGGTGATATCATATAATTCAAATAAAGTCTTGCCGGCATTGACATTGTCAATATTCTTTTCACCAATGCTGTATCCGTCAATTGTTCCGTCTTCTGCTACGCGATAATCAATGAAATCGTCTGCAAACTTTAAATATTTCTCGTCCTTTGAAATGGCATACATCTCAAGTACGGCTTTAATCATACAACCGTCAATGTAATTCCACTTAGACTTTAAGCCCTGCTTGAGCTTTTCAATATTCCACATCGGCGCTTCCGGCGTGCTTTTTCCAACAATTCATCAATATACTTTACTATAATATCCACGGCTTTTCTCCTTATTAAATATGTACTGTGTCTTTATTATTGTACACTACAAAAGATAAGCAACCGATTATTTTTATTTTATGAAAACTACAGAATTTTAGCTGTTATACAACATCGGCTGTAATGCTTCGAGTGCCTGCTGATATGAAAAATTTGCACTCATGCCGAACAGGGACGAATCCAGATCGTACACCCTGCCATTTTGCACTGCCGTAAAATGCTTCCAGATGTCGTTTTTTTCAAATTCATCGGCAAACATCTGCTGTACCTGCTCGGGCATTGCATGGGATGCCCGTAAAATCACATCGGGTTCTTTCGTTTTGATATCCTCCGTGTTAGCACTTAAAAATTCTTCATCAGTGCCTGCGTATACATTCTGTCCGCCTGCCATTTCCACAAGACTGCCGACATAGCTGTTTTCGGTTGCCACGATATAAGAACCCGGCAGTCCCATCAGAATCAGGACCTTCGGGGCTTCTTTTCCTGCATTTTTATTTTTGTATTCCTGCATAAATGTGTTAAATTCGTCCACCATTGCCTGTGCCTGCTGCTGCCTGTTAAATTTTTCACCGAGGTCTGCAATTGAAGCATACATGCCGGATACACTTTTTAAATTTAAAAACAGGGATTTCACCTGGATTGACGCATATTTCGGCTGTAAATCGCTTCGCAGGCTGTTCGGGGACAGCACATAATCCGGCGATAAGGATTTTAAAATCTCCATATCCGGCGACATTGCCGTTCCAACCTGCGTAACATCCTTATACCGCTCTGGCAGTGTACTGGAGGTCCGGCATACGCCCACTAAATCTAATTCCAGTTTGTCACAAATCTGTGCAGCTGCCGATGACGTTGCCACAAGACGCACACTGTCTGCCTGTGATTGTCCCTCTGTGGAATCCGGGTGCTGGTCTACACAGGCTGTCAGCGAAAATGATGCCGTAAATACGGCAATACCCGCTAACAGCATACAAATTCCTTTATGAACAGTCTTTTTTACCTGTCGTTTCATTTATCTGCTCCTTTAGTTTTTCTTTTTACGATATACAAGCATATACCATGCCGCACCTGCCACAACAATGGCAATTACAACACCCATTCCGATAAAAATGCCGGTGCTGCTGTTTTTTGCTCTCCTGCGCTTCTGCATTGACCTGTTTTCCTGCCGCATCATATTCCTGAATTCCGGCATTTTTCGTCTGTGTGTTTTCTGCAGTCTTTGCCTGTGCAGCACTTGCTTCTGCTGATGTAGTCTGTCCGGCTTCTGTCGTACTTTCTGCACTTTCACCCTCTGCCTGCTCTATGCGCTGTGTTCCGGCATTTTCCTGACTGCCGTCTGTTCCGGCTGACGCACCGGTTTCACCCGATAAGCTGTCCGTGCCTGATGCGGTATTTTCAGCCTGCGCACTTACACCGCGCTCTCCTGAACCGCTTTCTCCCGGGCTGCTTTCTTCACTACCACCCTCTGCGCTGTCCGGACCGGCACTGCCGCCCTTTCTTCAACGGTCACACTGGTAATAAAGTCGCCTGCGCCTTCACTCAGTCCCGAAAATGTAATATAGTAAATAATATCACGTCCCATGGCAGTTACATACATATTCACACGTACAACCGAATTTTCACTGTTGACGCGGAATCTGTAATCCGCGGTATTGCTTGAGTAATCCTCCTGCATTAACGTTGCGGATACCGGACTTCCATCTACCTGAAACTGCGGATTTTCGATATTGTCCATTAACTGCATACGGATTGTGGCATAAGTGTTTCCCGCCGGGTCTACCTCGATAAGTGCCTTACCATATGTCGCGCTCTCTGTCATGGACTGTCCCAGAACCGCCGAACCTTCCCCGCCGGAATCTTCAATCGCACCGGTGGACGGATTACGATAGCTTGGATTTGCACCGGCAAGATAAATGCCGTTTTCTGCTCCATATACCGGATTACTGTTTTGTGAAAATACTGCCGCCGCCGATAAAATGCCCACGGTGACTGCCGTCAATACTGCCGCTGCATGCTTTGCAAGCCGCTGAATCTGCATTTTAAATTTCTGTTCCATGTCTGTACTCCTGCTTTCATTTTTATATGTGACAAACAGGCACCCGCCCCTTTTCGGAACGGATGCCGTTGTTTTGTCTTTTTTACAGCTTAGTCTTCTTTTTCTTCCGGTCTTTTCTTTCTTTTAAAGATTGCAAGACCTGCAGCACTTAAGGAAGCAAAGAATGCTGCTGCCCACATGCCCATTGCGGAAGAATCCGCTGTCTTTACGCCGCTGTTGCTGTTGTCTGCCGTATTGGCTGAGCCGCCTGCCGTATTTGAATTACCGCCTGCTGCCGAACCGTTGTCGGTTGTGCCTGCATTGCCGCTGTTATTATTACCACTGTTGTTACCATTGTTATCAATGTTGTTATTATTTTTATTGCCGTTATCTGTTGATGCCTTTTCAACAAGTGCGTAATAACTGAAGCCCTTTGTTGTCACAACATAATAGCCGTTTTCCACACTGCCCTTAATGAGGGTCTTTGAACCGTCATCATTGATACGGTATAAAACAACGTTGTCTGCATTCATGCCTGCCGGAATGAGATACTTCACAACAACACTGCCGTCTGGCTCAACTTCCTGTCCGTCCTTTTCAAAATGAACTTCATACAGTTCAAAGCTGCTGCCGACATCTGCAAGTGCATTTGCCGCCTTTGTATATTCTGTTCCTGCACTGACCTTTGTTACCTTTAACTCAGAGCCTACCGGAAGGACACCTTCTGCGGCTGATACATGAACGCCTGTCTTTTCATCCGTCACATCAACTGCCGGTGACTTTTCTTCTGTCTGGTCTTCTGCCGGTACAAGAGAAGTATCGCTTGTTGCTGTCAGTGCTGACCAGTCGAATCTTAATCTCGCACTCATCATGGTGTCGCCCATTGGTGTATCCGGTACTTTAAAGCTTACATCTGCATAAGTAATATCTGCAACGGAAGGCTGTGCACCTTCAGGAAGTTCAAATGTTACCAGTCTGATTGCATCGACTTCATTTCCTGCGGAAGTTGTAATCTTTTCTGTCTTGTCGATTGTAACGGTTACGCCCTCTACCTCAAATGCCGTTACGGCGCTGTAGATTGATGTTACGGTTACCGGATTCATGGCAATCTGAACTTTACAACCTTGCCATCCTTTACGGTGATTAAAGCACTGCTGTTCTTTTCAAATGCCGCATTACCCATAGAAGCCTTATCGGATACCGCATTCCACAATGCAATCGGTACATAGTAGTTACCGTCAGCAATTTTATTGTCAGAAGGGTCCGGTGTCGGAGTTGGTGTCGGTTCCGGATCCGGTGTCGGGTCAGGAGTCGGAGTCGGTTCCGGTGTCGGGTCTGGGTCCGGTGTTGGTGCCGGGTCCGGTTCTGCTGTCTTTACCGCATTTGCATAATCCAGTGCCAGATAAGCATCCGGGCTGTAATTCATCGCATCGACAAACATGTTGACATAAACACCGTCATAGCTGTTGTCCGGCAGTGTAAATGTAATCTGTGTCACTCTGCCTTCTTCGTCTGTTGTGTACTGTGCATCTACAGTCTTACCATCTGCTGACGTTCCCTGATAAATCTTCCAGTTGCTTGCGTAAGCTGTCAGTCCCGCAAAGGATACGGACTGTAAATCTACGGTTACAACTGCTGTTCCGTCTGCCGCAACAGTCATCTGTGCACTCTTAATGCAGCCTGCCGCCATAGAATCCTGTGAAACATTTCCGGCATTCTTTAAGCTTGCAGGGATTGAATAAGTACCTGCTGTCAGAGTGGTCTTTGCTGAACCGAAAGTTGTTTCCTTTGTTGTATCATCGGACTTATTATTATCAGATGATGTCTTTGTTAAGCTGTCCCAGTAAACCTTTACGAAGCAGTCTGCGCTGAAACGTCCCTGCTTGAAGTCAATGCCTGAAACCAGACCGTTTAAATTCTTCATTGCCGGTACATAGATATCTGCATTGGTGTTGTAGATTGCCGCAAAATCACCTTCTAACGGGAAGGAAACCTTTGTTACAACCTTTTCATCTTCACCGAATACATCATCGCTGTACTGAATGTCATTCATTTCGACCGCAGCTTCCTTTAAGCTCTTAGAAGTATCATTGCCTTCATAGTAGCCATTGAAGCCATAGATATATAACGGTTCTTTTGATGTTCCGTTAATAATGTCTGTTACGAGTGTCATGTTGCCATCTTTGTCAACAACAATCTTTGCCTTTGTCTTGTCATTTTCCACAAGACTGTGCTTTACTTTATCTGTGTAGTATGCAATGTCTACGCTGTATTCGCCTTCTGCAAGCTTTTCTGTCGGAAGGTTAATAACTTCTTCTTCCTGCTTTAGTTCGAGTGCATTTAAAATCGCATCGCGGATTGCATTGGATGAATACGTTGCGCCTGAAACCGCATCAACACCTGTGATTTCCTTTACATCGGTTGCGGACTTATTGATGTAGCTGCCCTTTAAGCCGTTGACTGCCTTTTCAAGCATCATCTTATTGGTTTCAGCATAAGTTCCCGCAAAATTTGCACCTGTTACTTCAATGTCTGTGATAACATCATCTGTAACTGTTACGTTGACAGTAACATCATATTCACCGAACTGTGAAATATGGGCTGTACCTGTCTTTACAACCGGTGTGTTGTCTTCATTTTTGCTGTCAGTTTTAACTTTAAGTTCGTATCCTTTGACATACCGTCGATAAAGCCTGTCAGATAAATTTCATTGTTGTCTGTCAGGTCGAAATAGTCCGGTACATCTACAACTGCCTTACCCGGATATACGAGTGCATTTTCAAGGTCTGTTGTTGTGGACGTTGCACTAAATTCTGTTCCATCTGTTGTGTAGTATACATATCCTCTGCTGTCTGTTACTTCTACAGGTGTCTTATCATATGCCACGCTGTCTGCTTCGGAATTAATCTTGTCTGTATACCAGTCGCTGTAAATTGCTGACTTTAAGCCGCTTGTATCATTCTTTGAGATTGCCTTAAATGCATTTTCCATGCTGTCTGCATTGTATACACGAAGGCTTCCCATATGTCCGTGTAAGCCGAATACGATTGTTTCGCCTAAGTCAAATACGGCTGTCTGCTTCCGTCTGCCTTTGTTACCAGTGTTGCACTCTTGATTGCATCAATGTTTGCAGGCGGTGTCTTTGTGGCACCCGGTTCGCACGCTGTATAAACAGATACATCTAATGCCTGTGTTGTTTCTTCGCCCTGGTCTGTATCACCGACTTTTTCAATCGTTGAGAAGTCCATACGGAACAATACTTCTGAAATGTAAGCCATTTCTGTAATGTATGTTGTAAATAACACGTTCTGGTTTGCATAATCCGCATCGTTTTTAATGTAATTGATACCGGAGAATGTCAGGTTAAACGGTGCTACCTTACTGCTTGTTGATGAAGCAAGCTTATCCAATGTAACGGATTCTACATTTTCACTGTTATAGAAGCCGCCGACCTGCTTACTTCCCTGCATAACCTTTGTAAAGTAGAAATCGCCTGTGTTTTCTGTCTTTACGTTGGTTGACGGATTAATCTTACCGGTCTTTGTAACGGTTGGTGAAATGGTGTATACCTTTGTATAGTTTTCATACTTTTCGGCATAATCGCTGGATTCTACAACGCCTGCATCATCTGCGCCCTTAATCTTTCCGTTGTCGTTGGCATCCGGTGTCGGTGTGGACTTAATCCAGAGTTCACCGCCGCCTGCGTATCCAATCGGGCTTTTTACACCCGGCATTTCATAATCGTCTACGGTTACATTGCCTTCTGCATCAACGCTTACGGTAATGTCTGTGTACTGTTCTTCATAGCCCATTGCACCTTCGATTTTGTCGGTGTCAATGTAATAGGTACTGCCGAATACTGCCTGCATTTTATATGTACCCTCTTTTAAAGAACCGTCTTCGTTGTAATAGCTGCTGACATCCTTGAAGTTTGCCATAACTGTTACAGCTTCTTCCGGCATGGTAAATGTATACTCATGGGCATTTGTTCCGTTAATTGCCTCTGTTGTTGTGGCTTCAACCGTCTTGCCGCTTGCCGTTGTCACGGTTACGCTGTCCATTGTGTAATACTTTAAGCGGTCCGGTGTTACGGTAACGGTTACGGTTTCGCCTGATTTTGCCTTATCGGAAGACTTTGTTTCAGCCGTTAATACGCTGACTGTACCTTCGCCGTTGGTTTCTGCCGTAATTGCATAAGAGTCTTGTGCATACTCTGTGCTTACGGTTACTGCGGACTTCGGCATTGTAAAGCTGTAGCTTCCGTCACCGTTGTCTGTTACGTCAACTTTCTTTCCGTCTGCTGTTTCTACGGAAATGCTCTTTACTTTGCAGAATGACTTCGGTGCTGTGTATACAGTTACCTTACTGCCTTCTGCGGCTTCTTCGTCAACTGTTGTTTCGCCGTATTCACTGCCTGTTACGTTTGAAGTGATTGCATATTTCTGTGAAACAACCGTTTCTTCGGCTGCCTTTAATACCGGTCTGCCTGTTGTCTTGTCTGTTTCCCACTTGCAATACTTGTTATCCTCTGTCTGGTTCTCATCAACCCAGCTGTTTAAGTATGTAACCAGTGCAATCCTGCCGACCTTGTTGGTTGTGCTGTCAACAGACATTAAGTTGTCATTTTCATAACCCTCGGCTGTTACCGGTGTGATGTATGTAAAGTTCTGATTAAGAGAATCCAGATTCTCTCCTGTAACAGTCTTTGCAATTCCGTAAATTTGTGCATTTTCAGGGAAATTATTTAATGTTGTACCTGTGTAGCAGTTTGCAGTCTTATCTTTTGCCTGTAAAGTAGCGTCCACACCGTAATAAGATACATTTGCCGGATTTGCATTTTCACCCATGGTAATCTCTGAAATATCATAGCTGTTGACTGCTCTGTCTGAAAGTCCATAATATGAATAATATCCGGTTAAATTTACATTTTCCAGTGTTGTCTTGCCGGTTACCGCACTGTTTACAATTTGTGTTGCACTATTTGTAATAGGGTAATGCAATACCGTACCGCCTGTCGCACCGTCAATGGTCACATTCATATTGTTTACGACCTTGTTGTAAGAACCGCCGCCATAAGCAATACCGCCTAAATAGCAGAATGTGCCTGCAACGGTATGGACTTTTTGTGTTCCTTCAAATGTCAGGTCGTTGATAGTGACATCTGTGAAACTGCCTATCTGTGCGATAAATGCACTTGAATATACCCATGAACTTGATGTTGTTCCTGTCATGCCTTCTACATTCAGTCCCTTAATGGTATGTCCGTTTCCGTTAAAGGTTACTGTATTATTGTAATTTGTATATGTCATCGGCACCCATGTATATGCGCTCATATCAATATCTTTTACAATATTAATGGTTTTATCCGTAAGTGCGCTTGGATTATCACGCATTAATTTACCGACAGCCGCAAGGTCTGCCGCATCGGAAACAATCAGTGTGCTTGATGTTGCCGCATATACATCTGTATCATAACGTCCTTCTTCAAACCAGTTGTCCGGTGCAATTACCGATACTGTCACTGCGCCTGCCGGCATTGTAAAGCTCGTTGCAGAGTTTCTTATATATTCGACACTGCCGTCTTCCTTAATCACTTTGATAAATAAAACCTTTTTTGCTTCGTCTGTCAAAGTAATCGTGACATTCTCACCTTCTCTTGCCTCTGTTTTATCCAGTGCAATATAAGACTTTGCTTCATCTGCAACGGTAACAGCCTTTAATTCTTTCTGTGTAATTGCAGAACTGTCAAAACTTGTTGTGACACCCTTTTCAGGCATTGTGAATGTAAATTTTGCAGAAGATGTTGTGTTTCCTGCATCTGCTGTTACGGTTACTTCGTTGCCGTCTGCGTCTGTTACCTTTGGCAGTGTTGTACCGTTATAGTAATATCCGTCTGCTGTATTTGTGGAAAGCAGTAATGTTACGGTATCGCCTTCTGCCGCAAGTTCACCGTTTGATACGGTAAAATCGGCACCTTCAATATTCGCAGACTGGTTTGTAATGTTATACGCATCTGTTTCAACGAAGTCTACTCTTAAAGTAACGGCTACCGGGAATTTCTTTGCTACGGTATATGTTGCTTTTCCGCTTGCAAGTGATGATAATTCTCCCGGCTTTACTGTTGTATTTCCCTGTGTACCGGTTACGGTTACTGTATGCTTATAATACTTGCCGTCGATAATGCTGTCTGCTACAACATTCATATTACCACTCATCATCTGTCGGCTGCTGTAACTTACATGGCTTGCAAATTTACTGTCGTCATTGGTTTCTAATGTAATTGCACAATAACGGTTACTCTTTTCTGTGATTGTAACCTTTTTCTCCGGCATTACAAAGGTGTATACCTGTACAATCTTATTTTCGTCTTCATCAATCACTGTACTTTCAAGTGTTGTATCAATACCGGTTCCGTCTTCATCTGCAACAGTCGGCACATAATTTCTTGTTGAACTGTCACTTGTTGATGTAATCTTTACGGTTTCACCCGGCTTTGCACCATACTTATCTACACTTAAATATTCACCTGTTGATTTTATCTCATACTGTCCTTCTTCCAGAACCGGTGCAAACTGCACATATATCATAAATGTTCCTACTGAGCCGTAAGCATATGCATCGTCAGGAATTGTGCATGTATACTGGTTCTCTTTGCCGTCTACCTTTGTAATCTTTAAGTCCGGTGTTGTAAAGCTTGCTGACATGTACATAACAGAATCTAATGCCCAGCCGTCCTCCGGTACAGCTTCAAATGTAATTGTGCTGTCTTTTTCAGCCGTGTATACTTTTTCACCATCATCACCGGTGCTTTCTGTCACACCTGAGATTAATTTGATACTTCCCTTTCCGTATGAAACACCCGGTGTAACTGTGTAGGTTACTTTTTCTGTACTTTCTGCATCTGCTGTTACGAGATTTTCCTCTGACGGTGCGGCTGTTTCAAAGCCGTCCGCTTCTGCTGTCTGTGCCTGCTGTACTGCCTGTGCAAATGTCTGCTCCGGGCTTGCCGCCAATACATTGTACGGCATACTGCTCATTGTCATTGCGACTGCTAATGAAGCAGATAATAACTTAAAGCTGGTCTTTCTCATTTTTCTTTCCTTTCTGCTTTGTCCCTGTTTACTTGTTTCTATCGTGCCTTGTTGATTTTACGAATGTACTAATGCTTTGTTTTGTTTTTTGTTTTATGGCATAGTTTTATTTCAATAACTTCCATTAGCCTTGTCTAACCGTGGCACTTAAAAAAATAGGCTTCAAAGCCTATCTTTCGTTTGCAGTGGCAGTGTACCACAGACATTTGTTTTTGGCAAGCAGACATTTTTGTTGCAAACCTGCAACAAACAACGGTATTTTTTACCTGTTTTCTTTAACAATCCCTTTGATTTCCTGCTTTCCCAATTTGTTGCACAAGTGCAACAAAAAAGTCTTATTGATAAATTTTATTGTTTAAAATGAGATTTTTCCAGACTGTTTTTGCAAAATCCCTACTTTGGTACTAGGAAAATAGAGATTTAAGAGTTAGGCGGCTTTTTTGTTTCAGATAAGCCGCCTGTTACTTTGATAAAATGCTTTATTTTTCCTATTCATCTTCACGCTCGACTGCCTGCGACAACTTTTGCACCGTTTCTTCCGGCAGTTCCGTCAGGTCTGCCACATATGCAACGCTGTTCCCCGCCTGCAATAATTTTACGGCTAACTGCATTTTGGCTTTTTTCATTCCGGTGATTTCGCCTTCGGCACGTCCCTCGCGACGTCCTTCATCTCGTCCTTCGGCACGACCGCGGTTTAATATATCCTTTGCTTCATACTCTAATACTTTTCCACCCATACTCTCTCCAACTCCTTTCCTGACCTTTTCATATTTTGCCGCCAGATGTTTTATTACTGTATCTGACATTTCAAGAATTGTAACCTTTTCGTATTCGTTTAAATCACCGTTCTTACGGTCTTCTTCCAGACGGTTTACTATTGCTGTATATTCCTCTTCCAGCTTCGCTAATTTTTCGCTGTTTTCTTCCAGTTCTTTAAAACTCTTTTCATAAACAAAAATATGAAACGGTATCAGAAAGTACAGCTTTTTCTCAAAGATTTCTTCTACTGTATACTGTCTGACTTTTAATACCGGAACAGCATACGATACTTCCCCGCCCGGTGTGCGTATCATTACCGTCATCACCTCCGGCGTATTTTTCGTATGGCGCAGGGCTACGATTGCGGAATCAGGAAAATGAACTACCAGTGCACCCGCTGTAACTTCTCTGTTTTCCAGTGCAAGCTGTGTATCATACTCAAACATACGTACTATCATGCTTCCGTCTTCCGTGCTCTGGCACTCAACATGATAACGCTTTCTTTCTCTACCGAGGATTTCAAAGCTGGAATCCGTAATGCGCTCCTGTTCACTGCCGTCCGGCAGCTTTATAAAGTGCTCGTTTTGAAGCAGATGTATTGTTTCTTTTCCGGTGTAACTTGTGTGAAACAGTTCATTTACAACCGGTATAATCAGTGCCGTACAATCCGTTAACAGGGTACGGAACACATCATCGTAAGGTGTATTTACCATGCTTTCTTCCTTTCTTTTATTATAATAGACTACTTGAACTGCCGGCAAGGATTTTCATGAATTTTCTAAATCTTTTTGGATTTTAAGGGATATTAAACAGATGAATCCATAAAAATGTCAAAAAAAGTGCCTTTTATACACACCCTCCTGTATACAAAAGACACTTTTCCACTAATTTTTTGATTTTTCCTCTTTACTGCACGGTCTGCTGTGCGGCTTCCACCTTCGTCACTTCATTTAATGACTCATTTTCATGATATGAAAATGTAACAGTATCGCCTGTATTGTACCGTACAATATCCGCATTATCCGATAACGGCACATCAAAGATACGGGACTGACCCTCTAAGAGTATATAAAAATGCGAATTGCCGTCCAATACCGTCTGCACCATTTTTTCGATTCTACCGGTTATCTGCCTGCTTTCCTTTGGCGTTTCTGCCGCTGTTTCATCTACAATGCCGCTGTCTACCATCAGCTGACGGTAATTTTTCTCACACTCATTGACTGAATCGCCGATTGCCACCGTCTGATACTTCTCGATATTAAGCATGGCATAAGATTTTACCAGTCCCGAGCTGTCCTTTAATGCCATAAAATATGTCGGCTGTCCGCCCACATTAATAAGCAGTGGAAATGTCGCCTTGTATCCTAAATGCTGGACCTTTCCCTCTGCCGAAGACATCGCCGAATTTTCCTCTGCACCGGAAATCACATAATAGCGCGTTTCCATTGTCCGCTGGTTCATCAGCACAAAGCCCACATTGGATTTATCCTGTCCGACTGAGGTAATTCCTGTATACACCCACACATCATCGTCCAGTGCAATATAATTATAGCCGTCTGTCGTTACCAGACAATCCTTCTGGCTTAACACACTGTTAAAATAACCGTGCTTTAACGTACCGTGGTAATCATACAGCGAAATAAGCATATCTGCCGAATACACACGGTCTACCCACTGCGGAACATCTTCCACGGCATAATCCGTCATTTCCCCGGTGACTGCATTACAAAGCACCACCCTGCCAATCGTCACACCACCAAACAGTCCGATATTATATTTTTTCACCGGACAAATCCAATAAGGTGTACCGCTCTCATCAATTTCAAAGCTGATGTCATCAAACATATAGGTCGGATACGCAAACCTCAGATGTCTGTAAATGTTTCTGCCAAAATGGTCGCTCATCGAATAACGGATTTTCTGCTCCAGACGCACGCACTCCGCTTCCTGTGTCGTCATATCAATACGGATATACGCAGGAATTCCATCACTGTGATTGGTAAACCATTTAATCAGGCTGCCGTACTGAAGCGGTGTCACACGCACCGGCTTATTCTGATAGTTAATCTGTGTATACATATCGCTGACTTCAAACTGGGAAACCATATCCACCATTGTTCCCATAACACGGTTGCCTATGGTCGTTGCCGAATCTTTATCCAGCACCGGAATCTGGTCATAGGACACCTCATGAATATCATCGGTAAAGCTTCTGGTTTCCACATTTAACAGTTTCTGGTAAGCCGAAGCATTGACAATTTCAGATGACAGCAGTCCGCCTATTAGAAAAATAACAACCAGTGCCGCTGTAAGTACCGCACATAAATAGAAAAAACGTTCTGCCTTTTTGCTCTTAAATTCAGGCTTTGACTGCTTCCACTGTCTGCCTGCCCATTCCTTGTAGTATTCTGTCATTGTCATACTGCAAAGCCCGACAACACCCGTAAATACCGCCGCCAGCACAATGACAAATATCCAGAAGCCCGGCGCGTGGATATTGATTGGCGGAAGCACCACATAATAATAGACAAATGCAACCAGCAGCACTGCCGCCACTGATAACATCCCTGTAAGTAATTTTGCTTTTTTGCTCATAAATTCCTCTTTTCCTGATATTTTATTTTTCGTCTGTTCTCCGTGCTTTCATATTCTTTATAATCGCATCAAAAATACAGCCTGCCACTTCAAATTTACTCATTTTCGGAAATTCCGTACAATCCGTCTTTGTAATCATCGTAATCACGTTTGTATCCGTTCCAAATCCTGCACCGTCTACTTTCAGATTGTTGGCAATCACCATATCCAGATTTTTCTTTTCCAGCTTCTTTCTGGAATTTTCCAGTACATTCTGTGTTTCCATTGAAAATCCGCACAAAAACGGTTTGTTTTCCATCGCTCCGAGCGTTCCGATAATATCCTTTGTCCGCTCCAAGGCAATGCTCATCTCTCCGTCGCTTTTCTTGATTTTTTCATCACTGACTGATGCCGGCCTGTAATCCGCAACTGCTGCCGCTTTTACAATAATGTCTGATTCCTTTGCCGCCTCTGTAACCGCTTCATACATATCCTGTGCCGATGTAATATGCACCATTTTAACAAACGGCACGTCAGGAAGGTTGGTCGGACCTGCAATCAGTGTCACCTCTGCCCCGCGCAGCATCGCATTTTTCGCCAGCGCATATCCCATTTTTCCTGTTGAATGGTTGGAAATGTAGCGCACCGGGTCAATCGCTTCCTGTGTCGGACCTGCGGTAATGCACACGCGGTATCCTTTCATATCCTTTGTCAGGGCAATATCGCGTAAAATGTATTCAAGCAGTTCAGACGGCTCCGGCATTTTTCCGCACCTGTATCACCGCACGCAAGATACCCGCTTGCCGGTTCTAACACTTCGATGCCAAACCTTTTAACTTTGCAATATTATCCTGTAGAATCGGATTGTAATACATGTTGGTATTCATTGCCGGAACGACAATTTTTGCATGTACACGCCATAAATGTCGTTGTCAGCATATCATCTGCAATTCCCGATGCCAGCTTGCCAATCACGTTGGCACTCGCCGGTGCAATCATCACAATATCCGCCTTTTGCAAGGGATACATGCTCTACCTGAAACTGGAAATTTCTGTCAAATGTATCGACAACACATTTATTACCGGTTAAAGATTCAAATGTAATCGGATTGATAAAATTGGTCGCATTCTGTGTCATCATGACATCTACATTACATTCCAGCTTTTAAGCTGCTGGCAAGTGTCGCAATTTTATACGCTGCAATACTGCCGGTTACGCCAAGCAGTACGTTTTTCCCTTTTAACATAGTCCTCTCCTATTCCACATTTTTATCGTAAATGATTTTAAACCTTTTAAAAGCAGTTTATCATCTAATATAATTTCATTGTGGCAGTATGGCACGATCACCCTTGCCAGTCCGCCGGTTGCAATGACTTTGACCTGTTCCTGTTCTGCACCCGTCATTTTGCACAGTTCTTCACGGATTCTGTCAACCATGCCGTCGATACAGCTTGCATTCCCGTAAACTGCACCGCTCTGCATACACGCAATCGTATTCTTTCCAATCACGGATTTTGGAGCTTCCAGACTGATTCGCGGAAGCTGTGCTGTCCGGGATACCAGTGAATCCACCGATACGCGGATACCCGGAAGAATCGCACCTCCACATAATTTTTCTTGTCGTCAACCGCACTGATGGTCGTTGCCGTTCCCACATCAATAATCAGCACCGGTGCACCATATTCGTGAATAGCCGCAACTGCATCTACAACCATATCCGTACCGACCTGCTTTGGCTGATCCATTAACAGATTCAATCCCGTCTTCACACCCGGTCCTACAATTAGCGGCGTAATGCCGATGATTTTTTCAACTGCCGACTTGATAACGTTTACAAGCTGCGGTACGACCGATGAAATGATTGCACCGTGAATCTGTTCACTTTCAATATTATATAACTCCAAAACGGTCTTAAAACCGATTGCATATTCTAATTCCGTCTTTGAATAATCCGTACAGAGCCGTTCTTCAAAATAAATCTTTTCATCATCTACACAGCCGATTACAATATTAGTATTCCCCATATCAATCGCAAGAATCATGCCTTTTTGATTTTGTCTTTTCATTTTCTTTTCCTTTTGTTTTATTTCTTAAAATATCAACATTTCTATTACCGTCTGATATGAAGCAGTGCTTTTCCGATTGCCGCAGTCAGCACCGCCGCCACAATCGCTTCCGGTACGCCCTGTGTTCCGATCACACCAAGAATCACACCGTACAGGGCATCTGTCGCAATTCCCTTTGCATTGGCATAACTGCTTCCAAACAAAAAGTAAATGCCGTTCATAACAAGCAGTGTATTCGTAAGCGCTCCTGCCGCACCGGCTGCCGCCAGTGCAGCAGCACTGCCTTTTCCGTCGTTTTTCTTCTTCTTTACAAGCTTTACAATCCCTGTATATACATAATATGCCACAACGCCAATCAGAATTCTCGGCACAAAGCAGATCATCAGACTCTTAAAATTTCCATGCACATTTCCAAGGCTGTAAAACGGTGAAAATACGAAAGAAGTCAGGTTCGGGTTAAATGTGTTGTTAATCATGCTGGTTAGTCCGAAAATACCGCCTAAAAATGCACCGCGCGCCGGTCCTAACAGTATCGCTCCGATAATAACCGGAACGTGAATAATTGTTGCATTCATAAATCCCAGCGGGATATAGCCTAAATACGGCACAAACGACATTGCAAGAATAATTGCCACAAACATTGCCGTTGTTACCATATCTTTTGTTTTTGTCGTTGATGTCCTCATCTTTTTCTCCATTTCCTTTTTACATCATCTTTTCATGCTCTTTATCCGTGCCTTTACTTCCGGCGCCGGATTTCTGGATTCACATATTTTAGACAGTGCCTTATTATATGTAAAATCATCCATGCCGGATTTTATAAGAAACCGCATGGTCTGTGCCGGAAACATGACAAAACATTCCGCCGTCAGCCACGCCGCCGCCATTTGTGCATAATACCCCTGTGTAAACGGTCTGTCAAGCACTGAAAAAATTTTTTCCAGATATGGATTGCCTGAATCCTCCGGGCTGTCATTCTGTGCCTGTTTTTTTGATTTCCATGCAATATTCTGCATAATATCCGCCTCTGTAATCACGCGCCTGCGGGGGATTTTTCTGCCCGCATCGTCCCATTTTAAAAACTGCGACAGCAATAAGACCAAAGACAGGCGCACTTCAAATTCTTTTTGGGAAGCTAAAAAGGATTGTAAATGTTCCCACCATTCTTCCCGGTATGCCGAAACAATTGTCATGCTGTTACAAAAGCTGTCGCACACCGACCAGTTATCAACAAACGGCACAAATTTATCAAACATCCGCATTGCTTCTTCATTGTCCTGCTCTTTTGCCGTACCGTAACCGATCAGCATACCGCGCAGCATGGCTTCTTCAAAATAAACATCGTCTGCGCCGTCTGTTTGTACGAGTTCTTTCCATTCTTTATTTTTTACAAATTCCTGCGCCATTTTTCTAAGTGCCGGAAGCCGCACACCTAACAGCGGCTTACATTCGGGAATCAGACTTTTGGAAAAACTCCCGTACTGTGCATCTGCCATCAAAAGCAGGCGTGTCCTTATCTCCTGTGTCATAGTTTCCTCATTCTTTCAACTTTTACATCATCATATCATATTTATCTGTATTTTCATATGGAAATTTCACATCAAATGTACTAAAATGTTACTGTAATTTCAGGAATTACAGCTTGATGGCAAAAAACATTACAATAAATTCATTTAGAAATGAGGACAATTATGAAAACTGGAATTGTATTTGAGGGCGGCGCATTCCGCACAATTTTTTCCTGCGGTGTTATGGATGCATTTTTAGATCGGGATATTATGCCGGATTATATGATTGGTGTATCTGCCGGTGCAGCCTACGGTGTTTCCTACGCTTCCAGACAAAAAAGAAGAAATTTACAGATTCTTTTAGATTACCGTGACGATAAACGCTACATGAGTATGCACAATATGAGCGATAAGACAAACCGAAGTGTCTATGGACTGGAATTTGCCTATGACACGATTCCGAATAAACTGGTTCCGTTTGACTACGATACCTTTAATGCGTGGGACGGCGAATTTTACGCAGTCGTTACCAATGTTTTAACCGGAAAACCGGAATATATGCGCTATACAACCGAGGACCGCACCAACAAGCTGCTTCAGGCAACGTGTGCGCTCCCTGCCCTTTTCCCATATATTTACTTAAATGATACTCCGTACTTAGACGGCGGATTGAGCGATTCGATTCCGTATGAGCGGGCTTTCGCAGACGGCTGTGACCGCGTTGTTGTCGTCTTAACCCGCCAGAAGGGATACAAAAAGAAAACCGGCGCCACCACAAAGGCTCTGGCGCATGCTTTCTGGAAGTATCCGGAACTCGGAAAAGACCTCCTTTCCCGTGCTGACTGCTACAACCGTTCTTTAAAGAAGCTCGAACAGCTTGAAAAGGAAAAGAAGGTCATTGTAATCCGTCCGGATAACACCGACGGCTTTTCACGTCTGGAAAAAGACAAGGAGAAAATCAAAGCCTTATACCATGACGGCTACACAAAGGGTCTGTTATTCTCCGATAAAGTGAAAGAATTTTACACCAAATAAATCTTTTAATACACCGAAATATTCGCGTACTCTGTAATTTAAAAACAATACTTCATCTGACCGCGCCGCAATCGTGCTGACATTGTGAAAACCCTTCGCACGGACAAGCATTCCGGCACGGAACAGATGAAAGTCATTAAACCACCCGATTTTCGCATTTTTATCCGGAATAAAACGTGCCGAATAGGCAATGTTTTTCCGTATCCGTGGACTGAGCTTCCATAAAAATCCGTGAAGCTTCTATGCCATGTGCGCACAGATAGTCTTTCATCGCCTGTGCTTCGGATATATCCTCTCCCGGTCCCTGACCGCCCGATACGATAATACGTATCGTTTTGTTTTGGGTATTATCTTTGCTATGTTTTTCATTCTGTTCCAGATATGCCAGTGCCGCATCAAGTCTGTAACGGAGTGATTTTGTAATTTCGAGTCCCCGCACGCGGCAGCCTAAAATCAGCAGATATTCACAGTCTGGTTCCGGTTTCTGCTTCATCTGCACGGTTATTAATGCCTGAACCAGACAAAATGAGCTGATAAGTATTAATAAACCTGCCGCAGACAGCACATTTATCCACATTGGAAGTATGAGTATACCTTTATTCTGTGCATAACGCACCGCAAAAATCCCTGCAAAAAAGACTGCCGTTACCGGCCATATCGTAATAAAAGATGATGCAAAGCCCGCATATGCCACACAGCAGACATAATAAACCAGACAAAATACCGCAGGCACCAGCCATATATAATACAATTTATACATATTATTCTCCATTCCACAGGCATTTTAATGCCTGCCAGCATCGCTTTTTTGTGTTTCCCATTTATTATAATAACCCCGCAATCCTCTTGTCAAACCACTTATTTTGTAGTACATTGAAGTAATAGTAATTTGTGCCGTGAACGCCGCAGATTACTGACAAATTTGCGTTCTCAGAATGGAGATAAGTATGTTTCGTTTTAATGCAGATGTAACACCGACCGACTGCGAACCGGGTGTTACCAGAAAAATTTTATGTTATTCCGACGAACTGATGATGTGTGAAATTACATTTAAAAAAGGCTCTAAAGGAAATTTCCACCACCATGAACATTTGCAGATTACTTACGTGGCAGAAGGCAGCTTTGAATTTACAATCGGCGGTGAGACCAAGGTTGTGAAAAAAGGCGACAGTGTCTATATGCCTTCCAACGTTGAACACGGTGTTACTGCCCTTGAAGACGGCAAGCTGGTCGATGTCTTTAATCCGATGCGTCAGGACTTTTTAAAATAAGACGGTTAAACAGGGCTGTTTTATCCCCCGTCAGACAAAAAATGCCGCAGGCACATATTTATAATGAAATATGTGCCTGCGGCAGCTTTCTTTATAATATTGTAGAACGAACGTTCTTAACTGGGATACCTGCGGATTGTTCCGTGCTGCGCACTCCCACAATCCTACCCATATTCGCATATCGTGGGACTATCGTCCCACTTTTATGCTCATATTGGGGCGGGTCAAAAGGTCTTTCCCCCACTTATGAGCAAGCTCATGTGGGCGAAAGACCTTTTGACCCTGGTATCTTACATATTAATTTTGTGCATCAGTTCCAGCTTCATATAGTAGCTGATACCCAGACAGTTGATGATAACACCAGATGCGCCGAGTTCTTCCACGAGATTTACCAGTTCGTCATACTGATAAAGCATATTCTCATGATGTCCTTCGTAGCACTTATCCATTTCAAAACCGTCCGTGAATGCCGGAATGGCAATCACACGCTCGCCTTCTTCCTTATCCTGAATCCGGTCTGTCAAATCAATAAACGGATGTGAAATCTCAACCATGTCTTCTGTTTCCTCTTTGATACAAGGCACCATATATTCTGCGTGTACCATTGTGCGGATCATCGCATCTTCACGCTTCTTTAAAATCTCCTCACGCCCTGCATCTGCTGCCGTATTTTTACGGAATTCCTGGAAAAATTCAATCATTGCACGCTGCAGCCCCGGATTGGTCATGTATTCTTCATTGAAGAAATCCTCAAAACTGTATAAATCTTCCTTGGCAACAACAAACGGTTCGCCCTTTCCGTCTGTAAAGCGGATTTTTTCATAGCCGTTGCGGTACATATGCGCCACTTCATTTCTGAAATCTGTCGGTGTCACACTTTCCAGTGCCACCTGATACCCTGCTGTATTCAGCTTCTTTTCAAACTCTGCATGATTTGCATAATCATATAATACGAACAAATCACCGTCAATCATGTACGGATAGCCGGTGTTGTCACTGTAAACCACCCATAAATGCTCTGCATTCTTAATTTTATCCAGTATCAGCGGATAGTAGTTATGAATCATCTGGCTGAAAAATCCCGCATCATTGATATTGTTATCATTCTGTGCCGTTTCCACACAATCCGGCAGCATCTTGGTCAGCACTTCAATGCTTTCAGTAACTGAAATCTTATCTAACATCGCTGCGCCGTAATCTTCATCATTAATAATATGTCTTAATATATCCTGTGCCCGTCTTGCATCCATTGTCCTTGTTCCTTCCCTGCAAAATGTCGTTTCCTGTATCTGTACAGGAACAAAATACTGTTTAAATTGTATCATATTCACCTTGAAAATGCAACGCTGTTTCACGCATATGACTGCTTGTACGTATATCCTGCGCAAATAAAAACACCCGGCAAAGAAATTTTAAAATCTCCTCTGCCGGGTATTTTTTATGATGTTGGGACAACTGCCCTCAAACTTACGATACCTGCGGATTGTTCCGTGCTGCGCACTCCCACAATCCACCTCCATATTCGCATATCGTGGGACTGTCGTCCCACTTTTATGCTCATATGAGGGCGGGTCTCAAGGTTTTCACCCACTTATGAGCAAGCTCATGTGGGCGAAAGACCTTTATCCCCTGGTATCTTACTTTCTGTTATCAATCGTTGCAATATCGACAATTGTAAGGTCTTTATTGTTAAACGCATGCTCTAAGCTTGAAATCAGCGCGTGCGCTGTATCAAGGCTTGTCAGGCAGTGTACACCTGTTTCAATCGCATAACGTCTGATTAAGAAACCGTCGCCGGCTCTTTCGATACCATTTTCCGGTGTATCGATCACAAGGTCAATCTTATGCTCTAAGATTAAATCTAAGAGTGTCGGTGCTTCCTGACCAATCTTGTTGACCTGAATTGCATTGACACCATGCTCCTTTAATACTTTGGCTGTACCGCGGGAAGCGTAAATCTTATAGCCCAGCTTTTCAAAACGTTGTGCAATATCCACACCATCTTCCTTATCTGCATCGCAGAGTGTCATGATAATCTGCTTATGCTTCGGAAGATTGATTCCTGCACCCTGGAATGCCTTATACAATGCTTCATCAAAGTCTTTTGAAATACCAAGGCACTCACCTGTAGACTTCATTTCCGGTCCGAGGCTGATATCTGCGCCTCTGATTTTTTCAAAGGAGAATACCGGCATCTTGATTGCATAGTAATCTGACTTCTTCTGTAAGCCCGGCTCATATCCTAAATCTGTAATTTTGCTTCCTGTAATAACCTTTGTTGCAAGCTGTACAATCGGAATACCGGTTACCTTGCTGATATACGGTACAGTACGGCTTGAACGCGGATTGACTTCAATGACATAAACCTGATCATTGTATACGATAAACTGAATGTTAATCATACCCTTTACATGCAGGGAACGTGCCAGCTTTTCTGTATAATCAACAATCATATCCGTAATTCTAGGTGTCAGTGACTTCGCCGGATATACGGAAATACTATCACCTGAGTGAATACCGGCTCTTTCGATATGTTCCATAATACCCGGAATCAGGATATTTTCACCATCGCATACCGCATCAACTTCAATTTCCTTACCCATAAGGTACTTATCAACAAGAATCGGGTGATCCTGCTTAATTCTGTTGATGATATTCATAAATTCAACAACGTCTTCATCGGATACGGCAATCTGCATGCCCTGTCCGCCGAGCACGTAAGAAGGTCTTACAAGTACCGGATAGCCTAATTCATTGGCTGCCTTTAATGCTTCTTCTACGGTAAATACGGTCTGACCCTTGGCTCTTGGAATACCGCACTGCTCTAAGATTTCGTCGAATAACTCTCTGTCTTCCGCAGCATCGACATCTTCAGCCTTTGTACCGAAAATCGGCACGCCCATCTTCATCAGGCTTTCTGTCAGCTTAATTGCTGTCTGACCGCCAAACTGCACAACAGCGCCGTCCGGCTTTTCAAAATCAACAATATTCTGGACATCTTCCGGTGTCAGCGGCTCAAAATACAGCTTATCGGCAATATCAAAGTCCGTTGAAACTGTTTCAGGGTTGTTGTTTACAATAATCGTTTCATAGCCTTCCTTCTTGAAAGACCATGTACAGTGCACAGAACAGAAGTCAAATTCAATACCCTGACCGATACGGATTGGACCAGAGCCTAATACGAGTACCTTCTTCTTATCCTTTGTTTCAACCGCTTCATTTTCACTGCCGAATACTGAATAATAATACGGTGTTTCTGCCGCAAATTCTGCCGCACAGGTATCAACCATCTTAAATGCCGCATGAATTCCATATTCGTCACGCAGTGCCTTAACCTCTGCTTCTGTCTTTCCTGTCAGTTCACCGATAACGTTATCCGGGAATTCGATTCTCTTTGCTTCTGTGAGTAGTTCTTTTGTTAAAGGACCTCTCTTTAAAGCATTTTCCATATCGACAATAATCTGTAATTTATCAATAAACCATAAGTCAATCTTTGAAATCTCATGCATCTTGGCTGCCGGAATATGTCTTCTTAAACCTTCTGCAATCTTCCAGATTCTTCTGTCATCAACAACAGCCAGCTCTTCTAAAAGTTCTTCGTCTGTCAGCTTTGTAAAGTCATACGACATCAGGCTGTCAACGTGCTGCTCCAGAGAACGGATTGCCTTCATCAGACCGCCTTCAAAGTTATTGGCAATACTCATAACTTCACCGGTTGCCTTCATCTGAGTTGTCAGTGTTCTCTTTGCAGAGATAAATTTATCAAACGGAAGACGCGGCATCTTTACAACACAGTAATCCAGTGCCGGCTCAAAGCTTGCATAAGTCTTTCCTGTAATGGCATTCTTAATTTCATCCAGTGTAGCCTAATGCAATCTTAGCTGCTACCTTTGCAATCGGATAACCGGTTGCCTTGGACCAGTGCTGAAGAACGGCTTACGCGGATTTACTTCGATTACACAGTATTCAAAGCTGTCCGGATTTAAGGCATACTGTACGTTACAGCCGCCTGTAATACCAGTTCGTCAATAATATTTAAAGCAGATGTACGAAGCATCTGATATTCTTTGTCGGAAAGTGTCTGTGACGGTGCAACTACGATACTATCACCGGTATGCACGCCGACAGGGTCAATATTTTCCATGTTACATACAGTAATGCAGTTGCCGTTACCATCGCGCATTACTTCGTATTCGATTTCCTTCCAGCCTGCGATGCAGCGTTCTACTAAAACTTCACCGACACGTGAAAGTCTTAAACCGTTTTCAAGGATTTCCCTTAATTCCATAACGTTGTGTGCGATACCGCCGCCGCTGCCGCCAGTGTATATGCCGGACGCAGTACAACCGGATAACCGATTTTAGCTGCAAATGCTTCACCGTCTTCTACATTATTAACAACTAAGGAAGCCGCACAAGGTTCACCGATTTTTCCATGGTTTCCTTAAACATTAAACGATCTTCCGCTTTCTTAATTGTCAGCGCTGTTGTACCGATTAACTTCACATTGTGTTCTTCCAAAAGTCCGTTTCGGCAATTTCCATGGCAAGATTTAATCCTGCCTGTCCGCCCAGTGTCGGAAGAATGCTGTCCGGCTTTTCCTTTAAAATAATCTGCTCTAACGCTTTAACAGTCAGTGGTTCGATATAAACTTCATCAGCAATATCCTTGTCTGTCATAATGGTTGCCGGATTGGAGTTTACTAAAACAACCTCGATTCCTTCCTCTTTTAAAGAACGGCAAGCCTGTGTACCTGCGTAGTCAAATTCAGCTGCCTGTCCAATAATAATCGGTCCTGAACCAATTACCAATACTTTTTAATATTCGGATTCTTTGGCATTTTTAGTCCTCCTTCTTCATCATCTCAATAAATCTGTCAAAAGATACGCTGTATCCTGTGGTCCTGCACATGCTTCCGGATGGAACTGTACAGTAAAATATTCTTTCCGATATATTCAAGACCTTCATTGGTCTTATCGTTGACATTTTCAAAAGCCGGTTTTGCGACTGCCGGATTAAGTGTCGTTTCATCTACGACATAACCGTGATTCTGTGAAGAAATGTAAACCTTTCCTGTCTGTAAATCCTTTACCGGATGATTTGCACCTCTGTGTCCGTATTTTAATTTATGCGTATCTGCACCTGTTGCAAGTGCCATCAGCTGATGTCCCAGACAGATTGCAAAATCGGGACATTGCTGTCATAGAGTTTTAATTTCCGCAATTTCAAATTCACATTCCTTTGATCGCCAGGGCCGTTAGAAAGCATGATTCCATCCGGATTCGTGCTTAAGATTTCCTCTGCCGTTGTACGTGCCGGATAAATTGTAACTTCGCAGCCTCTTGAATTTAAGGACTTTGCGATATTGTTCTTTGCACCAAAATCCATCAGCGCAACCTTATATCCCTTGCCCGGCAGGACTTTCTTTTCTTTACATGTTACTTTATCAACGACGCCCTTTACAGAGTATGCCTTAATCTTTGGCAGAACTTCATCAAGATTATAATTCTCATTTGTCGTAATCATACCGTTCATTGTACCTTTTTCACGCAAAATCTTTGTCAGCGCTCTGGTATCGATTCCACTGATACCCGGTATATCATTGTCTGCAAGGAATTTCTGGATAGGGTCTTCACATCGGAAGTTACTCGGCATTCTGGAAAGTTCTCGGACAATATATCCATCCGGCCATGCTTTTAAAGACTCCATATCTTTATAACATACGCCATAGTTTCCAATTAAAGGATATGTCATGGTTACTGCCTGTCCTGCATAAGAAGGGTCTGTCAGTACCTCCAGATATCCTGTCATTGATGTGTTGAAGACAATCTCGCTGATTACTTCGCGGGTAGAACCAATACTCGTTCCATTAAACACTGTTCCATCTTCAAGAATTAAAATGCTTTCATGAATGCCACCTAATTTCCTTTCGTATTATTAAATTTTGCTACTTTTGCGCAAAAAGACACAAAATGTCTTTTTTCTCAAATTTAATAAATTTTATCACACTATAACCTTTATTTCAAGAGGTAATTTCCAGTTGCCCGATATATTTCCATGTTTCACCGCCGTCCGATGACTGATATTTCGCCGCTGTTTTACCACTGTTATACACCGTTGCTGCCCTGTGTCAGATAAACGGTAATCATGCCCTGATCATCTACCACCGGCACCAGTGCCTCTTTATAAACGTCACTCCACGAAAGCTTTGATGCCGTTGTTTCTTCCTCGGCTTTTGTTTCCTGCTGCGTGCTGTCACTTTCCGTTGTCTGCGCATTTGCCGCCGTGCTGTCTAACTCCTGCGGGTCCAGTGTCACTTTTGAAAACGTCTTTCCGAGGTCTTTTGTCATATACAGGTTACTGTCCATGCCATCTACATAGTTATAGCAGAAAATCCTGTATCTGCATCTGCAAAGACCACGCCCTTTAATACATTTAATGCCGGTCCGCTGCCTATCATTATCCAGCTTTCACCGCCGTTTGTTGTTGTATAAATACGCGATGCCTGCTGACTGCCATTCTTACCGTAACCGATAACGATTACGCCTGTCATTTCATCAAAACTTTACATAGTAATAATTGGCATCATAAATCGTATCAATTTCACTCGTAACCCAGTTACTGCCTTTATCATTGGAAAACAACAACGTCAGGGTACCCTGCCGTTTTCTGCATTTTTGCCGCCGTAAAGAAACGCTGCTTTATTCGTGTCTAACTGCCAGCTTCCATCCATAAGCTGTGTGGATGAATTTTCCACAAGCGGCAGATTCGTACAGTCTACCGGAACATTGACATATTTTGCACCACCGTCATATGTAATCTGTAACGTATTTTCTTTAATTTCATACTTTGTAAGCGTATTGGAAGAAGCCGCCGTTGCCGATTCCGAGCCGCCGGTTACGCTGTCTTTTAAGCTTTCATTATACTGTGAAATACCGTATTCTTCCGGTGTCACAATATTCTCCACATAAATCGTTGCCGTACCGTCATAGTGGTTGTCCAGTGCAAATGTCACAACCCATTCAAATTCCATTCTGCCGTTGTCAAGCACGCCGTCCCACGACTGGAAATACTCCGACGTACTATCCTTTAAAACTGCCGAAAAGCTGATAAGCACCGTGCCGGTTTCACGGTCAAGCACTTTGGAATCCTTACATGAAACCTTTCGCAGTGCCTTTGACCACGGCAGATACTTCTGGGTAAACTGTCCCGTAAACTGTGTCAGCCAGATGTCTGCCATTTTACTTAACTGCGGCGTTTCAAATTCCTGATATTCGCTTTTCTCACCTTCATTATACGCTTCATCCAGTACATTTCCGTCACTGTCTATCCGAACAGAAAATGTATAACGGGATTTTAACTCAATCCGACTTCCCTGCCTGCTCTTATAATTGGAATGAACAATGAACACAATAACAAGACACAACAGTCCCGCAAGTGCAAGCTTTGCCAGCATCATTACCGGTGATTTACTAAATTTTATTTTCATCCTGTCCACTCCTATCCTAATTACTGATTCACTCCGTTACATTTCTTAATTTTTACAATATACACGCCATCTCTGCCGCTTGTCCGGGCTTTCTTATACTTCTCTTTTAATATGCAGCGCCTCCTGCATAATTTTTCTGTAAGATGGATAATCCCATAAATAATACACTGAAAACACACCGATAAACAGTGCTGCCACTACAAAAACCGGATGAATGAAAAACAGCCAGTCTGAACTGATCTGCCGCTTTAACAGCGGCATACCGTATGCCACAAAAACACTGAGTGCAATCACCGTTCCGTTAAAAGCATTTCTATTGTTATACATCGACTGCATCTGGTCAAAACAAAGCACCGCTATCATCTCACCTGCCGGACGGATACACATCGTCACAAGGCTTAACAGCAGGCCGTGTACAAACGATACACCAAATAAATTTAAAATAATCGTGAAATACACAAAATCTGTGACCATTTTAACTGCCAGCCTGCCAAGGAAATTCATATATGGACTTACCAGCACCACGCGCACCATCAGATAATCCCTGTCACCCATGGCAAGCAGTGTATTGTTGGCAAGGCTTCCGCAAATCGTAGACAGCATAAAAAACATAAACAATACCGCAGATTCTTTGTGATCACGGATTAATGGATTAAACTGTGCCATAAACAGATACGGCAAATAAATAAAAACTGCCACGTATAAATATTTCTTAATAAACTGCACAATCATTCTCACAAACACTGCCATGACACCAATGGTCATGCGCATCTTTGAATTTCTCTTATGAATCACCTGATTGCTGATATATTCTCCCACCAGCGGCATTTTTGTCAGAATTTCCAGACTTCTGTTCGTGCCTTCGTGAAAACTCAAAATTTTTTCTGCAAACATTTTTTTAAAGATTTCCATGATCTGCCTCCCCGATAATATCCAGTACCGCTCTGCGCAGTTCCTGTACCTGTAAGGTTTCTGACGGCACAACCTCAAATCTGCCGTTATGCAGCAGCAGAATCTCATTTGAAATCTGTTTGGCAATTTCAAGCAGTCCCGTGGATATTAATATAATATGGTTTTCTTTTACCGTCTGCAATACCTGCAAAAAGGTACGGATATAATTCTCACTGCAATAGTCAAACGGCTCATCAAATAATATAACATAGGGCTTCTGCACTAAAAATGCGGCAAGCTGCACACGTTTTTTATCTTCAAAACTCAGTTCACAAATCAGCGTATCCTTGGCATTTTCTTCCATGCCGACTTTATCAAGAAATTCGTCTGCCGGAACGGGTACATTTTTTAAATCACACAAAAAATGAATATATTCATATGCCGTTATGTACATCGGCAGGATGCTCTGTTTTGCTGCATGGAAAATGGTTGTCTTTTCCTTTGTTGCAATTTCTCCCGCATCGACCGGCAAATCCCCTGACAGACAGTCAAACAATGTTGTCCTGCCGGAACCGATACCACCCAGGACCGGATACACCCTTCCTTCTTCAAATGTATAATCAATATCAGAAAGTACTTCTGTTTTTTTATTATAGGATTTTTTCAGATGATGAATCTGTAACATATCATTTCTCCAATCCTGCCAGCTTTTTTACAGTCTGGCATATGTACTTTATTATATTACATATTTATGGCATTTGTAAATTGGTATTTATAAATCTGTGAATCGCCCGTGCAAAGATTTCTGTTAAGATTTTTTTTAGAATTGTCTGCTTGTTTTGATAAGATTTATATTTTACAATTGTTTTACTGCCTGCAACATGGTATAATTTATTAATCTATGGATTAAAATAATACTACACGATGAGTAAAATACGATTCTGTGTCAATGCGCACCTGACACGTTTTCGTTTTCTGCCATTTTAGGATCCGGTATGTGCTTTTTGCCTGCACAAAACCGCTCCTCTTTATATGGCAGGATTTGTGCGCAGAAATGAGGATTCTTATGAATTTTTTAAAAACTGGCGGCTGTGTTTCGGCTGTTATATCTTTATATACCTGCCGTGGTTTTCTACCTTGAAAAAAAGATTACCATGGAAACACCGAACCTGCACATTATCAACAATGCCATTGATGACATGATCCCATTTTGTGTGTATTTTATCATTCCGTATATGCTGTGGTTTATCTATGTCATCGGTGCCTGTATTTATATGCTGTTTAAAGCATCCGATACGGAATTTTTGCGTTTCGCATTATGTCTGACAATCGGCATGTCCGTATCCTTACTGATTTGCATGATTTATCCGAGCGGTCTGACACTGCGCCCGAATGACGTACCGGACAACTTTTTCGGCATGCTGCTGAATACGATTTATGCCAGTGATACACCAACCAATGTATTCCCAAGTATCCACGTATACAACTCCCATTTGACACATCGTATCCATCTGCATGTCAACCGTGCTTTTGATTCATATCGCTTCAAGCAGCAATTACGACATTCAATCAGTAAATTAAATGGCACCATCTCAATCGCTCCTGTATTAAAACAGACGGTACGTTTCAAGTGGCTGTTTCTTTACTTTATTATAACGAAAAATACACCGAGCCGTGGTGTCTGGCTTCGGTGTATTTTTCTATATTAATTTTTTATTCGTCAAAAATGCTTACGATTTCGCCGTCTAAGATTCTATTCATGTTCTTTACGGCGCAGAAGTTACCGCACATGGAGCAGGTATCTTCCTTTTCCGGTCTTGCGGATTCTCTGTATCTTCTTGCTTTTTCAGGGTCAATTGCCAGATCAAACATTTCTTCCCAATCCAGCTTCTTTCTTGCCGTACTCATCTTTTTATCCCAGTCGGATGCCCCCGGAATACCTTTGGCAATATCGGCTGCATGGGCTGCGATTTTAGCAGCAATAATCCCTTCCTTTACATCATTTAAGTCCGGTAAGCGCAAATGTTCTGCCGGTGTTACATAGCATAAAAAGGATGCGCCGTAAGTTGCCGCAACCGCACCACCGATAGCCGATGTAATATGGTCATAGCCAGGTGCAATATCTGTTACAAGCGGGCCTAATACGTAAAACGGCGCGCCCTTGCAGATGGTCTTCTGGATTTCCATGTTTGCCTGAATCTGGTTCAGCGGCATATGTCCCGGTCCTTCAATCATAACCTGTACATCCTTTTCCCATGCACGTTTTGTCAGTTCACCAAGTGTTACCAGCTCTTCAATCTGTGAAATATCGGAAGCATCTTCGATACAGCCCGGTCTGCATGCATCACCAAGACTTATGGTAACATCATACTTGCGGCAGATGTCTAGTACCCAGTCATAATTTTCATAAAATGGATTTTCTTTTCCTGTCATTTCCATCCATGCAAAAATGATAGAACCGCCTCTGGATACAATGTTGGTAAGACGCTTTGCATCCTTAAAACGCTTTGCTGTACTCTTATTGATACCGCAGTGAATTGTCAGGAAATCCACACCATCTTTTGCGTGCATTTCAACAATTGAAAGCCATTCTTCGGTTGTAATATCCTTTAACGGTTTGTGGTAATATACCACGGCATCATAAATAGGAACTGTTCCTATTGTTGCCGGACACTCTGCGGTCAGCTTTCTTCTGAACTTCTGTGTATCGCCGAAAGAACTTAAATCCATAATGGCCTCTGCGCCCATAGCCACGGCTTCGTTCACCTTTTCCATTTCCATATCCAGGTCTACACAGTCCCTTGATGTACCCAGATTGACATTAATCTTTGTCTTTAAGGCAGAACCGATACCATTCGGGCTTAATGCCTGATGATTCTTATTGGCAGGAATAATCACCTGTCCCTTTGCAATCAGTTCTCTTAATTTTTCAACGCCCATATTTTCTTTTGCTGCAACAATTTCCATTTCAGGGGTGACAATCCCCTGTCTTGCAGCATCCATCTGTGTCGTATAACTCACAACAGCCTCCATTCCTGTACCTTGTACATGCTGATTTTTTCCGTGGGAGATATATCGCCGGGTTTATCCATATTATCATTATTATGATTTAAATATTTCACTTTACTATTATGTAAAAATAGGGAACTTTTTTCCGAAATTTCCTGATAGTCCTAAAGAATGTGCTATTTTCCGACAGCATATCCTCCATCTTAAAAGATACGGTATTCTGTCATTAAAAAAGAACTCCCTACGGTGGCATTATCCACATCAGGTAACGGGTCGGATACGATTCCCTCTCAGCAGTACCGCGGCTTTCGCCGCGGTCCTTTTGCTCCCCGGAAAATATTAACTTTATTATAACATTGTCTGACAAGAAGTCAATTTAAAACTTTTTAAAAACATCCGCTTCTGCCTTTAAGCTTTCCACGGTTTCCTTACTGCTGCCCATCTGTTCATTGATGGTGTGCATATCTTCTACCAGTGAACCGGTACTCATCGCGGAGCTTGTAACCGCATTGGCACTTTCTTCTACTGCTTTTGCAATACCCTCAATGGACTCTACGACATTATTCATAATATTCTTTAAGTTTTCTGTCTTTTCCGTAAATTCATTCATCACTTCACTGACATAGCTTGCATCTTCATTGTACTGTTCTCCGGAATCCGCATATGTACCGTAATCCGGCAGCACCGTTTCTTCTATAAATGTTATCATCGCATTTGAATTATCGATTAATGCATGAACCGCCTTTGTAACATGTTCATTAATTGCCTGGATATTATTTGCCGTATCCCGGCTTGAATCTGCCAATTGACGAATTTCATCCGCAACTACCGCAAAGCCTTTTCCGGCATCGCCTGCCCTTGCAGCTTCAATCGATGCATTTAATGCAAGCAGATTGGTCTGGCTTGAAATATTTAAAATCTCGCCTGTCAGTTCATTGACCTTTTCTACACTGCGGCTTTCTTCTATCGCCTGCTTTAATGTACCGACGATATTTCCAACCATTGCATCAGTCTGTACTTTATTTTCATTAGCATTCTTTGCAAGCGTATCTGCACGCTCCTGCATTTCTTTAGAGTATGTATTCATCTGCCCGGTTCTGTCTGCAATATCATTTACTTCACCGCTGATAGACTCTGTATTTTCCGTCACTGTCTGTACCGTTGCGGCAATCTCCTGCATCGTTGCAGACAGTTCTTCCATTGCTGAGGAAACATCCTGTGCATTGTCATTTGACGCCGACACATTTTCCGTAACCATATTGACAACCCGGGTCAGATTCTGTGTACCGCTTACAATCACACCCATCGTACTCTGTAACTTATCCAGAAACAGATTAATCCCATCTGCAAGCGCACCAATTTCATCCTGATAACCGGATTCCACACGCATTGTCAAATCACCCTTGTGCTCTTCGATCAGCGATACGATTTCTCCCAGCTTTTTATTGGCTGCAACAACTGGTTTTACAACCATGCGGTTTGAAATGATTATGGCTGCGACAAGTGCAACAATGCCTAACAGCAGACATACAATGCCAACACCCATTGATGACGCATAGGCACTCTCCATATTTGCGACTGCCTGATCTGCCAGTGATGATTCAAGTTCAATCATATTTTCCAAATCTGTTTCAATCTGGCTGCTCATTTCAACCAGATCGTTGTTGGCAACAATTGAAGCATTTTCATTCTGGTTGGTCTGTACATATTTTACCATAGCATTATACTTGGAAAGGTATGCCTGATAATCACTCTGGAACTTCTGGAATGCTTCTGTTTCTTCCGGTGTCAGATTATTTGAAAAATCTGCCATCTGATTTTCCAGTGTCTGCTTAGTCTGGCTGATGGAAGTTTCCACCTTTTTCTCTGCTGCATCGCCCTGTGCCAGAATATAATTATACGATAAACGCATCAGTGTCTGTGTATTTTTCGACATTGCAGATACATCCTGTATTGTCGCCAGATACTCGTCAGAAATAACACGCCCCTTTTTTTCAATGTTGCCTGCACCTAAAATACTGAACGCACTTGTAACCAGAACCAGTACGGCAAGCACCGCAACCGGTCCTAATATCTTTACTTTAATTGATTTCATATCCGATAACTCCTTTCTTCTGCCTCTTGATTCACCATATGATAAACCATTTTTTTCTTTTGTACAAGCGGATAAATCGCATATTTACTCAAAAAAAACATATTTTTTGTTCTTACAGATGCAGTACACGTTCCTTAATTTCCTGTGTACGTCCCTGATTCCAGAACTGCGTGCCGATATAACCGCAGGTTCTTCTTGCAACATTCATCTTATCCTGATTTCTGTTGCCGCAGTTTGGGCATTCCCAGATAAGTTTGCCGTCTTCATCGGTTACAATCCGGATTTCCCCATTGTAGCCGCATACCTGGCAGTAATCGCTCTTGGTATTTAATTCCGCATACATAATATTCTCATAAATATACTGCATGACAGACAATACCGCCGGAATATTATCAACCATATCCGGCACTTCCACATAGCTGATTGCGCCACCCGGTGAAAGCTCCTGGAACTGTGATTCAAATTTCAGCTTGTCAAATGCATTAATATCTTCCGTTACATGTACATGATAGCTGTTTGTAATATAATTCTTATCGGTTACACCCGGAATCTTACCAAATCGTTTCTGCAGATTCTTTGCAAATTTATATGTTGTCGATTCCAGCGGTGTACCATACAGACTGAAATCAATATTCGTTTCTTTTGCCCATTTCTTACAAATTTCATTCAGATGACGCATTACTTTTAAGGCAAACTCTGTACCTTCCGGCTGTGTATGGGTAACACCGACCATATATTTTGTACACTCACAAAGACCCGCATATCCTAATGAAATGGTAGAATATCCGCCATAGAGCAGCTTATCAATTGTTTCACCCTTCTTTAAACGTGCAAGTGCACCATTCTGCCATAAAATCGGTGCAACATCAGACGGTGTACCCTTTAATCTGTAATGTCTGCACATCAGCGCACGCTTACAAAGTTCCAGTCTGTCATCAAAAATCTTCCAGAACTTGTCCATGTCTTTGCCTGATGAGCATGCCACGTCAACCAGATTAATTGTTACAACACCCTGATTAAATCTGCCATAATACTTTGGCTTACCGGTTTCTTCATCAATATAAGGTGTTAAAAAGCTTCGGCAGCCCATACACGGATAGCAGTGTCCTTCACCGTTTTTATCAACCTTTAATTCCTTCATCTTCTTTTCGGAAATGTAATCCGGAACCATTCTCTTTGCAGTACATTCCGCCGCCAGCTGTGTCAGGTTCCAGTATTTTGAATCCTCATGGATATTATCTTCCTCCAGCACATAAATAAGCTTTGGAAATGCCGGTGTAATCCATACACCCTTTTCATTTTTAACCCCTTGGATTCTCTGGCGGAGTACTTCCTCCGTAACCATCGCAAGGTCATCTCTTGTCTGACCCTCCGGCACTTCGTCCAGATACATAAACACCGTCACAAACGGTGCCTGTCCGTTGGTTGTCATCAGTGTAATAACCTGATACTGAATCATCTGCACGCCGCGTTTAATCTCATCACGTACTCTTAATTCCGCAACCTCACGCACCTTTTCTTCGGTGTATGCCAGACCCACTTTGTCAAATTCTTCACGAACCTGCTTGATAAATTTTTCCCGGCTGACCTGTACAAACGGTGCAAGATGGGCAAGACTGATACTCTGTCCGCCGTACTGGGAACTTGCAATCTGTGCAATTGCCTGTGTTGCAATATTGCATGCCGTTGAAAAGCTGTGTGGCTTTTCAATCATGGTTTCACTGATAACCGTACCATTTTGCAGCATATCTTCCAGATTTACCAGACAACAGTTGTGCATATGCTGTGCAAAATAATCTGCATCATGGAAATGAATCAGTCCCTGTTCATGGGCATCTACAATATCCTGCGGCAGGAGCAGACGCTTTGTTATGTCTTTGCTGACCTCACCTGCCATATAATCTCTCTGAACGCTGTTAACAGTCGGATTTTTATTGGAATTTTCCTGTTTGACTTCTTCATTATTACATTCTAACAGGCTTAAAATCTGTTCATCTGTTGAATTGGATTTACGTACCAGCGCTCTTTTATAACGATACGTAATATATTTTCTTGCCACTGCAAATGCTCTCAGATTCATAATCTGGTTTTCCACCAGATCCTGAATTTCTTCTACGCTTAAAGAGCGGTTCATCTCCTGACAGATTTCTTCTACATTCACAGAAATTTTTTTGATCTGCTCATCTGAAAGTCTTTCACTGTGTACAACTTCTTTATTTGCCTTTGAAACAGCTGCCATAATCTTTGCAATATCAAATGTAACTTCTGTTCCGCTACGCTTAATAATTTTCATTTTTCCAATCCTTTCCTTTTCTCACAAAATTGCGTTAAAAAAGTCCTGCCCGCTCTCACGGGCAAGACGAATTATACTATATCTAGCATATCAAGTCAATGCAAGCACACAACATATAGTGAAGAAATAGTTGTTAAACTGTTCCTTACTTCTTCCGGATTCCCATTGCCTGCATGCTTAAAAATGATGCAAATATACGGGCACAATCAATCTGATAGTCTGCCCATGTCCCGGATTCTTTGCATTTATCAAAAGTGACAAGCCCCTTGATATCATCCGGTGTCCCGATAATACACTGGATGGTTGAAAAAACTCTTTTCTGCTTCATGGCGGCACAAAACTGTGGTGCACTGTTAAACATGCCGGCAACAAAGCTCGTTTCCATATAATCCTTTTCCTCTAACAGTTGTTTAAATTCTTGTGTCTTTACATACTGTGCATTGTCCGAATAGTTCTGTTCAAACCCCACTGTATAAACTCTTGATAAATTTTCTCCATAATAAATATTAATGGTATCCAGCTGATACGATTCAAGCATATGCTGCAGAATCTCCCGGTATGCCAATGCCTGATTTTCTGTCACATCGGACATAAATTTCGCAATTGCCTTTAATTCCTGAATTTCTCTGCCATTTGTACCCACATGCTGTACACGCGTAATTGATTCTTCATATGACTTACGGTGCAGCTCATCACGGAAAAATACATACCGGTCCCTGCCTTTTTCTTTGGCAATATACAAGCAGTAATCCGCTTTTTTGAACAAATCCTCAAATTCTTTTCCATTATTTGGTGCAATTGATGCACCGATAGAGCAGGTAATGGAAAAATCCTCAAAATCCCCTGCAAATTCCCATTTAATCTGGGTACGGATCGCACGCAGCATTCCCCGCAGAATCTGATCATCATTAATATTATCTATTACAATTAAAAATTCATCGCCACCAATACGTCCTACGACGCCGTCGTCCCCGACAATCTCTTTTAACTTATACCCGACTCTTGAAAGCACCTTATCACCGTAGAGATGTCCATAGGTATCATTGACGGATTTAAAATGGTCTATATCCAGAATTACCAGTGTCACCCGGGTTTCTTTTGCTTTTGCCAGTGTCTTTTTGGCATAATCCGTAATCGTCTTTTTATTATAGACTTTGGTAAGTGAATCATAGTGCAGCTCATCAATGACTTCAATTGCCTTCTGCTGGGCGATGGTATCTTCCGGTATGATTCTGCCGACCATCATTCGTTCATGACCTGCACCGTTAAAAAGATTGCCGCAGAAGCAGAGCCGTTCCATAATATTACTCTGCGTTCTCAGACACGAATTCATCTTAATCTTAAACGACTGCACATAGGATTTAATATCGCTGACCATCGTCACAAACAGCGAATACTCTTCCGGATCAATATACGATTTATCAATCATCTCCTGTTTCCATTCATCAATATCCATCTTATAAATGGTAACCTTCTGATACTGCTCATACCGGAAAATACAGATGATATTGTCTGAACGGTTATAGGAAAATGCATACTCCTGTGTCATGCCAAGAAACATGCGCAGTCTTGATACATCCGATGTCAAATGTTCAATGACCGCTTCTATGCTCTGTACATCAATCATCTCAATGTCAATATTATCCAAGCCGTCCATTCCTGTCTTTTTGCAAAGCAGCCGTAAGAGATTGTAACGGTAACTGCCATCTTTAAAACGGAAGCGGAAAACCTGTTCCTGCGTATCTCCCGCAAATTCATCGATAAACTTCTTTAACCGTCCGACCTCATCCGGATGCACAAAATCAGTAATTGTATAAAAATGCTCATATTCAAAATAATCCGTAAACGCCTTATTCGTAACAAATGCACGGTATCTGCTGTCAATGGCAGCACGTCTTTTATCTATGCTATGCATTTTTTCATAATTTAAAACATCTTTTGATTCCTGCATACCTACGAACTCCTTTAATAACCCCCATGTGACAACAAGCACAAAAAATCTAAATTAATTATACTTCATGCCGTCATTTTTAACAAGCATATTTCCCATTTACTTTTTATAGTACAGCATATTCATGGCAGGATAAATATATTATCTGGAAATCCTGTGAAATTCTTCCAATCATATTAAATGCTTTTTTCTGCATTTGATTATCCAGTGCCAGAAAGATATCATCAAGAACAATCACCGGTTTTTCTTTTACAGAAAGCCTCTGTATAAATGCCATACGCTCACAAAACCAGATAACGTCTTTGATTCCGCTGCTGTAATAATCCATTTGCCGCAGAATTCCATGGTCAACAATTCCAATTTCATAGGTGTCGTTTAACTGCACTTTCCTGCCCAGTTCTTCATCAAATGCGGACAGATACGCATAAAAAGGTTCTGATAAATCTTTTGCCATATGACTGATATATGCCTGCTTTGCCTCTGTAAGATACTGCATGCTCTTTTCAAGCACCTCCATACGATGTTCTATCTGCTTTTTCTGTTGTCCGGTCTGCCGTTTTTTCTGTAAAACCTGTATCTGCTGCTTCTCCAGCATTTTACACTTTTCTTCCCGCTGCTGTTCTTGAAAAGCATGATGTATCTGCTTATAAAACTCTTCCTTTTGTGAAAGGGTCTGATACTCTTTTGCATAGGCAGCGCCGGTGCGTTCCTTTTCTTCTGCACCGTTTAATCCTTCAAGCTGCTCTTTATACTGTGCCGTGCGCCTTCGCAGCAAAAAAAACACTGCCACACCGGCAATTCCGGACAGCCCGCCAAAGACTGCTGCCGGCTGCTTCTGCAACACTGCCATTGATAAAATACCGAGTATAACCCCTGCCGCTGCCAGAAAAACCGCCGCAACGGAAAGTCTTTTTGCCTGCCGGATTTTTGATCTGCACTCTTTTTTTTGTTCCCGGAGTTTTATAAGATTTTCTTCCCATCCGTCTGTGTGGTTTAAACCGGCTGCAAAATAGTCGTCTAAAAATGCCAGCCGTTCTTCTTCCTCTGCCGTAAGTCCGGTTGTACTACTGCCGGGCTTTTCCTCCTGTATGTCCTCCCCTGTATTTTCCGTCTGTAAAGATATTGGCATTTTCTGCTCTGACAACTGCTTCATCTGCCTTTCAAGCTCCCACTCCTGCATGGAAAGACGGTTTAATTCTTCCGTAACCTGCGCAAGCTCCCCGCGGTTTCCCGTTTTTTTGTATTCCCTGTACTCCGCTTCAATTGCAGCGGCTGCCTGTTTGCTTTTTAACAATCCCGTATCCTGCGTGCCGTCAAAAAAGCCGATACGCATATTTTCATTAACTTCTACCCGCATATGATTCCAGCTCATAAATGCTGTTGCCTGATACGTCGCTTTTGTCATGCCAAACAGTTCTTCCCCGATATTTTCCGTGTAATCCTGTGATACCATTCCGGTATCTAAATCAATCAGCGCAAAAGTATCCTCCCGCTCCTTTTCCGAAAAGGTTCGTTCAATCCGGTACTGCTTTGTGCCTGCTGCAAAACGAATCCATCCGCCCCATGTTCCCTGCTGCCACGGCTTATACTTTTTACGCGGTACTTCTTCTAAATTTTTACGGGTTCTTGCTGAACCAAGCCCGTAAAACATGGCGCACACAAATGCTGCAAATGTCGTTTTACCGCTGCCGTTTGGCGCACACAGATACTCCAACGGTTCTTCCGGGCAGAAATGATACCCACTCAGCCCGCCAAAATTTTCCACATAACACTCCTGAATCTTCATCTTCTTCGCCTTTCCGGAGGAATCGAGAACCGAATTTATTTCAGTTCTGCGACAGCGCTGCTTTTACACATGCCAGTATCTCCTGCTTCATATCCTCTGTTTCATCACTGTCCATGATATATTTTTCCAGATACGCCTCAAATCCGCTCTCTTCCCGCACACTGGCGGTTTCATCTTTAAGCCGCACAAGGTAATACTCCTGTTCCAGATATTTTTTGATATAATCCATATCATATGCCGCCTGTGACTGCTTTGCACCGGTAAGAACCACCCGTATCATATCCTGGCTGTCTGCCGGCTCTGTCTGTTCTTCCAATGCCCTCTTTGCAATCTGCGTTTTTACCATTTCATATAACTGCGGTGTCGTCACAATATCCGTACAGTCCACTGTGATTTCCCACGCCTTTCTTTTGGCAAAAGGCACAAAACGAGCTGCTATCTTACGCGCCGTGCCACATTTCGGGCTTTCTGCCGCGATGTTTTCTGTGCCGCTTCCGGCACTGCCGCTTACTGCCGCTGCGGTATCCAGCAGGACAAATCCCTTTTCCCCACATTCATCAAAACCACGTGCCTCCAGACAGCCACTGTAACAGTATACCCCGCGGCTGTCAATGCTTCCCTTTTTATATTTGTGGATATGCCCCAGTGCCAGATAATCTATATTTCTCCCGGCAAAACTGCCGAACCGGTCAATCTGTCCGTGCATCATGACAATATTGGTATCTTCCGGTTTTAAATGCAGATTTGACGGCAGTTTTAAACTGTTTAAGCCTGTAATCACCACATTTCCGTAACGGTATGCCTTTCCTGCTCCCGGAAACAATTTAAGATTCTTTGGCAGTGAATTCCCATTCACGGTCATATTGAAACCACTGTCTGGGGCTGTGTTAAAAAGCTGTTCCCCATCATGGTTGCCGGAAAGCACTAAAAAATCCACCTGCGGATGTGCCGCCACTGCTTCGAGTATCCTTTTTCTCACGGCTTCCCGCCCGTTTTCACTGTCAAATAAATCTCCTGCTACAAGGACTGCACGCACCTTCTCCCGCTGTGCATAGTCCATCATTTTTATAAATGTTTCAAGCAGCTCATCGTTGCGCCGCCGTGCTTCCTGCCTTGTAAGACTGGTAGCGAGCGCCGAGTCCAGATGAATGTCTGCACAATGAATCAGCTTCATTTTTCTTACGTTTACCTTTCTATTTTTTCACAAATAATCCTTTAGTACCATTTGCATTTTGTGACTTTCATTTTGTTTTCTAATATGCTAAACTTCTAGATGTTGTTAAGTCCGGAATCACAGCAGCTACATTAATTTACTTTGAGGAGGTTTTTACCCTGATGGAACGTGTAAAGTATAACAAAGTAGAGGTCTGTCATGGTGACAGTCAGAAAAAATTTCCAGTATATGAAATTTATCTTGACGGTGTCATTGTAACAAAAGTTTCTTCCGAGTCTGATGCTTTAGAGATGGTATCCCGCTGGCAGGAAATTTATAAATAATTGACGTGTGCCGCAAGGTGTACTAAAAAGCTGTCTGAGAATGTTGATGGGCATTCCCAGACAGCTTTTTTAATGAATTTCTTTCACTATTTTATCAATACATTCTTTTTTGCCAAGCGCTTTAATGTGATCTCCTTTTTGAAATTCATATTCGGCAGACGGCATAATAAGCGTTTCCCCGCCGGACACTATCGCAATAATATTAACATTATATTCTGCCCTGACATTTACTTCACGGATTGTCTTTCCTGCCCAGCTTTCAATAATCGGTATTTCATAAATGGAATACTCATCGGTCATTTTGATATAATCAAATACATGATTTGCGCTGCATTTTTCAGCAAGATTATATGCCACGTCACGTGCCGGATACAGTACCTCGTCCGCACCGTTTTTCAACAGGAACTTCGCCTGAATATCGCGGCTTGCCATACTGATAACATGTCTGCCGCCCAGCTCTTTTACAAGATTTGTCACTTCCAGACTATTCTGGAAATCTTCTGCAATACAGACAATAATCACGTCGAAATTACGGATTCCAAGGCTTTTTAAAACTTCAACATTGGTACAGTCCCCCACCCTGGCACTGTTTACTTTTGTAAACATATCCCGGATATGGTCTTCATTGGAATCTATAATCATAACTTCATTATCCAGCTCCAAAAGCTTATTTACCAGATGATGTCCAAACTTTCCTACTCCAATCACTAATATTGATTTCATCTTCTTCTCCACTACCTGTTTCACTTTATACTATTTTTTCAAGAATCTGCTGAGGAGTATCTGCAATTCCCCATGCTCCCAGCTTTTCCAATGCTGTACGTTCCCTGAAACCCCAGCTGACCAGAATACACGGCAGCCCCGCATTATCTGCGGTCTGCTTATCCACTTCGGAATCCCCGATATAAACGGTTGTTTCCTTTTGCGCGCCAAGCTGTTTCATCGCTTCATACACCGTATCCGGTGCAGGCTTTTTTCTTGTGGTATCACTCTGTCCGATTGCTGCCGGTATCGCGTCTTTAAAAAAGGTATCCCTTAATTCCACAACCGCGTTGTGATTCTTATTGGATACAATGCCGACTGCAATCCCCTGCGCCTTTAACGTATCAAGCATGGTTAAAATTCCGTCATACGGCCTTGTCTTAACCCGGCAATGCTTCTGATAATATGCACAGAATGATTCATAAACTCCTTCGTACTGTGGATTCTCTGCCCCCTGCGGAATTGCACGCTCAATCAGCTTTCTGATACCGTTTCCAACATAACTTTTTATTGTTTCAACCGGATATACAGGATAGCCATACTGCGTACAGACTGCATTGACACTATCCGTTAAATCTTCAATCGTATTTAACAGTGTACCGTCCAAATCGAAAATAACCGTCTGAATCTTCTTTTTTGCCGTTTCCTGTTCTAATTCCTGACTCATAACATTTTCTTCCTTTTTAAAATCCACAACGCCGCTACACAGATAAGCAGTATCAGCACGCAGATAATGCCAAACCCATACGGTGACGATGCCAGCGGCATACCAACGCCCGATACATTCATTCCGTAAATGCCGGAAATAATTGTCGGTATCGCCATGACAATCGTAATCGATGTCAGATATTTCATGACATTATTCAGCCTGTTATCAACCACTGATGATAACAGTTCCCTTGTACCATCAATAATATCCCTGTAAATAGCGGTCATCTCTATCGCCTGCTGATACTCGACCATAACATCTTCAAGCAGTTCCATATCTTCCGGGTACTGTTCCAGTCTTTTGTACCGGCGCAGACGTTCCAGTACGATACTGTTTGAACGCAGGGACGTTGCAAAGTATACCAGTGTGGATTCCAGTTCATGCAGTTCAATGATATCAACATCCTGTGTATCGCCGTCAATGCGTTCTTCTATTTCAATACGTTTCTTATCAATTCCACGCAGATACGCCTGATACAGCGCTGCTGAGCGCAGCAGCAGCTGATAAATAAAACGCATCTTTTTCTTAGTACTGAACTCCCGTACTTTGTTACGGATAAAATACTGTAACACCGGTGTATCCTCTTTGCAGATTGTAATAATCGCATTCTGCTTAATCAGGATACCGAGTGGAATTGTTGTATACATTTTCTTTTCATGGCGGACTTCCGGGGACGGAATATCCACTAAAATCAAGGTATAGCCGTCTTCCAGACTGATACGTGAACTTTCTTCCTCATCCAATGCAGTCGCAAGGTCACTGACTTCAATATCATATGCTTCCGAAACTTTATTCAATTCCTGTACACTCGGATCAACCATCTGTACCCATGCGCCGTCTTCAAATGCATCAATTGTGCGGATAACCGACTGCTCTGTCTTAAAAATATTGATCATCGGATGTCTCCTTCCCTGCTACTCACGTATTCCGCAGGCATTTTAATGCCGGAGGAACCGCGAGCCTGATTTTATCAGGCTCTGCGATAAAAAGCGACTTTGTGACGCCTGCGGCACAAATGCTGTGTGAAAAAGCTTTGATTTAAGGCTTTTTCACACTACTCACGTATGTCCCAAATTATGATACCATATTTTTATTCTTTTGTAACGTAGTTTTCAGCAAAATACGCGTTGATTTTTGCGTAAACATCTTCTACAGAATAGCGAAGCATTTCATTTGCACAGGTCACGGTAATGTCCGCATACTGCTCATACAATGCCTTTCTATCTTCAAAAATCTCTGCAATCGTTGCCTTGCCGTTTGAAACCACACCGCGTTCTTTTAAGCTGCCAAGACGTTTTTTTAATTCTTCTTCCGGCACTTTTAAGTATACAACTACACCGGTCTTTTTAAAATGTTCCATGGCTTCCCTGCCGTACACCACGCTGCCACCGGTAGCAATGACTGTATGCTCCACTTTAATTTCTTTATTCACATCATTTTCAATCTGAATAAATCCTGCATCTGAGTGTTCATCAATCAACTGTTCCAAGGTCTTTGCGTACTTTTGCTGAATTACAATATCCGAATCGATAAATTGGTATCCCATCTTTTTTGCCAGCACAACCCCAATGGTACTTTTACCGCTTCCGGGCATTCCTATCAAAATAATATTCTTCAAGTTTCTCCTCATTTCTATTACTTTTTATCTGCGCACCGCTTCTAACATCTGCTTTAATTCTTCCACTGTAAAGGTATAGTGGCTGTTGCAGAAATGACAGTTGACTTCAATCGGCTTGTCATCATCAATCATCTTCTGTAATTCTTCTGCACCGATACTCATAACTGCTTTACTGACTCTGTCTTTTGAACAGTTACAGTAAAATTCCGTCGGTACAGTATCTAAAATTTCAAGGTTCATATCCCCTAAAATGTGATTTAAAATTTCTTCCGGTGTCATGCCCTGCTCTAACATTTCCGTAACGGAAGTAATTTCCTTAATACGCTGTTCGAGCTTGTCAATGAGTTCTTCGGTTGCATCCGGCATCAGCTGGATAATAAATCCGCCTGCTTCATGCACAGTGTTGTCCTTATTCATCAGCACACCCAGTCCGACAGAAGATGGCACCTGTTCACTCGTTGCAAAATAGTATGTTAAATCATCTGCAATTTCACTGGTAATTAAAATTGTATCACCGACATACGGTTCTTTTAAACCGATGTCTTTAATAACACTTAACACACCGATTCCAACTGCTCCTGCTACATCTAACTTACCGTCCTTTAACGGAAGCATGACCTCAGGATTTGCCACAAATCCTTTCACCCTGCCCTTTGCATCGGCAGTCACGGTCATCTGTCCGATAGGACCGTTACCCTTAATCTGAATGGTAAGCACGTCCGCATCACTTTTCATCATTGTTCCCATCATTGCACCGCCTGTCATCAGTCTGCCCAGTGCCGTTGTCGCAATCGGACTCATATTGTGACGGGTACGCGCTTCTTCTACCATATTTTTTGTCGTTGCAGCAAAAGCACGAATCTGTCCGTCTGCCGCAATCGCTCTTACAATATAATCTTTCATTATAATCCTCATTTCTGAGCGACTTTGTCGCGAAGTTGCGATGAGAAATTCGCGCAGGCGATTTCTCATCTGCAATCATGGCTATTTGTTTTCGCTCAGAAACAAATAGCCGTGTGAAAAATAAGCGCATCAGCGTTATTTTTCACACTATTCTCCTCTTATTATTAACTTTTTGATGTTGAGGCAAAAGCCCCAACTAAGCCGCCTACGGATTGCTCCGTGCTGCGCACCGGCGTCTTAATATGTAGTATAACCTCTCACTGTCTTCCTTCGGTGCATCGGTTGTAAATGCATCATAGACGGCTTCAACTTCCAAGCCTGCCGTTTCTGCCGCTTCCAGTACTTCTTCCATATAAAATCCATGCTGGAAATGATTTTCCTCGTAACGGATAAAGCTTTCATCTTCATTTTTGATAAACACCGCAAGGTCATATTCGTTATTGCGTGTTTCCTCATCATAGTAGTTATCCCAGATAAAGGCAGAATCGTCACGGTTTTCCGCATACGTATTTTCCGCAAGGACATCCCTGAAAAAATGAATCGTCTTTAAATCAAAGATAAATACACCACCCGGCTTTAAGCCTTTTTTTACGCACTCAAAAACCGATGTAATATCCTCTTTGCTGGTAATATAATTCATGGAATCCGCAATGCTCACCATGGCATCAACTTCATACGGCAGTTCAAAATCGCGCATATCCTGTAAACTATAGACGATTTCCTGTCCGCTCTCATAGAGTTTTTCTGCGGCAATCGTAAGCATATCCGGCGCATTGTCAATACCGACACAACTGTATCCCGCCTTATCTAAAAGCTGTGTCACCGTACCCGTTCCGCAGCCTAAATCAGCAATTTCCATATCCGGTGTAACGCCCTGTTCCTTTAACCGCTCCACTAAATATTCACACCATTCCTCATAAGGAATATTATCCATATATTCATCATAAACATACGCAAATCCTGTATATGCCTGCATTGTATCCCTCCATTTTAAAAATGCGGAACTGATATGCTTTCACACAACAATCCCGCATTCCGCTTTTCTGTATTACCTGCTATTACGCATTCTTTCCACAGCACTTCTTGTACTTTTTGCCGCTGCCGCAAGGACATGGATCATTTCTTCCGATTTTCTTTGCCTTGACAACTGTTCCTGAAAGCTTCTGCTTCTTGTAAAGTGCCTTTCTTTCTTCTTCTGAAAGAAGATTGTCCCATGCAGGAAGCTCATATAACCAGTCTGCCTTGCAGCCAACCATGTTATAGTAAAGCTTTTCCTTATCGTAATCAAGACTGACCGCCGTATCTTCTTCCATTGTTTCAATCGGATTCGGATTCTTTAAACTGTCATTGATACCATCAAGGAATCCTGTCATCATTAATACTTCTACACCAAACTTATCAGCCAGTTCTTTTACTGTGCCGGATACCGGTGCATCCGGTGTTGCAAGAATCTGCTCATAAATTGCCTTTTCCTGTACAAAATAACTGTTCCAGAATTCCGTCGCCTGATTCTGATTCATCTCTGTTTCATATGCTAACTTACGCCATGTTTCAAGTAATGCCATGCTTATCTTTTTCCTGCCTCTCGTGTATTATAAGTATTTGTTATAGGTTGCACTGGTTACATAAGAATATGAACCCGTGCTTGAATATGTTGTCGCTGAATCCAGCTTTGCAATCTGCGAAACAGCAGATGAGTAAAGCGATGAAGCACTTCTTGATACAGTCTGTCCAAAAGAACTGCTTCCTGTAAATGTAGATTTTACAACTGCCATATCTGACTGTTTGAACTTTTCTGCATCTACAGACAGCTTATTGTCACTTCCGATTGTAATGCCTATACTCTTCAACAATGACTGATTTGCCTTTGTATAGCTTACCATAGAAGATGCATTTCTTAATACGCTGTTATCGTCAGACTTACCCGTCTTTTCTACCAGCGAATTATAATTGGAAACAAAGTCTGATACAGCTTTATAAATTGCATCGGTATCATATTCCTTTGTGGTATTGCCTTCTTTATCCGTTACACTCTTTTTCTCCCAGAGTGCCGTCTTCTTTAAATCAGATACGGAATCCACCACATCGGCCGCTTTATCACGGACTGCTGCGCCGTTTAACTTCTGTGATGCCGTATCCGTCGTTGTGTCTTTCTTATTGGTCCTATCCGCCGTTGTGCCGTCATTGTCCTCTTTTTCATAATAAGACTTTAACAGCTTGTGATAAGAGCCATTCCGGATTGATGATAATGTGGATAAATCAATCCCTGAAAATGCGTAACCCTGACTGCCAAAAATACTGTTGCTTTTTCTGGTCGTTAAACCGGATGAAAGCAGCATATTAATGGACTCTGAATTATAAAATGAAATAGATGACATACAAACCACCTTCCTTAAAAATACCCTTGAACTGCTCCTATATCAATATTATAACACACATTTTCAAGATATCAAATAAAATTAATCTTAAAGATCCTGAAGTCTCTGAATCATATCCCACATTGCTTCTGCAGAATTGAAATTTTCCGGAACAATATCTGCCGGTGTGATATCGATATCAAATGTATCGTTTAATTCACCAACAATAGATACAATATCAAAAGAATCTAAAATCCCGTCATCAATAAGTGTATCACATGTTTCAAAATCTACATCTGCATTAACCTCTGTTAAAATTTCCATTAACTGATCCATCTGTAAAACCTAACCTTTCTGTTTTCAAATTCATTCCTTTTTTTACAGACCTGCTATCTGTATCGAATTTAAAATACAACACATCACTATGTTCGTCAAGTACCTTTTTATTTCCGTACCAGACTCATCCGTGAATTTATTGTGTCCGATGCCAGGACATCTCTGTATACAACGGCTTTTTCCTTTTGAGTACGCCACAATCTTTGGCATTCTTCTGCTTAAAACAGGTAAATTCCCTCTGTCACAGAATATGCACCGATATTATAGAATAGTATCAGATCCCCGATTTCAGGCTTTACTACCGGCAGATTTTTTACAATGACATCACCGACCGTACACAGTGAGCCGCAGATTGTCCATTTCTCGGTTGCTCCGGCTTGTGCAAGCTTCCTGCGTGCTGCCATGTCAAAGCCTGCCGTTATGCTGCCGTCTGCCTTTACATAAGTATATGCCGGAATCTTCATTGCCATGGTCTGACCATAGTAATTAATATGGTTGATTCCGCCGTCAATAATACAGTAATTCTGCTCTTTATTCGTCTTTAAATCCACTACCGATGAAACAAACACACCACAGGAAGCTGCGATAAAACGTCCCATTTCAAGCGTAATTTCATATTTGCCGCGGATTGGTGCAAGAAGCGCCGCGAATTCCTTTAATTCGTCAAATCCGTCATTTAATGCTTCTTCTCCGAAGTAAGAAACTAAAAGCCCCGGTCCGTATTCGAATTCCTTTGCCATCCAGCCGTACTTTTCTTTCAGGCTGTCGCACAATCCGTCTAAATGTGTCAGTTCTTCTTCAATCTGTTTCATCTTTTTCTTCTGCGTGCCTGTATAACACTGGATACCGTAAAAGTCAATATTCGGGTACTGTGTGCGGTTTGCAATAATATCTTCCAGTTCTGATTCGTCAACACCGAACTGATTGCCGCTTGTCACACGGATCAGTGCACGGATTGTCAGATTCGTTTCTTTTGCACATGCCTGAAGCAGTTCTAACTGGGTACGGGATTCGATTGTATACACACCCACGCCGCCGCAGTCCTTCATCACATGAAGAATATCTGCTTTTTCTTTATTGACACCCGAAAGTACAATATCAGCCATTGCGACCTGCTCTCTTTCACAGATTGCAAATTCTCCGGGTGAACAGACTTCAAACTTGTGAACTGCCTGCTTCATGCTGTCTACCAGAAACGGATTGGCTTTCATCGCATAACAAAGCCGGATGTCTTCTCCTAAAATTTCTTTCATTGCCTGTACTCTGGACTGTAATTCGTCCAAATCAAAAAGATACATCGGCGTGGCATGTTCCTTTGCCAGTTCTACAATTTTAGCAATCTCAAGCATTTTTTCTTCCCTCCATCAAGGCATTTCTGTCAATCTTACCGTTTTTTGTAACCGGCATGGATGCAACCTGAACAAATTCCTGCGGAATCATAAACTTTGGAAGCTTTTTCATCAGCTCATGGGTAATCGTCTTCTTATCCGGTGTTCCTTCATAGAATCCGATAATCTTATTGTTGTCTTTGTCAAAGATACAGCAGGCACGCACGCAGCCTTCCACCGCGTTGATTGCCATATCAATTTCACCCAGCTCAATGCGGTGTCCCATATGCTTAATCTGAAAATCCTTGCGTGATGAAAAATAAAGCTCGCCCGCCTTGCTGTAATAGCCCAAATCACCTGTACGGTAAATAATTTCGTTGTATTTGTCATTTAACGGATTCTGTACAAATGCCTGATCCGTCTTTTCCCTGTTATTATAATATCCAAGTGTCACCGCCGTACCCGATACACAAATTTCACCGGTTGTATCCGGCATATCCGGCGTAATCAGATTGTCATTGTCATCTAATAAAAAGACGCGTTCATTCGGAAACGCTTTTCCCATTGGCAGTGTTTCATCGAGTGCAAACTCACGGTCTACGATGTAATAGGTGCAGTTACAGGTAATTTCTGTCGGACCGTACACATTGACAAACATGGCTTCCGGATACGTTTCCCGCCAGATATTTAAGTGCTTCACCGGCATAACCTCTCCGGAGAAAATAACTTTGTTAATGCACCCCGGTCTTTTATAGTCAAAGCCTTTTAAGGTCGTTACAATACAGAGTGCCGATACCGCCCAGATCAGGGTTGTCACCTTTCTGTCGTCCAGATAATCCATCAGTGGCATCGGAAATGAAAACAGCTTCTTTGGAATAATCTGCATCGTTGCACCGGTCTTTAAGGTTGAATAAATATCCTTTACCGATACGTCAAAGTCAAACGGCGCCTGATTGCCGATGACATCATTTTCCGTAATGTGGAATGTATCTGTAAAGCAGTCAATAAAGTCAATAACTGAACGGTGGTTTACAATAACCCCCTTTGGTACACCGGTTGAGCCGGAAGTAAAAATCGAATACAGTGGATCAATATCCAGCGCATTTTCACGGATGATATCAAGCTGCTTCATTTCTTTTTCGTCCGGTGTATGTTCCAGTAATTCTTCAATCTTTAATACTTTGCCGGAAAATCCTAACTTTTCCTGCTTCTTTGCAGACTTTTCATCTATAATCATAATTTCTGCACCCAGTGTTGCAAGAATCATCTGGATACGTTCTACAGGCTGTGCCGGGTCTAACAGGCAGTAAAAGCAGCCTGCCTTTGCCGCTCCCATAAATGCTGCCAATGCATTACAGCTCTTTTCCATGTAAACCGGAACTGCGGTACGCACCGGTGTTTCCTTTTGCAGTACCGCACCCACTCTCTGCGCATTGTCCAGCAGTTCCTGATAGGTAAAGGCATTATGTTCATCTGCCACCGCTGTTTTATCCGGCGATTTTGCCGCAGACTGCTCCAGATACTCTAAAACATTTTTTATCATAATAATCTCCATTCCACCATTTCATATTCTGAATGACTTCTTTTTTTCTCTTTCACTTTATGTTACACTAAATAAATCATAATTACCTAGAAAGGATGATACAATGAAAAAAATCAAACGCATTGCCGCACTCACTGCTGTCATTGCATGGGGACTTTTACTGCTTGTAACACTGATTACAGCTTTTATCAATACAGATTCTGCCCGTACACTGTTTAACGGTCTGATTTTTACGGATATTATCTTTCCAATCGTGATTTATGCCATGATGCTCGTATACCGCATTCTCTCCCACAAATCCGACGATTAAAAGGATACGGCTGTCACACGGTTGAAATATTTTCATATTTCTTCATGTGACAGCCCCTTTTTGCAATTTATTTTACTTTGAATAACTGCTTACTCTGTGAATAATTTCATGTCTTCCCGGTCCGTTTGATACCATTGTAATCGGTGCTTCAATTTCCTGTTCAATGGCTTCGATATAATTTCTACATGCTTCCGGAAGGTCTTCATACTTTGTAATACCTCTGATGTCTGACTTCCAGCCTGGGAATGTCTTTAATACCGGCTTTGCTTTTTCAAGCTGTGCAGTTGTCGGGAAATCCTTTGTCACCTTACCGTCAATTTCATATCCGACACACATCGGGATTTCATCTAAATAACCTAATACATCAATAACAGTCAATGCAACTTCTGTTGTTCCCTGCATTCTGACACCATAACGTGTTGCAACGGCATCAAACCATCCCATACGTCTTGGTCGTCCTGTTGTCGCACCGAATTCACCGCCATCACCGCCGCGCTTTCTTAATTCGTCCGCTTCTTCTCCGAAGATTTCACTGACAAATGCACCGGCACCGACTGCTGATGAATAAGCCTTAACAACCGTTACAACATCCTGAATGGAGCTTGCCGGAATACCTGCGCCGATTGCGCCGTAAGGTGCTAATGTGGAAGAAGATGTAACCATCGGATAAATACCGTGGTCAGGGTCTTTTAAAGAACCAAGCTGTCCTTCCAATAAAACCTTCTTGCCTTCCTTTAATGCCTGATGCAGATATGCGGAAGTGTCTGTTACATACGGCTTAATCATTTCTTTATATTCCATTAATGTATTGTAAATATCTTCCGCGTTAAGTAACGGCTTATGATAAAGATGCTCTAACATCACATTTTTTAAAGTTACGACATTTTCAATTTTTTCCATCAGCTTGTCTTTTTCTTCAAAAAGCTCACTCACCTGAAAACCGATTTTCGCGTATTTATCTGAATAGAATGGTGCAATACCGGATTTTGTAGAACCGAAAGACTTTCCTGCAAGTCTTGCTTCTTCATAGGTATCAAAATCCACATGGTACGGCATAAGAATCTGTGCTCTGTCTGACACTAAAATCTTAGGCATCGGAACATTTCTGTCTGTAAGACTTTTTAATTCGTTTACCAGATAAGGTATATTTAAAGCAACACCGTTGCCGATAATACTTGTTGTATGATTATAGAAAACACCTGATGGCAGCAAATGCAGTGCAAACTTACCATAATCGTTAATAATTGTATGTCCTGCGTTGCTTCCTCCCTGGAATCTTACGATAATATCTGACTCCTCAGCAAGCATATCTGTAATCTTACCCTTACCTTCGTCACCCCAGTTCGCGCCAACAATAGCTTTTACCATAGTTTCCTCCATTCCGCTGATTCTTACCAGCCTGCATAAAACGTATTCATCGTGCCTGTAGGAAAATTTTTGTTTTCCCAAAAACCACACGTTGTTATAATACCACATCTATAGGAGTACAGGCAACGGTTATTTCATATAAAATACAAAAATAATATACAAAAAGACATTGAACAGACTACTTTGTAAAATCCGCTCAATGTCTTTCTTTCTTTTTATAAAGCTGTTGAGGGGAGTCGGACCCCCGACCTCTTCATTACCAATGAAGTGCTCTGCCACTGAGCTACAACAGCCTGCATTCTACGCAAGAACTATAATATTATACCTCGCTTTATTTGTCAAGTCAACTTTTTATTTTCTCTGCGATAAAACTTCCTGTAGAAGACTATTACCGCAGAGAACACTCTTTTTAGAAGTTTGCAAAGACATGTGTACTTTTCTGCAATGTCTGTGCAATTACTTTATTTTCATTCATTTTGTCACTGATATTTACGATATCTTCAACCAGATTCTGTGTGCTTTTTGCAGCTCCATTAATTCCTTCTGCGCCTTCGTCCACTGCTGTTGTAATGGCACTGATAGACAATGCAATTTCATCGATATTTTTCTTTAACATATCTGTCTTTGCCGTAAATTCCTGCATTGCATTTTCAATGTAGGATGCATTATCCCTATATTTTACACCGCTTTCTACAAATGCTTCGAATTCCGGTAATATGGCATTTTGTATATAACCCACAAGCTCATTGGCATTATCCGAAAGATTATTGACAGCTGCTACAACAACGGAATTTATCTGCTGGATTCTGTTTGCCGTTTCACGGCTTGAATCCGCCAGACCGCGGATTTCATCCGCTACAACTGCAAAACCTTTTCCTGCCTCGCCGGCTCTCGCTGCTTCAATGCTCGCATTTAATGCAAGCAGGTTGGTCTGACTTGATATATTTAAAATTTCATCCGTCAGGCTGGTTACCTGTCCTACACTGTGGCTGTCTTCAATCGCCTTTCCAAGTCCCTCTAATATAATTCCAATGGTTTCATTGGTTTTATCCATATTATTTCTTGCATCGCTCTCCATCTTATCCGCATTGGCTTTCATCTCTTTTGAGAATTCATTAATTTCACCGGACTTGTGTGCTATCATCTCAACATCACCGCGTACATTTTCAGTATTATTATTAATAACACTGACCGAATGTCCTACATCCTGCATGGTTGCTGACAGCTCTTCTGTCATCGCCGATAAATCTGTTGCACTGTCATTTGACGTTGCAACACTTTCTCCTACCTCACGTACCACATTCTCCATATGATTCGTGTTCTCGATAATCATCTTTAGTATCTGCTGGAGTTTATCCATAAACAGATTAATACCATTTCCAAGATCAGCAATTTCATCATTTGACAAAACAGCGACTCTCCTGGTCAGATCTCCTTCACCTTTATCAATTCCGCTGATAATGTCCCTGATGTCCTTATTCGTGGCAAGAATCGGTTTAATCACAAAACGTATTACACAGTATAACGCCACCATAAGAAGCGTGACACTAATAGCAATAATTATGCCATTGCTTACCAATGCACCCAGATAAACATCCGATAGTTTTTCTCGCGCATCAGATGCCGCAGTGTTCGCATGCTCCTTCATGACATTAATTTCATTTTGAATTGCCATGCTGCTTTCACTGACAGCTCCATTTGCCAGTGCATAAGCCTCGGTATTTTTTCCAAGTGCACTGTATGCCATCAGATTACCAAGCTCATACTTCATCGTCTCATAATTGGATACAACCGTTTCATAGGAGCTTTCATCCTCCGGCTCTACATATTTTCTGTAATCTTCAAGCTCCTGCTCTAACGTTTCCTGTTCTGTCTGCATTTCTTCAACAATGGAAATCATTGTATTGAGGTCCGTTGCTATAATATGGGACAAACCCAGCTTATGTATAGACTGTGTTTCGTTCTCGATGGCAGAAAGCTCGGAAATGCTGTTCATGCAATCATCTGCAATACGTGAAGCATTCCGATTTACCTTTCTTATATTATTAACTGCCATAACATTTGACAGTACAGATAATATTCCTAATATAAATACCGGCACCAGTATCAGCGCCTTCAGGCTTGTTCTTTTTTTATTCATATAAACCCTCTTTTCTTATGCGTAATCCCAAAACAGCTTTTCCGGTTATTATTTTACCGTTGACGCCGTAATCCCGTCTACAAGCACATCCATAAGCTCCTGTTCCGAAAGACCACCTGTGTTTCCGCTAAGAATCGTATCTGCAAACGATTTACAGGCATCCCAGTAGCTATTTCCAACCCTCTGGAGTGTACCATACTTTGACTGGTCAATTACAGCCTGTATTGCTGCTACCTTTTTAATATCCGGTGAAGCAGCTGCATTAATATTTGACGGTCCCTGATTACGCTCTGTAAAACGTATTTTCTGATTTTCTTCATTTGTCATCCAGTCTGCAAGCTTGCATGCCCAGTCTTTATTTTTAGAATAGGCATTGACACCCATCATTTTATATCCCGTAAATGAAGCCATCTGCACTTCTCTTCCGGCGCATGTATAAGCTGGCAGTTTACATGCTCCATAGTCAGCTCCCCACGCTTCTTTTGCATTCATAACATCCCATACACCGCTGATACCGGCTATTACTTCTCCCGATTTCATCTTGTCCGCAATTTCCCCATTCGGGCAGCTTAAAACCGGCATTTGATGTAATCCTTTTAACGCCTCTTCTATATCAACACCTCTTATATCACCGGATGTATCATTCCAGTTACAGGCATTTGTAACTCCGTCTTCATTCAATGACAGTTTCAGACCCGTATTACCAAAAAAAGAATACAGATACCAGCCCGAATTAAATTCCATCGCCACTTTCTTTCCCGCTGCCTGTGCTACGGAAAGCATTTTATCCAACGACTTTACATCCTCCTCCGTAAAATAGTCCTTATTATAATACATAAAATATCCATTGTCTGCCGTCATTGGATATCCGTATAATTTTCCATTAAGAGTTGCAGCATCCACTGACTCTTTTATATTCTCTGCCGACACTTCTTCTGCATTAGGAACCGGAACCAGCACCCCGCCTGCAACAAGCGATATAAGCTGGTCATCCGGGAACGAAAATACATCTGCCCCGCCGTGGACATCTGTAAGCATCACATCTCTTACCCCTGAATCCGCCTGTGTTTCAAGTGTGATATTAAAATCCGCCTGTCCCTTATACTGTTCTTTAAAACTGTCTATCATCTTTGTAAGCGTTGCTGTATTATCTTTTTCTCCCCATACCGTAAGCTCTACCGTTTCTGTACCTTCTGTTTCCTGTTTCCGGTCGTCTGCACTTTCTGCTGCACCGCACCCTGATAACAGTAGTGATGAGGTCATAAAAAGTGCCATAACCCTTTTCAAACATTTTTTCATAGTAAACTCCATTCTGCAGACATTTCCCTGATTAACAACCTTTAAGACTGAACTGCTGCGATGCCTGCGGCGCAGTCATTCCGTATCACATTGCACTTAATTCCCCTATAAATCCGTCACCGCCATACAATACTTTTTATCTATAAACAGCATACTACTTTTCCTGTCAAACATCAATCACTTAATTTTCTAAGGTCAGACGGGCCGCTTTACTGCGTATCCGTTGCAGGGCATTATCAACTGACTTCGGCGGCTTCTGCATTTTTTTTGCAATTGCTGTATAGTCCATTCCTTCCAGATAATAAGTCAGCACCTGCTGTTCAAAGGTACTCAGTACTTCTTTTAAACGGCTCTTTAAGTCCCGGTTATGCTCTTTGTCTATCAGCAGTTTTTCAGGATTTAGCTCTGTCTGCGACTGCAGAATATCAACAAGACGCATATCACTGTCTTCATCACCGCCGGCCGGCATATCATATGAAACATAGGTATTCAGCGGCATATTTTTTTTACGATTTGATGCTGCCACCGCCGTAATCATCTGACGATTGATGCACATACTTGCAAAGGTTGCAAAAGAAGCCTCCCGGTCTGTATTATAATCCCGGATTGCCTTATATAGCCCAATCATGCCTTCCTGAATCAAATCGTCATTATCCCCGCCGGCTAAAAACATGGCTTTTGCTTTTTTACGTACCAGATGTTTATACCGTTCAAATATAAAATCCATTGCATCTGTATCTCCATCGCGGTACCGTACAATCAATTCTTCATCACTGCACTGTTTCAAATCCATGTTTTATTCTCCCCAATACGCTTTATTTTAAGCGTTTTCACACAGAGCGGCATCCGGCTTTATCCGCTTACACCTTTTCCGCCAGTATCTGTTTTACCTATGCCTTTAAACGCTGGCGCACAATCTCATATGCCAGCACACCTGCCGCTACAGAAGCATTCAGTGAATCAATATCGCCCTTCATCGGAATCGATGCCGTAAAATCACATTTTTCTTTTACAAGACGGCTCACTCCCGCACCTTCATTGCCGATAACCAGTCCAATCGGTCCTGTAAGGTTTAAATCATACATCATCTGCCCATCCATATCGGCACACACAAACCACATGCCTTCTTTTTTCAGTTCTTCAATGGTCTTTGCAATGTTGGTTACTTTTGCCACAGGTGTATAGTTAACCGCTCCGGCAGAGGTCTTTGCTACGGTCGCCGTAAGTCCCACGGCACGGCGCTTCGGAATAATAACACCGTGTGCCCCGCAAAGGTTTGCAGTACGGATAATTGCCCCCAGATTGTGCGGGTCTTCAATCTCGTCCAGAATAAAAATAAAAGGGGCTTCGCCCTTTTCCTTTGCTGCATTTAAAATATCTTCGACTTCCGCATATTCATATGCTGCTGCCTGCGCAACAACGCCCTGGTGATGTCCGCTGTTTGCCAGTCTGTCCAGCCGTTCTTTATCCACAAAATTGATAATGGTATCCGTCTTTTTGGCTTCCCGCAAAATACTTTTTACAGGACCGTCCTGACAGCCGTCTAACACAAACAGCTTGTCAATGGTCTTTCCTGCGCGGAATGCCTCCAGCACGGCATTTCTGCCCTCTATAATAAATTCTTTATATCTCATTTTTTCTCCATTCTATGGTGTTCCCATTCCCCGATTGCCTCCAGACCTGTATGTACCAGCTTTGTCAGGCGGTCGTACTGCCCGTCCAGATACAGATATCCCATTAAGGCTTCAAAACCGGTTGCACGTCTGTAATCACCGATTGTCGCGTTTTTGGCAGAAGTATACGACTTTGCATTTCTGCCCCTTTTATAGACTGACAATTCATTTTCCGTCAGCTGTTCTTCAAGGATGCCAATCAATTTAGACTGCGTTTCCGCCTTGACCAGCCTGCACGCATGCCGGTTGATTTTGTTGACCGGCATGTTGCCAAGGCTGATTAAATAGGTGCGGATCACAAGGTCGTAAATGCTGTCGCCGATATAGGCAAGCACCAGGGGTGATAACTGCCGCGGTTCTACCTGTGCAAGCTCTAAATTCTGCCAGATATTCCGTGTCAGATTTTCTTCAAAATTTAAGCTCTTTTCCATCTTACGCCTTCTCTTGTATCTTCTAACACAATGCCCTTTGCTAAAAGAGTATCCCTGATTTCATCTGCTTTTGCAAAATTTCTGTCTTTTCTTGCCTGCTGACGCTGTGCAATCAGATTTTCGATTTCTTCATCTAACATCTCCGCTTCTTTTTCCGTTATAAGTCCCAGTACATCTGTCAAAGCTGTAATCTTTGCCTTTAACGCATTGAGATATTCTGCGGTATTACCTGCCGATGAATTAGAATTTGCAAATTTAACAAGTTCAAATACAGCTGCAATCGCATCTGCCGTATTAAAATCATCTTCCATTGCTGCTTCAAATTTCGCCGTCATTTCCGCAGTCTTTTCAAGCAGCGCCTTTTCTTCATCTGTCATTGCACCTGCCTGTGCATTTTCCGCAAGGTGTGTCAGATTGCCGACTGCCGTCACGATTCTATCCAGACCGTTCTTTGCAGATTCCATCAGGTCATGGCTGAAATTAATCGGATTTCTGTAATGTGCGCTTAACATAAAGAAACGCAGTACCTGTAAATCGTATTCTTTGCTGATATCTCTTACAGTAAAGAAGTTACCGAGAGATTTAGACATCTTCTTATTGTCAATATTTAAAAATGCGTTATGCATCCAGTATTTTGCAAATGGTACACCATTTGCAGCTTCTGACTGGGCAATTTCATTTTCATGGTGTGGGAAAATCAAATCCTCACCGCCCGCATGAATATCAATCTCGTCTGCCAGATACTTCTTAGACATGACAGAGCACTCAATATGCCAGCCCGGTCTTCCCTCACTCCACGGTGATTCCCAGTAAGGCTCGCCTTCTTTTTTCGGCTTCCACAATACGAAGTCTAACGGGTCTTCCTTTTCGGATTCTCCGGCAACCTTGATATCTCTGTGTCCGGCTTCCAGATCATCAATATTCTTCTTTGAAAGCTTTCCGTAGCCCTCAAACTTTCTGGTGCGGTAATAAACCGTACCATTAACATTGTAGGCATAGCCTTTGTCAATCAATGTCTGAATCATGTCAATCATGCCGCCGATTTCCTGTGTTGCAAGCGGATGTGTTGTGGCAGGCTTGATATTCATGCCTTCCATATCCTTTTTGCACTCTGCGATATAACGCTGTGAAATTTCTTCGGCAGATACACCTTCTTCATTGGCCTTTTTGATAATCTTATCATCGACATCCGTAAAGTTGGATACGTAATTGACATCATACCCCTTATATTCCAGATATCTTCTTACCGTATCAAAGCAGATCATCGGTCTTGCATTTCCGATATGAATCAGGTTGTATACGGTCGGTCCGCAGACATACATCTTTACCTTGCCTTCTTCAAGCGGCTGAAATTCTTCTTTTTTTCTTGTCAGTGTATTATAAATTTTCATTATTGCTCCTCTTTTCCGTAGACGCTTTGTGTCGGCGGTACGCGGGCTGAATCCATTCAACCCTGCGATAAATCTATTTGTGGCATCTACGGCACAAATAGTTGTGTGAACAATCTTAAATTTATGGATTTTTCACACTTTCCAATGCCTTCTCTAACTTATCAAGACGTACCCGAAGGCGCGCATTTTCACTCTTTAAATCGTCCATTTCCGTCTGTACCGGGTCCGGCAGATGCACCTGGTCTAAATCGTCATTGACACGTACATCATTTTGAATGACGATTTTACCCGGCACACCGACAACCGTTGAATTCGGCGGCACATTTTCAAGAACAACCGAACCGGCGCCGATTTTACAGTTATCTCCGATTGTAAATGAACCAAGCACCTTTGCTCCCGCACCGATTAATACGTTATTCCCCACTGTCGGGTGGCGTTTTCCGCTTTCTTTTCCGGTTCCGCCAAGTGTTACACCCTGATACAGTGTTACATTATCCCCGATAATGGCTGTTTCACCAATAACCACACCATGTCCGTGGTCGATAAACAGACCTTCACCAATCTGGGCACCCGGATGAATCTCGATACCGGTCTTTCTTGCCGTTTTCTGCGAAATGCGGCGTGCGCGGTAATAGTGCTTTTTCAGGTACAGTTTATGCGCCTTGCGATATTTTAAAATTGCATGAAAACTCGGATATAAAAACACTTCCATCGTTGATTTTATTGCCGGGTCCCTGTCCTTTATGACCGCAATTTCCTGTTTTACATATTTAAAAAACTCCATGTCTACTCCTCAATGTCTGATTGCTGTTACTTTATTTTACGGAACATCCGCCACATCCGCCACAACAATTTGTCATATCCGAATCGCCATAGATATAATTAGTCACGTCATTTAAGCTGCAAACCGCCTGGGAAGAAATGCCCTCTCCCGTACCGGTAAAGCCAAGTCCTTCCTCGGTCGTTGCCTTTACATTGACACGGTCGATGTCAAGCTTTAAGGTGTCTGCAATATTTTTGCGCATTTCATCGATATACGGACGCATTTTCGGCTTCTGCGCAATAATCGTTGCATCAATATTTTCAATGACATAATTCTTTTCATCTAAAAGCTTTCCAACCTGTCTTAACAGTTCCAGACTGGAAATGCCTTTATATCTGTCATCGTTGTCCGGAAAATGCTTTCCAATATCTCCAAGCGCCGCCGCACCGAGCAGTGCGTCCATAATCGCATGAAGCAGGACATCCGCATCAGAATGTCCCAGCAGACCTTTTTCATACGGAATTTCCACTCCGCCTATAATCAGCTTTCTGTCTTCCACCAGTCTGTGTACATCATACCCCATTCCAACGCGCATTTTCATTCTCCTTTCTGACTTCTATCATTTTATTTTCCCGTAAAAGAATACCATTATTCTATGAATTGTACAAGTGAAAATATTTCCGCTTTGGCAGTGTTTTACGGTATTCTCCCTGTATATGCAAAAAAGACACCTCTGTTCAAGGTGTCCATGTAGTAGCGAGAGGGAGACTCGAACTCCCGACACCACGGGTATGAACCGTGTGCTCTAGCCAACTGAGCTATCTCGCCATATTCTTTTCATGTATGGGACCTATAGGGCTCGAACCTATGACCCTCTGCTTGTAAGGCAGATGCTCTCCCAGCTGAGCTAAGATCCCATATTCAAATTCATGATGAACAATCACTGCAACCGCTTGCGCTGTGTTGTTTTTGTTCTCTCGTGAACTGACTTGGTTATTATAATACGATAATCGCGTAAATGTCAAGCACTTTTTTCAACTTTTTTTGAGATTTTTTTATTTTTTCTGCAAACCCGCAGAAACAGGGGGCTTTGCAGCTGTCTTTTTAAATTCCCATATGTTATATTCCTGCCTGCTTCTGTAAAATACGGTTTTATAGTATCATCATCGCACCACATAATTTTTTTTAATGTTTTTCCTTTTGACCGGTAAATGCTTTTTATTGCCAGATATATGAACGGAACCATTATCTTTCTCAATGTCTTTCCAATCTGTGCAAACTGCCCGCCGTCAAAAAAGACATGTTTTACGGGTATCTGTGTATTGGTTAGAAATGCCATTGCAAGGTCTGCGCCGATTGAGGAAGCCACCACAAGTTCTATCTCACGGATTCCCTGTTCTTTTAAAAATGTCATTATCTGCTGTATTTCATCTGTTTTACTGCGATATTTTTGTCCGGCACAATATACTGTCGAAGTCGGCATAATGCAGTAATATTTCTGTTCCAGACACTCTGCTACCGGCATACTGCTGTCACCCGTCACTCCCATTGCATGAAAAAATAATATTGCCGGTTTTGATTTGTCACCTGCTGTTTTAAATATCATATTTTCCCTTCTCTCTGTGCAAATTATATGTGTGCCTTACTCCATGCTTCCTATATTAAAATTGTACTCATCTGCTTCCCGTGGATTTTTAAAGCCTTCAAATGCTTCCACTTTCGTCAGCGAAAGATAAAAGCCACAATTCGGAACAGGGTACTTCTGTTTTTCCTTTCGGACATAACCTTTGATAGACAGCAGATATTTTCCAGCAGGAACGTCATATTTGATGTCTGTATAAATTTTAACAAGCTCTCCCTTTCCCGTTTCCGCCTTATACCACCGTTCCCATGGCGAGCGGTACCGCTCCACCGGTTCAAACTGTCCCGGCGTGGTATAAAATTCTTCTTCCTTTTCATGATATATTTTCGGCTCAAAAGGCTCAAGCTGACGGATATTGGAAATCCACAGCCCGTCTTTAATTTCCAGATTAAATCCGTCATAGTCAATCTTTTGTGTCCACCGGTCGTCAAACGGCTCGTCCCGTCCTTCGAGCCGGATTGCGTAATTATACGCATTAATTCCTACTAACGGAATTAAAATGCCCTCTTTCTGCGTAAACAAATAAAGTTCCTTATCCTTTTGTAAAAGACTTAACAGCTTTCTTTTCCGAATTTTTTCACGTTTCAAAAAGTCCTGTACGGTATCTGCGGAAAATATACAAATCCCGTAGCCCATTGCGTCTACTTCTCTGTCCATGTTTTCTTTCTCCCCATTATTACCATTATAATATGTGCTTTTATTATAGCATTTTGGTGTTGCCGCTGTCTAAATGTTTTTGCTGTAAAAGTTGCAAAACGGATTTTCAATATAAATTTGACATAAATATGGAAATAGAGTAATATGAATATATAAAAAGGCACTGTCGATAGACGGTTTAGCCTTTAGGATACAAGTTATTAAAAATAACCGTTACCGTGGCTGGGGGCGGTTATTTTTTTGGTTTTTTATTACAAATGGAAGCAACAAGCGTTGCAACTGCACATAATACTAATGTATATGTAAACATATCTGAATAAGTCACCATAGTCTCACCTCCTCTCGAAGGTATCGACTAAACCGCCTACCGTGAATGGCAGTGCCAAAATTATATTAACATACTAATTGAAAAGTTAGCAACATCTCTTTATAACAATAATTCCTCCATCATTTGCAATAACAAAATACTTTCCATCGTAGCTAAATCCACAGATGTATGCACCATAATTTTCATAAACTTTTATTTCATCACTTTGACCAGGAATAAAAGTTATAGTCGTAATATACTCTTTTGTTTTCTGAATAAGAACCCTTTCGCCCTTATTTGTTGTATCAGGTAAGTTTCCACCGTATTCTCCTGCTATTAAAATCTGTTCGTCCGGTAATTTATCACAAATTGCAATAAGTTCTTCTTCATCATAATCAATCATACAATTTTCAATTTTTCCATTGTCACAATCCAGAATAGTAGTTTTTTGAGAAGAAATGATAATCATTTTATTTGAAATTTTCTTAGAAAACCCAAGCCATTCAAAACCTCCAACAGAAAAACTCGTTACAAATTTCCAACCGTCAATATGCTGACAGGCACGGATGCTTTCATCATAATTCATTAGCATAAATATTCCCCCCTATAAAATCTAACGAAATGCTCTTTTACAAATTGTTAAGTTGTCTATTTCTTCTTTTTCGGTTTTGGGGCTGGCAGTTCATCATACATTGCATGAAACAAGCCTGTCAAAAATTCCTTATTATCAACTTCATCTACCAACAACATCTCTTTTGCTCCCTCACAGGGTAATTCATACGGAGCTGTCGGCATATAACTAATTGCCGATTTTAAACCATTAAATGTTAATTTCTGCTTATCACATGGTAATTCTTCAAATTCTATTACTTATTCCCCTCGTTTCACACATAATTTTAATTTTTCCCAATTAATTATAATTATTATATGTAAAAACAGCCGTAAATTCAATCGTATTTTTTTGCAATTGAATTTGCGGCTGTATATAACCTCATTTTAGAATTGACCTTCTGAATTTTAAAACGCAATATCACTATTAATTCAAAAAGACGTGCATCAGAAAGCCAATTAATACACAGACAGCTAATGTTATCAGCATACTACCTATAACTAAAAGATTTTTCTGATATGGACGTTTTCCTATCTCACATTGCTTTTGAATATCATCCAAAAGTTTTCCCTCAGAAAATGCAACAATTTCTTTATAGCTCTGGACATCATTATCTTTTTTTACCTTTTCAATCTTTAAGGCAAAGTACATAGAAATTGTCCAAATGATTCCCCACGGAATAAATGCCCAAACACCAAGCCACATAAATAGCGGAACCGCAGAAACAACAGTCACAATCAACATTATAGTGTAGATTCTTCCGTAGCGTTTCATTTTTTCAATTTCTTCTTTTTGAATTACCTCTTTCATAACACCAATATCTCCTTTGATTAGCTTATCAAGAGAGATTTGAAAAATTTCACTCAGTAATACCAAACTGTTCACATCCGGGTAACTTTTATCGTTTTCCCAATTTAAAATTGTCTGTCTTGAAACATAAACACGATTGGCTAATTCCTCTTGGGATAACTCTGCTTCCTGACGATGCATTTTTATTTGTTTTCCAAGTTCCATTCCGTCACCTCCTTGCATACTCATGTTAATCGCAAAGCAGTATTTTTGCTATCAAAGTGTATTGACATCTGTGTTTTCCGGGTGTCAAAATTGTTTTACATGCTATAAATCCACAAACTCCTGCTTTGTTTTTATGGACTGCTCAATAAATGCCTTTACTGCATATACATCTTTTAATTCTTCATATCGCGGAAATCCGGCAGCATTATGCTTTGAGTAAGTCAAATGGAAAATATAGTAGATGTCCACATTTCTTCCGTTGTCAATAACATATAACACATCATCATTCGATTCACACTTTGCTGCTGCCCAAATTCTTTTGTCATATAAGAAGTGGTCTTCCCCGATTTCATTTTTCAATTCAGTAACAAACACTCCGTCAGCCTGTGTTAATGGAATCATATACCAGTTAAAATCTTCACCGTATTTATCACATAAATCACTAAAAATTTCTTCTATTGTCATTATCAATTTCCTCTTAAATTCTAATTTGCGAGCACTGTGTATCAATCACAAGAGGTCTTACTCATTGCTTCATTAATTCACCGGATGAAGCTTCTGATTTCTTTACTTATTCTTTGATATTCGTAGTCGTGAATATAATGAGGACAGTCCAATTCAATATAACTTGCGTTATTACAATTTAAAATATATTCTTTAGGAATGCCTCTCCATTTTTCTTTTGTAAAACCTGTTCCACCGGAACCGTCAGAGATAAACAATAACATCGGCACTTGTGGGACACCATTTTCCTTTACAACACCCGCATTCTTTTTTACCGCTTTTGCTTCGTCAATCATCGTTACAGTTGCGGTCCTTTGGTAAAATATAGCCCTGTAAAAATTTCTTTTTCCTTTTCAAAAGCGTTCCTGATTGATAGCATCGCTTTCCGCAAGGCTTGGTAAACATCTTGTAATTCCCAATCCGGCACAATACTGTCCTAATCTCATTATAGGAATATTGATGTTCATTTCATCATAATAGTCCACAGACCCATATCAAACCGACAATAGCCTCAACTTCTTCCGGATACTTCTGCGCCCAGTATAAAGCTTCTAACCCGGACATTGAATGTGGACAAGCACATACGGCGGTTCTATTCCTGCCTTATCAAGTGCCATTCTGGTTTCACCGCTCAATATTGTATCAATATCTGTTTTTATCTACCACATCACTGAAACCATAGCCGAATTTTTCCACTACTGCAATTTTGTACTCATTGCTCAACAGTGAATACAATGACTTAAAATCCAATATAGGCGAGCATGTTCCGCTTCCTGACATAAACACAAAAGTTTTGTCACCAGTGCCCTCCGTATATACGCTCATGTTGTGACCGTTGACTTCTACAAGTTCGCCCAAAGGAGTCAGCAAGTCCATTTCTTTTGAACTGCACACTTTATGGCGGACAAAAGATACTGTCACAAATAATACAATGGCCGCAAAAATTATCAATATTATTTTCATTTTATGTACCTTTCTCAAAAAAATCATCTGCCACGCACCGTTTTTCATTGTGCGTAGCCGCATTTTTATATATAAGTCAAAAATGCTTTGCGTAGTATTTTACCCTTTCAATAAATTCCTTTTCTGTTGCTGCTTCCGTAGGCGGAAAACATTCTGCCTCAACTGCGCCGACTTGGAAGTTATCATACCACCTTTATTATTTTCTCTACATCCTTTTTTCTTGATAACCATATAACTTTATCGTCATATCTATCTAAAATACTTCTTATTTCTTTCAGATTTTTATTCTGAAAAGTTTCCGTCCATTTCAAAAGGTTATAAACCGATTTCAAAGTTTCTTTTTTCCCTTTTAATATTCCCAATTTTCTTTTTATAGAGCGCATAATAATTCTACTTTTACATAAATAATTCGACATATTTAAAACATATATTTTATCAGCTTCATCAAAACTTTGCTGTACCCAGGCATAATATACACCCTCAATTATCCACTCATCATTATTATATAATATTTCTTGTAATAACGCTTTTCGTTCATCAAGCGGTCTCTTTTTTCCATATTCTTTGGCGTTGTTATCCCATTGAATATCGTCTAAGTCGAAATGAGAAATATTATACTTCTTTGAAAGTGCATTTGCTAAATAGGTTTTTCCAGAACCACTGCAACCAATAATACGTATTTTCATCAGTCAATATCCTCCCTAAATTCAAATATCACAATCCATATGTTCACTTATTTTCATTGTATTTTGTCCCTGTCAGAAAACATAAAACAGGTATTCTGATACTAATTTTGCAGCAAATAAAAATCATTTGTATTAATTCATACGTTTTATTATATACTTTGTGCCTCTGCCCTTTCCTTTAACCTCTACCACTCCCTTTTGGCTCATTTCTTTCAATAACTGTGTTGTTTTTGATTTCCCAAATGGTGTATAGGGTGCTATTTCACTGATAGGCTTGAGCATTGTCGTGCTTAACAGCGCATACACCTGCTTTTCATCTTCCGTTAAATTTATATTTTCTCCAAAAACAGGAAGCATAATCCTAATCGTATTTTCTGATACTTCAAAATCAGGTTTTCTTAATGCACTTTCATATAATTGCTTTATTCTTGTAATTCCGGTTCCAAAAATCTCAACAAACCCAAGCCTATAAAATACATTTGCCAAGATTCCTGTTTCTTAAAACAAGGGGTTTACCTGATAAGTATTCATCTTCTGTTATTCCTGATGGCAGACCTCCGGGCAGAAATAACCTCAATTCTGTCATCAAACATCAGAACTCTTATTTGTGATTCTATATCCCACGCTCTATGAATTAAAGCATTTGCAATCGCTTCACGAAAAGCTGCTTCCGGTATTTTTTCTACATTTTTTCTCTCTGCCCCCTCTATTATTTCGTATTGATAATAATCTCTGAACATATCTATTGCTTTATCATATACCTCTAATATGGATATATTTTCAATCGTTGCCCTTTTTTGAATAACACTGATATTTTGACCAAACTTTACAATATCAATGCCGGGAAAATGATTTCTATCCGCTAAAAGTCCTGCTGCATTATTATATCCATTATTATTATCATATAAATTAAGTATTTTTAAAGTATCCTTATTAAAAGTTTCAATCTGAATGCTTTCTTTTAATTTTTGATGCAAAACTTCAAATGTTAATTTCTGTTCATTATATGGTAATTCTTCAAATCTTATATTTTTGCCCTCCAATATAAGACGTGAAAACTCTAATGTATCTACCTCTATCGTTACAGTATCATTTCTCTTATATGCCTTTGACTTGTATAGATACGGCTTATGAATTCCACTCTTTACAGTAAGCTTTATCGTACTGTCGTTTTGTATTTCAAGTGTATAATCCGGTTGTGGCGAAATACTGTCGTTAATTTTATTTTCTATATCAAGACAGGATTGTTTTACATCTGCTATTCCCTTGACATTCCCATTATCATCAATGCCAAAATAAATCTCCCCTCCATTGTAATTTGAAAAGGCGCTTACTGTTTTTAAAAATGTATTTGTAATTGTTTCTTTAAATTCTATTATCCTTGTTTCACGCATACCATTTATTCCTTTCCAATTTGTTATATTTATTATACGCAAAAACAGCCATAAATTCAATCGTATTTTTTTACGATTGAATTTACAACTGTTTTTAGTTATATTTAAGGCTTTATAATTGTTTTACAATCATTCTGTATAATCATTGCTGTTAAAAACTTTTGCATTGCAAACCGGAAGTTGTTTAACTGATTCTATAATGTCCTATGATATCATCACGATGTTCCAGTATATCCTCTTCATAATATATTTGATATGGATTTGCATGATGGATAACAAAACATATACCTTTTCGATTTCTCTTGTCAGATATAATTCCGATATGTTTTTTAAATACAACAATATCTCCACCTTGCCATTCTTCTATTTCATTTATATCTGTAGTAAGACTTATTGCATTATTATCGAAATATACTTTTAAGTTTTTAACTCTTCTAAAATCTATATTTTTATCAACGGCATCTATATCATATAATTCTTTATTGTTTTTTATATCCTCATTTACTAATACCATCAAATCATATCCTGCATCTTTTAAAGCAAAAGCTACTACATCAGTACAAACCCCATATTCATCATTTGGATAACCTGTGTTGTAATATTTGCTTTTATATTTTGGATTAGTTTTTATGTAATTATTTGCATTATTTAATATATCTGTTTGGTCATCTATGCCATCATTGTCTTTATCAATATTGCTCTTGTAAGCTTCTATATTGAAATCTGCATTTGTATATTTTTTATGTGGAATATAATTAAAACAATACAACACATATAAAGCAACAATTATTAGCACCGAAAAAACAATAAGCGTTATTCTCTTCTTCATACATTCTCCATTAAACAACTTCCGATCTGCGGGGATACAATAACTTATATTCTTTTCCTCTTTGATACATGAAATAAAAAACACGCAAAACATATACATACTACTTTGAATATATTACCTATAAGTGCATTATCATTTACAGTAATTTGGGATAATGTATTAATTAATGCGTGTGTCATTACACATATCCACAAACTATTTGAATATGCAAACAACGCCGAAAAAATAAAACAGTTTGTTAGTAATCCCAATAAGAAATACGGAACATTAACAATTTCTATACTGCCATCAATATAAAAGAACAGGAAATGCCATATGCTCCAACACAAAAAAGTAATAATCGTTGCAGCAATATATGGAATCTTTTTCTCTAGGCAAGGTTGAAACGAATATCTCCAGCCTATTTCTTCTATTCCGCCAAACACTATTGCCTTAAAGAAAAGAACCAACAGAATCAGTAAGCTTTCTATTTTAAATCCTTTACTTACTATCACAGAACAAAAATCCATAAATAAAAATACCAGTACTACTGCATAGATTTTAATTGATTGCTTTATATCGAAAAAATCTTTTAATATACTTAACGGTCTTTTAGCATTATATTTGATTTGGTAAAATACACCCCAAAGTGCAGATGACACACCGCCAAATATAATAAAAACCATTCCCAAAAACGAATTGTATCCCAATTCATACCCTTTTGCTTTTAGTATCCCAACCAGTGCCGCAACAACAGTTATCTGAAGTAATGTCGGAAATAAAAAACCTTTGATAATTGACTTATTATTCATTATTCATCCCTTAAATAATTAAATTACGATTTAACAACTCCCCTGCATTATACCATAAAAATAACGGCACTGTATATCGCTGTCTACCAATATACAATGCCGTTATCAGCTGTTTCTTTTTTCTTTTTATACGTTAATCTCTGCTGTCATGCCCAGCTCGTCTTTGCTTGCAGCAAGAATCGGCTGAATCACTTCTGCTAAGTATTCTTCAACCTGCTCCTTAGAACGTCCGACATACTTCATCGGGTCTAATTTTGCCTGTAATTCTTCAAGCGTTACGTTAAACATCGGGTCTGCTGCGATTAATTCAAGCAGATTGTTGTCTAAGCCTTCCTGCTTTACACGCTTGCCTGCTTCCATAGAAAGCTCGCGGATTCTTTCGTGCAGTTCCTGTCTGTCGCCGCCTGCCTTTACAGCGTCCATCATGATATTTTCGGTTGCCATGAACGGAAGCTCTGACATCAGTCTTCTGTTGATAACCTTATCATATACAACCAGTCCGTCTACAACATTTAAGTAAAGGTCTAAGATACCGTCTACTGCTAAAAATCCTTCCGGAACGGATAATCTCTTGTTGGCTGAATCGTCCAGTGTTCTTTCAAACCACTGTGTAGAAGATACGATTGCCGGATTTAACGCATCACAGATGACATAATCTGCTAAAGATGCCATTCTTTCACTTCTCATCGGATTTCTCTTATAAGCCATGGCTGATGAACCAATCTGTGATTTTTCAAACGGTTCTTCGATTTCCTTTAAATGCTGTAATAAGCGGATATCATTAGAGAACTTATGTGCGCTTGCCGCAATGCCTGCAAGAATATTTAATACTCTTGTATCTACTTTTCTTGAATAAGTCTGTCCTGATACCGGATGACATGCTTCAAAGCCCATTTTCTGTGCAATCTTTTTATCAATCTGCTTAATCTTTTCATGGTCGCCGTTAAACAGCTCTAAGAAAGAAGCCTGTGTTCCGGTTGTACCCTTACATCCGAGCAGCTTCATAGTTGAAAGCACGTAGTCGAGGTCTTCTAAGTCCATAACCAGTTCATTGAGCCACAGTGTTGCTCTCTTACCGACAGTGGTCGGCTGTGCAGGCTGGAAATGTGTAAATGCCAGTGTCGGCTGTGCCTTGTACTTGTCCGCAAACTTTGAAAGTTCGTTGATAACGTTGACTAACTTTTTACGAACCAGTTTTAAGCCCTCTGTCATAATAATAATGTCGGTGTTATCGCCTACGTAACATGAAGTTGCGCCTAAGTGGATAATGCCCTTTGCTTTCGGACACTGTAAACCATATGCGTAAACGTGTGACATTACATCGTGGCGTACTTCCTTTTCACGCTTCTTGGCATCTTCGTAGTTGATATCGTCTTTATGTGCCTTTAATTCGGCAATCTGCTCGTCTGTAATATCAAGTCCTAATTCCTTTTCTGTTTCGGCAAGTGCAATCCAAAGTCTTCTCCATGTCTTAAATTTCATATCCGGTGAAAAAATGTACTGCATTTCCTTGCTTGCATAACGTTCTGCAAGCGGTGTCTGGTATCTGTCGTTCATGATTTAATCCGCCTTTCTTTTTTACATCACTCTATATATTGCACACATTCTATACATCTTTCATACTTTATGTACTGAGTGTATTTATATATCACATATTATATACAGTCTGTATATTCTCATTCTCCATTCGTGCCGTTTCATCAAACCGATCGAAGAAAGCTTTACTTCTCTGTCTGTTTAGCCCATTTCGCCACGGATATCCTGTGTCGGCGGCTCTATCGGGTAATTTCCGGTAAAGCAGGCATCACAGTAATCTTTCTGTCCGTTAATCATTTCACTTAAACGGTCTACTTCCAGATAGCCGAGGGAATCTGCACCAATCAGCTTGCAGATTTCGTCTACGGTGTGTCCTGAAGCAATCAGCTGGTCTTCTGACGGAATATCCGTTCCGAAGTAGCATGGGTGCTTAAACGGAGGAGAACTGATTCTTACATGCACCTCTGCTGCGCCTGCATTCTTTAACAGGCTGACAATTCTTGCACTCGTTGTACCGCGCACAATGGAATCATCAATCATGACAACCCTTTTGCCTGCCACCGCTTCTTTTAAAACATTTAACTTTACCTTTACGCTGGACTCGCGCTGCTCCTGCTTCGGCTTAATAAAGGTTCGTCCTACATAGTTGTTCTTAATAAAAGCATTGCCGTATGGAATACCGGACTGCATAGAATAGCCAAGTGCCGCCGCATTTCCGGATTCAGGCACACCGACAACAAGGTCTGCTTCTACCGGATGTGTCTTTGCAAGAATCTTTCCTGCATTGATACGGGATTCGTAAACGCTCATGCCGTCGATATCGCTGTCCGGACGGGCAAAATAGATATATTCAAAAATACATCTTGCTTTCTTTTCCTGACAAAGACTGGTATCCGATGCAATACCGTCCTTTGTAATCGTTACGATTTCACCCGGAAGCACGTCACGAACAAATTCTGCACCGACCGTATCAAGTGCGCAGGTTTCTGATGACAGAAAATACGCATTGTCACGCTTGCCGATACAAAGCGGCTTAAAGCCAAACGGGTCTCTTGCGCCGATTAACTTTCTGGGACTCATGACAATAAGGGAATATGCACCTTTTAACTTCTGCATTGCACCCTTTACCGCCTCTTCAACGGTTCCAACCTTTAATCTCTGTCTGGCAATTAAATATGCAATTACTTCAGAATCAATGGTAGTCTGGAAAATTGCTCCTGTGTAAGAAAGTTCTTCTCTTAATTCCAGTGCATTTAAAAGATTACCGTTGTGAGCAAGTCCCAGTGTTCCTTTTACATAATTTAAAACCAGTGGCTGGGCATTCTCTCTGACACTGCTTCCAGCTGTGGAATATCTGACATGTCCAACACCGATATTTCCTTTTAAATTCTCAAGATTTTTTGCATTAAACACTTCATTGACAAGTCCCATATCCTTGTGTGCAAGGACTTTTCCCTTCGGGCCTTCTGTGTCACTGACTGCAATACCGCAGCTTTCCTGTCCTCGGTGCTGTAATGCAAATAAACCATAATAAATCGTTGATGCTACATCATTTCCGTCGAAATCATATGCGCCGAAAACACCACATTCATCATGTAATTCATCTTCAACCGTTTTGTCGGTCTGATTAAGATAGTTCTTCATTGACTCCTCCATAAAATTTTGCTGTATTAACTATAAAATTATATAACACACTTTTGGCAAAATCAATATAGAAAATCTCATTTCTACTCCGCAATTAGTACAGTAGCGGAAAGCTTTTTTATCCCGCGGGATACCAAAAACGCAAATAAAAAGAAGCTGACACAGATAAGTCCTATCGGAAACAGCACCGAAGCCGGGCGCAGTGAAATGATTAAATGTGTAATCCCCATTGGCTTTAATATTGCAGTCAGAAGCTTTCCCGACAAAAGAACAGAGCAAATCACTCCCGGCACTGCTCCCGATACCGCAAGCATTAAAAAGCGCAGTCCAAACGACAACCGAAGCTGTATGGATGTCAGTCCCATTGCCTTTAAAATGCCGATATCCGTTTTTTCCTGCAAAAACATTCTGTGACAGAACATGATAACCACAATCAGTGCAAACGGTATGTCTTCGTCTTTCATTCCATTTCCGTAATCTTTAAAATTTATCTGCACCGTATCGTTATCTTTCTGCCGTATCGTAATATCCACCGGCATTTCCCCATATTTTGCCGCATTATTTAAAATGTTTTCCGTAAGCTGCATGAGCCTTTTTTCATCAGCCGAAATCACCCATTCCGAATCCGGCAGGTAAAGCCGTACACTGTCCATATCACTTATAGGCTCTGCCATCGCTTTCCGCATAAACGCGCACAGCTTCACTTCGTGCATATTCATTTCCAATTTGTCCATATCGGAAAGCGCGTGTAAAAATAAGTCATTGGTCAGCGCCGATACTTCATCGCATTTTCTGATAATAACTTCGGCAAATTTCATGCGCTTTTCGGGTGTCGTATCCATATGCACTGTCTGCGGCACACAATACTTTATACCCATAATCCTGTAACATTTCTGCAATTATCCACGATAAATCCTTATCATCATCCACAATTAAAATCTGATATTCCATGCTTTTTCCTGCTCTTATTTTAAAAATGCCGTGTAAAAACGCTTTTTAAAAGACATTTTTACACAGCCATTTGTCGTATATTTATTATGCTTCGATGTGGATATTCACACCGTCAATGACATTTTCTTTTTCTGCTTCAAACCATGAATCCCTGATTGTAATATCACTGATTGTTTCCGGTTTTCCCTGCATCGGCTCAATTTTTACGGCTGTTTCTGCGCCCATGCAGTTGATATTGTGCATGGTGATATTCTTAAAATATGGAATATCGTCTTCTGAAAATCCTTCTGCACCCTGTTCGCGGTTTAAAAGATTAAGCACATAAGACATTGTAAGAATCACCGCCTCATGCTTGATACCGGTCATCTGGATATGGCTTACCTCAATATCCTCTACCACGCCGCCGCGTCCCATGGCACTCTTAAAGCGCACACCGACATCCGTACCTAAAAATGTACAGTTTTCCACCAAAACGTGCTTTACGCCGCGGGACATTTCACTTCCCACAACGAAGCCGCCGTGTCCTTCATTGACAAGGCAGTCATGGATATACACATTTTCACAAGGGCCTTCAAAGGTACGCGCCTCTGCATTTTTACCGGATTTGATGCAGATTGCATCATCACCCGTTTCAAACGTACAATTATAAATTTCAACACCGTTACAGGATTCCACATCGATGCCATCACCGTTCTGCGCATAGTACGGATTGCGGATCACTGCGTCCTTTACCGTCAGATTCGTACAGAAAAACGGGTGAATATTCCATGCCGGTGAATTCATAAAGGTCACGCCCTCTAGCAGCACCCTGTCGCAGTATTCAAGGCTTACCATAACCGGACGGTAAAAGTCGTAATGCTGTTCCGCTTTCTTTAAAGCATCTTTTTCGTCCTTCTGGATATTCTTTTCATTGCCCAGAAATGCTGATTCTGTCGGAAACCAGATTCCCCCCTCTTTGGTATCGAGGACATTGCTGTTTTTCTTCATCAGCTCTGCCCACTGGCGCTCCGTCATCTTAAACTGTTTGACCGGCCGCCATAAGTCGCCGCTTCCGTCAATCACACCATCACCGCAGATTGCAATATTTTCTGCATGGTCTGCCGTAACCGGTGAAACAGTACGGATACACTCCTGTCCCTCGTAATTGGTCAGAATCAGCGGGTACTCCTCTATATTTTTTGAAAACTTTACAACCGCGCCGTGCTCTAAATACAGACACACATTGCTTTGCAGACGGATCGGTCCGGTAATCCAGATTCCTTTCGGAATCACAACCGTTCCGCCGCCCTCGTTTGAAATAACACTCATGGCACTATTGATTGCCGCCGCATTTCTTTTGCTTCCTGCAATGTCTGTCTGATTTTCCACTGCACCGAAATCTTTAATGCTCACCTTTTTATCCGGAAATTCCGGCAGGGTAATTAAAAAATCTGCTCCTGTCATTTATGTACTCCATTCTGCCTGCATACAGCCGCTATTTTGTGATATGCGCGGCAAAACTAAATTTACCGCGCATACATTTTACAATAATTCTTTTAAAATCTGATTGACCATGCCCGGGTTTGCTTTGCCCTTCATGGCTTTCATTGTCTGACCGACTAAAAATCCGATTGCCTTTTCCTTACCGTTTCTGTAATCTTCAACGGACTGTGGATTTGCCGCAATGACTTCTTCAATTGTCGCACGGAGTGCGCCCTCGTCATTGACCTGCTTTAAGCCGTGTTCTTCCACGTACTGTTCCGGATTAATATCCTCATCGAAAATCTTTTCAAAGATTTCCTTTGCAACTGAACCGTTAATTGTTCCTGCTTCAACAAGACCAATCAGCTTTGCAAGGTTTTCCGGTGAAAATGTAATGTCTTCCGGTTCCATTTCCTTTTCCTTTAAAATGCGCATCGTTTCGCCCATTAACCAGTTGGAAACCTTCTTTGGCTGGCTGCAGATTGCCGTGGTGGCTTCAAATAAATCCGCAAGCTTTTTGGAATCCGTAAGAATACCGATATCATAGTCCGGGATTCCAAATTCTTCTTTGTATCTTGCCATTTTTTCCGTCTTAAATTCCGGCTGGCGGGAACGGATTTCCTCTAACCACGCATCACTGATATGCACCGGTACAAGGTCCGGATCCGGGAAATAGCGGTAATCCTGCGCATCTTCCTTTGAACGCATGGCATATGAATATTCCTTATTGTCGTCCCATCTTCTTGTTTCCTGTACAACGGCCTCGCCGGATTCAATCAGGTCAATCTGACGGTTCTTTTCCGCTTCAATGGCTCTTGCAATGGCACTGAAGGAATTTAAGTTCTTTGTTTCAGTTCTTGTACCGAAGGCTTCACTGCCGGCTTCTCTGACAGACAGGTTGACATCGGCTCTCATAGAACCCTCCTGAAGCTTACAGTCAGAAGCACCCAGATACTGGATAATCAGTCTTAACTTATCCAAGTAAGCGATAACTTCCTCCGCACTTCTCATATCCGGTTCGGATACGATTTCGATTAACGGCACGCCGGAACGGTTGTAATCCACATAAGATACATCGTCCCATTCATCGTGAACCAGTTTTCCGGCATCTTCTTCCATATGGATTTCATGAATCCGGATCTGCTTTGTCGTGCCGTCTTCTAACTCGATATCAACATGACCGTTGCGGCAGATTGGCAGATATAACTGTGAAATCTGATAATTCTGCGGATTATCCGGGTAAAAATAATTCTTACGGTCAAATTTACAATTCTGTGTAATCGTACAGTTGGTTGCAAGACCGACTGCCGCCGCATATTCCACAACCTGCTTGTTTAATACCGGAAGCGAACCCGGCATACCGGTGCAGACAGGGCATGTATGGCTGTTTGGAGAACCTCCGAAGGCTGTAGAACAGCCGCAGAAAATCTTTGTTTTGGTTGCAAGTTCTACATGGACTTCCAGACCAATGACGGTTTCATATTCTTTTGCCATAGTTTTAGTTCTCCTTTCTGCTCTGTTCATACGTATAAGCTGTCTGAATGAGTTTCTTTTCTTCAAAGCAGTTGCCGATAAGCTGCATACCGACCGGCAGACCGTTCTTATCCGTTCCGCAAGGCACGGTCATGCCCGGCAGACCTGCAAGGTTTACGGAAATGGTGTAAATATCACTTAAATACATTTTAATCGGGTCACTTAAAGAGCTGCCAAGCTTCGGTGCGGTTGTCGGTGCAGCCGGTCCGATAATGACATCATATTTTGCAAATGCTTCGTCAAATGCTTTTTTAATCAGCGCTTTGACACGCAGTGCCTTTAAGTAGTACGCATCGTAATAGCCTGAGCTTAATACGAAAGAACCCAGCATAATTCTTCTCTTAACTTCCGGTCCGAAGCCCTCGGAACGGGTCTTTTTGTACATATTGTGCAGACCTTCGTAATCCTTTGCACGGTATCCGTATTTTACACCGTCAAAACGTTCCAGATTGGAGCTGGCTTCTGCTGCCGCAATCGTATAATACGTAGGAATTGCATATTCTACAAGGCTTAAATCAAATTCTTCAACAATTGCTCCCTTTGCCTTTAAGACTTCAACTGCATTCAGCACCGATGCCTTGACATCAGGGTCTAAGCCTTCCCCGAAGTAATCCTTTGGAATGCCGATTCTCATGCCTTTTACATCATCAACCAGCGCACTTGTAAAATCGGTATCTTTGCGCTCTACCGATGTAGAATCCTTTAAATCATGGGAAGCGATGACTTCCATAATCGTTGCACAATCGGTTACGTCCTTGCAGAGCGGTCCAATCTGGTCTAAGGATGAACCGTAAGCGACCAGTCCGTAACGGGATACTGTTCCGTATGTCGGTTTCATGCCGACAACACCGCAGTAAGATGCAGGCTGTCTGATAGAACCACCTGTATCAGAACCCAATGCAAAAAAGCACTCGTCTGCCGCAACCGCTGCTGCCGAACCGCCTGAAGAACCACCCGGTACGTGTTCCGGGTTGCGTGGATTTTTTGTAACGCCATATGCAGAGGTTTCTGTGGTAGAACCCATGGCAAATTCATCCATGTTGGTCTTACCAATCATAACCGCACCGGCTTCCTGTAATTTCACAACGGCTTCTGCATCATACTGCGGAACAAAATTTTCCAGAATCTTTGATGCACACGTTGTCACAACGCCCTTTGTACAAAGGTTGTCCTTAATGGCAACCGGCACACCGGCTAAAGGTCCGGTCAGTGTTCCGGCTTCAATCTTTTCCTGTGCTTCTTTGGCTGCCTGCATTGCTTTTTCTTTATCTATCGTGATATAGCAGTGATACGTTTCTTCTGTTTTTTCAATCTGTTCCAACACTGCTTTCATTGCCTCTACTGCTGTGGTTTTACCGGCTTTGATTTCTTTTGCCAGTTCCACGGCTGTCAATTCCAACAAACTCATATTTATCTCCATTCCGAAGCGTTTCACGCTACCGTTTTACTTAATCGACTGTCTTTGGCACAACAAATGCATCTTCTTTCCGTTCCGGTGCATTTGCAAGTGTGGCTTCACTGCCGTCCCCGTTGGTTACGACATCTTCACGCATCACATTTTCAACCGGGAATACATGGGACATCGGTTCAACGCCCGTTGTATCCAGTTCATTTAACTTATCAATATGGTCTAACATGCTTGCCATATCTTTTTTAGCTGCTTCCTTTTCCTCGTCAGAAAGCTCTAACTTTGCCAGAATGCCGACATATTCAATGGTTTCGTCACTAATTACATTTGCCATATTTCCTCTCCATTCCGCAGGCGTTATGCGCCGGAGGATTCACGGATTTTCATATCCGTCCTGCGATAAAAGATATTTTGTGGTGCCTGCTCCACAAAATATCTGTGAAAAAGCTCTAATTTATGGCTTTTCACACTTCTCTCCATTCCGCTGGCGCTTGTGCGCTGCAGGTCAATATTTAATCACGCACTTTGATATGCACTTCTCTTAACTGCTGTTCTGTTACTTCGTTTGGTGCGCCGCACATTAAATCCTGTGCTGTACCGCTCATTGGGAACGGAATAATTTCACGGATATTTTCTTCGTTGCGCAGTAACATAATCATACGGTCGATACCAGGTGCCATACCGGCGTGTGGCGGTGCACCGAACTGGAACGCATTGTAGAGTGCGCCAAACTTTTCTTTTAATACTTCTTCATCATAGCCTGCAATTTCAAATGCCTTTACCATAATCTGCATATCGTGGTTTCTTACGGCACCGGATGATAATTCTACACCGTTGCAGACAATATCATACTGGTAAGCTAAGATATCTAACGGGTCCATTGTATTTAATGCTTCAAGACCGCCCTGTGGCATAGAGAATGGGTTGTGTGTAAATCCAATCTTCTTTGTTTCAGGGTCTTTTCAAACATTGGGAAGTCATTAATGTAGCAGAAACGGTATGCGTTCTTTTCCAGTAAGTCAAGCTTTGTACCAAGTTCTGTACGAATCTGTCCTGCAAAGTATGCAGCTCTTTCTTCCTTATCTGCCATGAAGAAAATTGTATCTCCGGCTTCAAGTCCTGCAAGTTCTAAGAATTCCTTCTTCATATCGTCCGGGATAAACTTATCAATCGGTCCCTTGTAAGATAAATCTTCAAGAACTTCCAGATAACCCAGTCCGCCCATGCCAATGCCTGTTGCAAACTTCAACAGCTTTTCATGGAAGCCCTTAGACATATTTGCATGAACCTTTACGGCACGGACTGTCTTTCCGATAAACGGCTTAAATGTACATCTCTGGAAGAAATCTGTTACATCAATAATACGAAGCGGATTTCTTAAATCCGGCTTATCTGTACCGAACTCTAACATTGCCTGCTTGTAGCTGATAATCGGATACGGTGCCTTTGTTACTTCATAACCTTCCGGTGCAAACTTTTCAAATGCGGCTGTCAGCACTTCTTCACCCACACGGAAGACATCTTCCTGTGTTGCAAAGCTCATTTCAAAGTCTAACTGATAGAATTCTCCCGGTGAACGGTCTGCTCTTGCATCTTCATCACGGAAGCACGGTGCAACCTGGAAATACTTATCAAAACCGGATACCATTAACAGCTGCTTATACTGCTGTGGTGCCTGTGGCAGAGCGTAGAACTTGCCCTTGTATTTTCTGGACGGTACGATATAATCTCTTGCACCTTCCGGTGAAGAAGCACAAAGAATCGGTGTCTGAATTTCAAGGAATCCCATTTCTGTCATCTTCTGACGTAAAAATGCGATAACCTGTGAACGGAAAATCATGTTGTTCTTTACTTTTTCATTTCTTAAATCCAGATAACGGTATTTTAAGCGGACATCTTCACGAACCTCTTTAGAAGTCATAACTTCAAAAGGAATGGTTGAGTAAACCTGTCCGAGCATTGTAATCTTCTTTGCTTCGAGTTCGATTGTTCCTGACGGAATCTTCGGATTGTATGTTTCTTCATCTCTTTTTTCTACCACGCCTTCGATAGAAATACACTCTTCCTTCTTAATGCCCTTTAAAAGTTCAGGGTCACGGATAACAACCTGTAATACGGCATACATATCTCTTAAATCAATGAAAGATACTCCGCCGTGGTCACGGATATTTTCAACCCAGCCTGCAACCTTTAACTCCTTTCCGATGTCCTGTTCACTCACATTGTTCAATGTGGTATCTCTGTAAATGTTTCCCATTCTTTTTTTGACTCCTTTTCTTTAAATTTATAGATATTTTTGTCATTTATTTCACAAGCTATCCGCTTTGTGTGAAAAAGTAAAACGCGCACAATATTTATGCCGTATCATCAGTCTGTGTACCGGAACATTCGGGCTTTCTTACGAATACTGCATAACAGTTTCTTCAAACCAAAAAATCCCCGGAATACTTCTCTTTCAAGAAATATTCCGGGGCAGATAATTCATCTTATCCGCGGTACCACCCGCTTCAAGTACTAAAATAAGCACTCCTTCAACCGCTTAACGCGCGCATACGGAACTGCCTACGACGGCTTTAACCGCTTTCAACAATCCAGCTCCGGAGCGTTCCCTTTAACAATTCCCTTAGCGGGTTCTCAGTCGATGACACCGCCTTCCTGTCAGGTTCCATGAAAAAGAGTCTCCTTCTTTGCCTTTTCCTATCTTTGATAATTTTGATAATACCATAGGGTCAGGCAAAATGCAAGAATTAAATCAGATTACACTGAATTTTGCAATCTCTTTCTTTAAATCCTTTGATACTGCCTCATTGACATTGGTACATTCCTGTATTTCATCCATGTTGGAAAGGACCTTGTCCACTGAACCGGAAAATGCCTCTACACGGTTCTTTTCTTCCTCAATCGTATCGGAAATCTCCACAATCTTGCTTCCGACATGCGCCGATGATTCTAATAGGTTACTGGTCTTATTTTCAAAATCAGCCATCATATTTTCGAGTGTATCTGCATCCTCTAAATACTGTGCAGAAGCTGTTACAAACTTATCATAATCTGCCTGTACATTCGATGTGACATACTCTAAGAGTTTATCGGATGAAACTGCAAGCTGTTCTACGGAAGATACCACTTCTTCGCTGATTTCCTGAATACTGTTTGCCGTGTTACGGCTGTTATCCGCAAGCTGTCTGATTTCATCTGCTACGACCGCAAAACCTTTTCCTGCTTCTCCGGCTCTTGCTGCTTCAATGGAAGCATTCAGTGCTAAGAGGTTGGTCTGGCTTGCAATGGATAAAATATCCTCTGTCAGTGTCTTAATGACATTGACACTCTTACTGCTTTCAACAGATGTTCTTAAATCTTTCTCTAAAGAAGATGTAATTTCTTTGGAAGCATTCTTGCTGTTTCCTGCCAGTGCCTGGATTTCATTGGCTCTTTCTTTCATGTGGACTGTATATTCTTTACCGTCAGCACTCGCTTTTTCGATTTCACTGCTGCCTGCTTCCAGCTGCTTCATATCCCCTGTTATCATTTCAACTGCGTCTGAAATTGCATCAATTTCATTGCAAAGCTTTGCTGTTTCTTCCGATAACTCCCCTGCGCTTTCTGCTGAGGATTCTACCTTCTTTATAATATTGCCGGATGCCCCATCAAGTGAAATTGAATGGTCTTCAATCCGCTTCATAATCACCTGTAATTTATCCAAAAACATATTGATACCGAAAATCAGACGTCCGATTTCATCTTCTTTTTTCGTTTCAATCCGTTCTTCAAGATTGCCTTCATTCTTTTCCAGCTTTTCAATCATATCGTTGAGCTGTTTTTGTGTCTTCTGCAGCGGCTTTACAACCGAAACATACGTTACGATAATCGTTACAATAACCATTGCCAGCTGTAAAGATGAAATCACGCCATTTCTTGATAATCCCGCCGTAATTCCTTCTGCCATGCTGCCCGCCGTATCCCGGATTTCCTGTGGCACTTCTGTTGTGGTATTAGACATTCCCTCGCAGACCTCACGGAATGACTGGAACTGGCTTGTCGTACTGACATTGACCGTCACAGTCAGAATAAAAATAACAATTAACGGTAACATGATTTTAAATGCAATGTGCTTTTTCATAACTACAATTCCTCCCGGTTTCCGATTCGGTGGTATATTTTTCTTTCTTTTTAGTCAAAAGGATTAGCCCTGTCCTGCTAATCCTTTTTGTTAAACTAAATTATACACGTTCCTATTTTCACAACCACCAATATCCCATACATTTATGACTGAAGACCTTACCAATTCTTTCTCTTATCGTTTGTATTCTTATTACAATCCCTCTTTGTATGTTCTTGCAAACACCTATCTTTATAACAACCGCACAAACTCAATTCGTATAAAGTTAAAACTCTCTCACGATACTTATCCCAGCAGCCTAAACCCGCATTCCGGCTGCTGTTCATATTCTTACTCTCCCCAGTGAATATTAACGGAAAAGAAAAGTCCTTCATATGTGTTCCTGTCACTTATACTATAATTTACTGTGCATTTTTATTCAAGTCAGGTGGCATAATTCACGTTATTTTGGCATAATCTGCGTTGTTTTACAGCAAAATATGTACACAGAACATCCCGTCTTCCTCATACCGCTGGATATATCCGCCATTTTTATCTACTGTATGTTCAATGCTTTTCATGCCGATTCCGTGCAGATAGCGATTGGTTTTATCAGTAATAAAACGCGGGTTATTCTGCAACACTGATTTTGCAACGGTGTTCTTTATAAGAATTGAATATTTATTCTCATATGAGAAAATTTTAAGAAAAATGCTGCGCGGCTTATCCTGTGTGATTTTTTTCTGTGCTTCTACCGCATTATCCAGCAGATTTGAAAGCATCACCGCAATATCCAGTTCCCGCTCTCCGTCCACGGAAGCCGTCACTTCTACCTGCATTTTAATATTTTCATGTTCGCATAATACTTTTTTTTCATTTAACACGGAATTGACCAGATTGTTTCCCGCCACATAAACATACTTATTCTGTCCACAGTCTTCAATATGTTCACCGATTGCCTGCCTTAATCCTTCGTAATCTCCATCATTTAACAGGTGCATATAAATATTAAGATGTTTCACCATATCGTGGCGGATTTTGCGGATATCCTGATACTCTTTATCCATGCGGATAATATCCGCACGCTGTGCCTGCAGCTTTAAATTTGCCAGTTCATTGCGTTTTTCATAATCATTTTTATAACTGATTGAATTGGCAATCGCAAGCGGTACAACAGTCATTACAATGATGGCAATTTCAATTGCAAGAACATAAATATAATCCCGTCCGTCAAAGTGGCGCACATAGGTCCATAAAATCAGTGCTACCGCGGCAACACTGTCCGCAATAAAATAAACTGCCAGCATCAGCCATTCTTCTCTTTTAATCATGCGCCTTTTGGCAAGGAGTCTGCCCCAGATATAAAAGGTAATAATAAATACAATCCGGTTTAATGCCACATATGCCATCTGGGAAGCAGCGGTGTTGATAATCTGTTCCGCACCGCGGTACCACGATAAAATTTCCACGCACAGATTGGTCGCCAGATTGACAAGCAGTGTATTAATCAGCAGCACCAGCGCAATTGTAGCAGACTGCCACAGCCCGCCATGCATCACAATCATACTGTATCCGATAATTACGGCAACGCCCAGTGCCATCTGAAGCACCGGACTGTCAGAAAAGAAAAATCCAACAACAAAAAAAAGTGCTGCTGCAAGCGTACTGACAACATAGCGGTACTTGCTCTCATATTTCCAGTATGCATTTAAAATTGCCGTATAAATTGTACATTCAATCAATGTTGAAACAATATTTGTTACTATATCCAACTTTAACATTTACAAATCTGCCTCACAAATTATTTTCACGCCGGATAAATTCCAGGTGTTTTAATTTCAGGTCTTCCAGACGGTCCCTGCTGATGGAAATACACTCCCCGTTATTCATCAGCACATCTTTGTAACGGACTCTGTCTACATGGCGCAGATTAACGATGTATCCTGACTGAACCCGCACAAATCCCTTTTCATTAAAAATCTGTTCTAAATCTGCCATTTTGGCACGAACCATATAATCTTCCTGAAGTGTCTTTATTTTTACATAGTGCTTGGCACTTTCAAAATAGTAAATTTCTGACAACTTTAAACGCACGGTATTGCCATTGACGCAGAAATCATAGTAGTTTTTCAAGCTATGATATCTGTTTAATAATGCCGTAACTGCCTCTTCCAGTTCTTCTTCAAGCCGCGCTTTTCTGATAAACCGAAGCGGTGTGGTTTTAATCGCTTCAAAAACCATGCTTTCACAGGACGACACAAAAACCAGGCCAACATCCGGCAAAGCCTCCCTGACCCGCTGTGCCGCCTGTATTCCTGTCATCTGCGGCATATCAATATCCAAAAATATTCCATCAAAAGAAATTGTATGAATCTCTTTTAAGAATTTTGTAACATCCGTATATACATGAATTTCACAATTTTCTATCTGTCCCTCAATGATTTTTAATAGTTTTTCTTTCAGATCTGCAATATCCTGTTCACTATCATCGCAAATTGCAACTTTCATGCCATAACCTTTCACTTTTTGTAATTTTTATCTGTTTTCTTTTGCTGCCTGTAACAAATGCTTTGCAAGCACCGATGTTGTAACCGAACCTACCCCGCCCGGAACCGGTGTTGCCACGGATGCAAGCGAAGAAATACCGTCTGTATCCACATCACCGCATAATTTTCCGTTGTTATCCACATTAATACCCACATCAATCACAACGGCACCTTTGCCGACATACTCTGCGGTAATCATCTTTGCGACACCTGCCGCCGCTACTAAAATGTCTGCCCTGCGGCATTCTTCTTTCATATCCTTTGTCTTTGTATGGCAGATTGTCACAGTTGCATTCTTTTTTAATAACAGCATGGATACCGGTTTCCCGATTACAAGGCTTCTGCCGACAACCGTGACTCTTTTCCCTGTGACATCAATTCCCGCAAAATCCAGCATTTCAACAACTGCCTCTGCCGTACACGGTGCAAAGCCTGTCTTATCCCCTGCAAAAACCTTGGCTAAATTGACCGGGGAAATGCCGTCTAAATCCTTTTCCGGGGAAATTCTGCCCACCACCGCTTCTTCATCTAAGTGTTTTGGAAGCGGACGAAGCAGTAAAATACCGTCAATCTCAGGGTTATCATTAATTGTGTCAAATTCTTTCTGAAAGGCTTCATTTTCGATGGTTTCCGGGAAAACGAAGGATTCACAGGCAAAACCTACCTTTTCCATTTTCTTTGTTGCACCGCGCTCATAAGACATATCATCCGGACGCTCACCGACACGGATGATGGCAAGCTTCGGTACTCTGCCGCCCATATCCGCACTTTCTTTGATTAATTTTTCATTGATTGCATTTGCAACATCTATTCCCTTTAATAATTCCATGTTTCCTCTTTTCCAAACCTTTTTTTAGTTCCGTATCCATAGGCAATACTTTATCCCTACATTTCTGTTGTACCGCCTGCAAATCCAATTATCTTATCGCATCCACGACTTCTTCATAAATTCTGTCTGCCAGTTCATTGCCTTCAATTAACAGTGCATCAGTTCTTGTGTTTAATTCTTCTGCCGTTTCTGTATCTTTCATCAGCTTTGTATTGATAAATACATTTAAAGAAGCGCCGTTTAATGCAGCCTTGCAAAGCTGTACACCTGCGCCGACATCACTGATGGCAAGACGGCTTCCCACAACGGACAACCGTTCTAGGATTTTTAATGCATCCAATATCTTTTCCATTAAGGCAACCGGGGTCAGGCTCGCTTCTTTTAATGCCTTTTCCATAACCTCTTCTTTATATTCCTGCTGTTCTTTTGTGTCTTTTGGAAGTCCGTAAGCTTTTGAAAGCGGTTCAAAGCTTTCGGCATCCTTATCCATATATGTCATCAATTCTTTAGAAAGCTGTTCCGCCTTTGATAAGAGTTCTTCGATTTCTTCCTGATACTGCGCATACTTTTTCTTGCCGGTTGTCAGATTGGCAACCATCGCGCCAAGTGCCATACCTGCTGCCGCCACATATGCACATGCGCCGCCGCCACCCGGTACTGCTGCCTTAGAGGAAAGCACTTCAATAAATTCCTGCATATTCTGTTCTGCCATCATTTTAATTTTCCTCCTTTAACTGCCATTCTCCCGTAAATACCGTTTCTGCCGGTCCTTCCATATATACGGTATTTTCTTTCTTATCCCATGTAATTTTTAAATCGCCGCCTAACAAATGCAGTGTAGCAGTATCATCACACAAGCCGTTTAACACGGTTGCCACAAGGCTTGCACACGCACCTGTGCCGCAGGCAAACGTTTCGCCGGAGCCGCGCTCCCACACACGCATATTTAAGTTTTCACTGTCGCACACCTGAATAAATTCAGTATTTACCCTGTCCGGAAATGCCGGATGATTTTCAAACATCGGACCGATTTTTTCCAGTTCAAATGCTTTTAAATCCACATTTTTGTCTAAATAAACAATTGCATGCGGATTTCCCATGGATACACAGGTCACTTCGTAGTCTTTTCCGTCTACGCTGATTGGCTGTGCAACAAGCTTGTCCACATTTTTAAGGGTTTCTGCATTTTTAAAAGCATGAATGTCTGCCGGAATCTGTTCCGGCTGTAATATCGGCGCACCCATATTGACCCTGACCGTCTTTACTTTGCCGTCACTACCTGGATAAAGCTGTAATGTCTTAATACCGGATAACGTTTCCACGGTAATTTCCGCCTTGTCTGTCAGTCCGTTGTCGTATACATATTTGCCGACACAGCGAATACCGTTGCCGCACATGCTGCCCTGTGAACCGTCTGCGTTATACATTTCCATAAAGAAATCTGCTTTGTCGGATTTTTTTATCAGAATCAGTCCGTCCGAACCGATTCCGAAATGTCTGTCACTGACCGCAACTGCCACTTCTGACACGTTTTTTAATTCATTTTGGGTACAGTCCACATAGACATAATCATTTCCTGCTCCCTGCATTTTTGTAAATTTCATACTACTCCTCATTTCTGAGCGACTTTGCCGCGAAGCTGCGATGAGAAATTCGCGCAGGCGGTTTCTCATCTGCAATCAGGGAGATTTGTTTTCGCTCAGAAACAAATCTCCGTGTGAACAAGCTTAGATTTATGGCTTGTTCACACTTCTCCACATTTCTGATATATTTATTCTGAATAAATTCCTATTACCATTGAAGCGGATTCTACCATTGTGTTTCCGCTGTCCATACTACATTTCTGAATATAGCGGAATGCCTCCGGTTCTGTCATATTGTTCTTTTCCATCAGGATTGCTTTTGCATCGTCAATTACCTTCTGCTCCTGCGGGCTGCGGCGTTTCGGCTGCATGCGTTTCTTTTTCCGCCTGCGCACCTGTACCTGCAGCATCATTTCTATTGTATTTATCAGGTCATTGACTTTGATCGGCATTGCCGCACAGACAATGTCATTGTCCTGGCAGTCATCCCACAGATTTTTCGATGCCACAAGCAGCATTTCAAAGCTTTTCGGCTTATACTCATACAGCTCGGAATACAACATATTATCTGAAAGCTTATATCCACAGATAATAATTCCGTCTGACAGGCGGTCCGCCATATTGATTGCCTGTGCCCCTGATGTACATGCCGAAGCGACTTCATAACCTCTCCTGACCAGCAGATTTCTGACAGCTTTTGCTTCTTCTAACTTAGGAAATGCTACAATCAGTGTTGCCATTTTCCTTTCCTCCGTTTTTACTGTATTGGCTGTCTTTATTCCTGCTTAGAACTTGTACAGGTATTCATCTAATTCCCACTGGGAAACCCGGGTGCGGTAATCATTCCACTCTTTTAACTTGGCTTCGACGTATTTGGATACAATGTGTTCTCCTAAAACATCACAGATGACTTTATCTTCCTGCATGCACTGTATAGCTTCGTAAAGATTTTCCGGCAGCTTTTCAATGCCTGCCTTATCACGTTCCTCCTGTGTCATCTCAAAAATATTGCGGTCTACGCTGTCCGGCACGGTAAGCTTTCTTTTAATACCGTCCAAGCCTGCCGCAAGACATGCCGCCAGTACAAGATACGGATTGGCTGCCGGATCCGGACTTCTTAATTCCACACGGGTTGTTTCGCCCCTGCCTGCAGGGATACGGATTAACGGACTTCTATTAACAGACGACCATGCGATATAAACCGGCGCTTCGTGGCCAGGTACCAGTCTTTTATAAGAATTGACCAGTGGATTGGTAATTGCCGTCATGCCCTTTGCATGCGCCATCAGTCCCGCAATAAAATGATACGCATCTTCCGAGAGTCCGCGTTCATCATTTTCATCTGTAAAAATATTTCTGCCGTCCAATGTTGCAAGGGACATATTGACATGCATGCCCGAACCGTTGATGCCGTATTTCGGTTTTGGCATAAAGGTTGCATACAGACCGTGTCTTTTAGCAATCGTCTTGACCGTCAGTTTAAAGGTCATAATGTTATCCGCCGTAATTAACGCTTCATCATAGCGGAAGTCAATCTCGTGCTGTGCCGGCGCAACCTCGTGGTGGGAAGCTTCTATTTCAAAGCCCATATCTTCAAGTGTCAGAATCATATCACGTCTTACATTTTCACCCAAATCAATCGGACCTAAATCAAAATAACCGCCCTTTTCATGGGTCAGCGTTGTCGGCAGTCCATTATCATCAGTATGGAATAAGAAAAATTCACATTCCGGTCCGACATCAAAGACATAACCCATATCAGCAGCTTCCTGAATTGCTCTCTTTAAAACGTTTCGCGGGTCACCCTGAAACGGCTTTCCGTCCACCGTATAGACATCGCAAATCAGTCTTGCGACCTTTCCCTGCTGCGGACGCCACGGAAAGATTTCAAATGTGTCATAATCAGGATACAAATACATATCAGATTCTTCAATCCGCACAAAGCCTTCCACAGCCGAGCCGTCAAACATACACTGGTTATTTAATGCACGTTCAAGCTGGCTGGACGTAATTGCAATATTTTTTAACACGCCGAAAATATCCGTAAACTGTAAACGGATAAACTCAACGTCTTCTTCCTCTACCATTCTGAAAATATCATTTTTTGTATATCTGCTCATGATGACCTCTCTCTCTGCCGTTTTTGACTGCGTTGTTTTCTGTAACAAACTGCTTTTATCATACAACATCCGGTACGTTTTTGTACAGTTCTCAATTGCATACAATTCATTTATAAAAAAATTTCCGGAACCAGCTTTATATTCTGATTCCGGAAGATATTTTTATTTAAGATTCTTCGGCTTTACCCGCATTTTACAATGTTTTTATACTCCGCATATTCCATTGGAATGCTGTCCGTTATAATTTTTGCACCGTAAAACGGTGCAAAGGTCACCGGACTGACACGGTTGAATTTTTCCGAATCTGCCAGTATGTAGCATTTACGGCACTGTGCCACCGCTGCTTTCTTCACCGATGCTTCATGAATATCCGGTGTCGTAAAGCCGCATTTTAAGGTGATACCGTTTACACCGAAAAAACCTTTGACAAAATGATACCGCTGTAATGCTCCGACTGCTTCCGTTCCAATCAGTGCCTCCGTACTGCCCTTTAACTCGCCGCCGGTTAAAAACACACGGAATCCCGCCGCGGCAAGTCTTCTCGCATGTAATACTGCATTGGTCACATACGTGGCATTTCTCTGTGTAATATAGTCAATCATATATGCCGTGGTTGTTCCCGCATCAATAAACACAAAATCATCCGGCTCAATCAGCGATGCCGCATACTTTGCAATGCGTATTTTCTGTTCTTTGTTTACATTTTCCTTCTGCTGTACGGTTGGTTCCCTTGAAATCACTTCACCCTCCAGCGCCACTGCGCCACCGAAAACCTTTATCAGCTTTCCTGCCTGATGCAGTGCCGTAATGTCCCGGCGTGCCGTAGACTCTGAAATATGAAGCAGTTCCTTAATCTGTGTTACAGTAACACTTTTGTTTTCTTCCAGCAGATTTAATATCATTTCATAACGCTGTTCTGTCAACATGACTACTCCTGCTTTCTTCTGCGATATGCTTCTACATCTGTTTCCAGAATAACCTTTCTCACCGGCAGAATTTTTGCCGGTGAAACAGAGAGTTCATCAACTCCCATTGCAAGAAATTCTTTCGTAAGCTGTGTATCTGCCCCCAGTTCGCCGCAGATACCCGCCCAGATTCCTGCCTTATGTGCATTGGCAATCGTCATTTCAATCATCTTTAAAACTGCCGGATGATGTGCATCGTAAAATGCTTCCAGTTTTGTATTCTGACGGTCAATTGCCAGTGTATACTGTGTCAGGTCATTCGTTCCGATACTAAAAAAATCAACTTCTTTTGCCAGCTCATCACTAATCATAACTGCCGCCGGAGTTTCAATCATGATGCCCTGCTCCGGTGTGTTGTATTCAATACCCTGCCGGTCTAATTCTTCTTTTACCTCTGAAACTATCTGTTTAACTGCCCGCACTTCTTTCACACTGGTAATCATCGGATACATAATTGCCAGTTTTCCAAAGGCGCTTGCCCGAAACAATGCCCGCAACTGTGTTTTAAAAATTTCCGGACGCGTCAGACAGATGCGAATTGCGCGGCACCCCATTGCCGGATTGTCCTCTTTATCCATGTGAAAATATTCACATTGTTTATCTGCGCCGATATCCAGTGTTCTAATAATAACACGTTTTCCTGCCATTGTCTGCACAACCGTCTTATAAATCTGAAATTGTTCTTCCTCCGTCGGAAAATCTTCCCGCTCCAGATAGATAAATTCACTGCGGAATAATCCAATACCCCCTGCATCATTTTGAAGCACGGCCGCCAGATCTTTGCTGTTTCCGATATTGGCATACAGCTGTATGGTCTTTCCGTCTAACGTCTTATTTTCCCTGCCTTTTAATAATTCAAGAAGCCGCTTCTGTTCTTCCTGCTGTGCCTGCTTTTCTTTCATCTGCGCCAGTGTTTCCTCATCCGGCTCTACATAAAGCACGCCGCTGACTCCGTCTACAATGCCAAGCCTGCCGTCAATCGTATCGTCAAGCGGAACTGATGCACCGACAAGTGCTGGGATTCCCATGGTTCTTGCAAGAATCGCCGTATGGGAATTCATAGAACCGTCTATTGTCACAAAGGAAAGCACCTTCTGCTTATCCATCTGCACGGTTTCTGACGGTGCAAGGTCCTGTGCCGCAATAATGACCGGTTCTTCGGTCTGCACACCGCCGCCTGCGTTTCCGCTCAACACCGATACCAGCCGCTCGGAAATGTCCCGCACGTCAGCCGCCCTTCCACGCATATATTCATCTTCCATGGAAGCAAACATCTGCGCAAAGTTATCTTCGGTTACGGCGACGGCATATTCTGCATTGACCCTCTGCGTTTCAATGATATTTTCTACAGATTCATTGTAGTCGTCATCTTCTAACATCATCTGATGGATTTCAAAAATTGCCGCATTGGCTTCCCCGACTTCTTTTAACGCTTTGTCATACAGATTCTGAAGCTGTTCTAACGCTGTCTGCTTTGCCGTGCGATACCGTCTGATTTCTGCGGGAACATCTTCAATCTTTCTTCTTTTGACCTGCTGCTCCCCTTTTTTATAAACCTGTATCGTTCCGATTGCAATGCCGCCAAAACACTTTTCCACTATATACGCATCGCCGCACCTCCTTAATCCGCACTTTTCAAAGTATTTCTTTCATGCCATTGATGCGGCATCTTTCTTCACCTTCAATACGGATTGCTTCATTATCTCAGTGCCATAATCGTCTTTTTGCAGTCGCCTTCTTTTCCGTCTTTTACAATCTTAATACTGCTTGTAAATGCCTTTGCCGCCTTAACCAGCTCTCCTGCCGGTCTTGCATGAATCCCTTCCGGATCTGTAATTGTGTACTGAAATTCTTTCATAATATTCTCCTTTCTTTTCTGTAGGCACATTTATCTTACCTTTTTCTTTAATACTCCGAGTAACACCGTTGAAACCGCCATTCCGACAACCAGTGCAATCAGATACATCCACGGATTCCCGATTACCGGTACGACAAAGATGCCGCCGTGCGGTGCCATCAGTGTACATTTGAATGCCATAGACATTGCTCCTGCAATCCCCGAACCAATGACACATGCCGGTATGACATGCAGTGGATCGGATGCTGCATAAGGAATTGCACCTTCGGTAATAAATGCCAGTCCCATAATAAAGTTGGTCGGTCCTGCTTCCCGCTCCTGCTTTGTAAACTTGTTCGGGAACAACATCGTTGCCAGTGCGATTGCACACGGCGGTGTCATACCGCCAATCATAACTGCCGCCATGATATCATAGTTGCCTGCAATAATGGAGGCCGTACCAAATACATATGCCGCTTTGTTAAACGGTCCGCCCATATCAACCGCCATCATGCCGCCAAGAATAAATCCGAGTGCTATCTTGCTTGTGCCGCTCATGCCGGTTAACGCACTGTTTAATCCGGTATTAATGCCGCCCATCACCGGTTCTACAATAAACTGCATAAGCAGTCCAATGATTAAAATACCCGCTACCGGATAAATCAATACCGGTGTCAGTTTTTCAATTGTTTCCGGCAGTTTCACACAAAGCTTTTTCAGTCCCAGAATAATGTATCCTGCCGCAAAGCCTGCAACCAGTGCGCCAAGGAATCCCGATTTTCCGTTTGCCGCCATCATGCCGCCGACAAAACCGACTGCCAGTGCCGGTCTGTCCCCGATTGCCATGCCGATATACCCTGCCAGCACCGGAAGCATAAATCCGAAGGCAACACCACCGATACCTTTAAACAGTGCTGCCGCCTGTGTAATCGTACCGAAATTAGAACGCTGTTCTGCGGTCAATGCACCGACATCCACACACAGACCATCAATTAAAAATGCAATGGCAATTAAGATTCCGCCACCGACTACGAATGGAAGCATATGCGATACACCGTTCATTAACTGTGTATAAATCTGATGTGCAATCCCGCCTTTTGCTTCATTTTTTGTATCCTGCTCTTCTTCCCCCGCATGGTATATGGAAACGTCCCCCTTTATTGCCCGGTCAATTAATGTATCTGCCTTACTGATACCGTCTGATACCGGACACTCAATCACTTTTTTGCCGTTAAAACGTGTCATCGGCACTTTGGCATCTGCCGCCACGATAATACAATCGGCTTCCTTGATTTCCTGTTCTGTCAGCACATTTTTAGCACCGCCCGAACCCCGCGTTTCGATTTTAATCGTGCAGTTTTTCCCTTTTGCCGCCTTTTCAAGCCCCTCTGCTGCCATGTACGTATGTGCAATTCCTGTCGGGCAGGATGTTACTGCCAGAATCTTTACGCCGCCTTCACTGCTCTTTTTGTTTTCTCCTGCTGTTTCAAGCCGTTCTTCAATTCCCGCTTTTTCTTCATCTGCTTCGTCAATAATTTTTATAAATTCTTCTACACTGCCCGCACCGCGTAACCGCTGTGTAAATTCTTCATCCATTAACAGCATGGACAGCTTACCGAGTACATCCAGATGGATATTGTCTTCTGTATCGGGTGCTGCTATCAAAAACAGTAGTGTAACCGGTTCTCCGTCTAACGAATCAAAATCCACACCGCCCGGAATCACCATCGCTGCCAGTCCCGGAGCAGATACCGCTGCACATTTCCCATGTGGAATCGCAATGCCTTCACCAATTCCCGTTGTACTTTCCTTTTCACGTTCCCCAACCTGTCTGCGGTATGCTGCTTTATCTGAAATATTTCCCCGCTGTGTCATCAGTTCTACTGCCTGATTGAGTGCTTCTTCCTTATTCCCCGGTGCTGCCTGTAAGGAAATGCTTCTTGCATCAAGTAAATCCGTAATTCTCATAAAATCCCTCCTGTCTGTTCCTGTAAATTTATCCTTGTTACCTGCTCATATACTGCCTGAATTTCTGCTTTTGTCGCCAGATTTTCTGAAAATGCACTGGCGCTTCCTGCCGCCATCCCCATATGAAATGCATATTCATAATCCTGTTTTTCAAGCCATCCTGCCATAAATCCTGCCACCATAGAATCCCCTGCACCAACGCCGTTTACCAGTTTTCCTTCCGGTGCTTCCTTTTTGTAAACCGCACCGTGCTTTGTAATCAGTACAGCCCCTTCTCCTGCCATGGATATCAGTACATTTTCCGCGCCAAGTTCCTGAAGTTTCTTTCCGTATGGCACAACTTCCTGCCTTGTCTTTAATTCTACGCCAAATATTTCTCCTAATTCATGATTATTGGGTTTAATTAAAAATGGGTGATATGGAAGTACATTCATCAGTAAATCTTTTGTCGCATCAACAACAATCATCACACCTTTGTCTTTCAACTGTTGCATAATCGTGCTGTAAATATTTTCCGGCACCGATACGGGAATGCTGCCGGACAAAAATAATACATCGCCCCGCTGTAACCGGCACAACCGGTCCGTCAGTTCCTTTAACCGTTCCTTTTTAATCTCAGGGCCTCTGCCATTGATTTCCGTTCCGTCAATGGACCTTAACTTTACATTAATTCTTGAAATGCCTTCCTCCAGCCGGATAAACTCCTGTGAAATTCCGGTATTTTCCAGTTCACGGATAATTTCATCCCCTGTAAAGCCTGCCGTAAATCCCAGTGCCGTACTGGCAATTCCGAGATTCTTTAACACAATTGACACATTAATGCCTTTGCCACCCGGCAGAATCTGTTCAAAACCGGTTCTGTTTGTCAGCCCCAGTTTAAAATGCTCTACAGAAACGATATAATCCAGCGAAGGGTTCAACGTCACTGTATATATCATATTCTTCTCCATTCTGCAAACGTCCTGCGCTGCCTTTTTAATTGTTCATTCACTGTTCCTTTTGTTAATCTGATTATACCGTCAAATTCAGTCAAAATCAATCAGCCAAAACCGCAAAAATTTTGACCGTTTTTAGTGTATTTTGCACAAAAAAAAGGCAGAACCGTAAATATTTCTTTACAATTCTGCCTTTGCCTTGTATTTATTATATACTTAAAATGCGATTGTATACGCTTTTTCAAAAATTTTTCCCGGTTCTAATTCATTCTGCCATGCACGTTTTTGAAGGTTTCCGTCAAAATCCGCCGCATCGGCTCTGCCGTACCACGGCTCAATGCAGATAAACGGCACTTTTTTACCGACCGGCGACCACAGCCCGAATACCGGCGCATCAAAGGTCACGGTGACAGCCGCTTTACCGTCTGCCTGAATTGAAACTTCCCGACAGCCGCTGTTTTCAAAAATATATGCGTCTTTGTCAAAAAAGTCTTCCGTGACGGTGACTTTGCTTTCATCCAGCTTCATTTCATGCGCTTCATTTTCCACCAAACCGTCTTCATTTAACAGCTTATAGGATAATGCCGGCTTTTTCGTCCCAAAAACCACCTCACAGCCTGCCATCGACTGTCTGTCGTCACAAATAAATGCCGGATGTCCGCCAATGCTGAAATACATCGTTTCCGCATCGGAATTGATGACCTTCCATCCTGCTTCAATACTGCTGCCCTTTAACGTAAAACTGCACTGTAATTCAAAATGAAACGGATACTTTTCAAGTGTTTCCTTGGTATCTGTTAAATTCATCACAATCGAATCTTTCGTCTTTGACACCGGTACAAATTCCATATCCCGTGCAAAACCGTGCTGGGACATTTCATACGTCTTTCCCTGATATTCTGTTTTGTTGTCCTTATACTTTCCGACCAACGGAAACAGCACCGGCGCATGGCGCTTCCACGCATCGGGATCCCCCTGCCAGATATGCTCTGCGCCGTCCTTTTTGGTCTTTACGGAAACCAGTTCGCAGCCCTTACTGCAAACCACCGCCTCTAAAAATTCATTTTCAATTTTATATTCCATATACCCTCCATACTGAGTGATTTTATATCGCGAAGTGACGATGAGAAATTCGCGCAGGCGATTTCTCATCTGTCATCAAAACAGTCTGCTTTTACTGTTTACCTTTAAATTCACCAATGACAATACAAACATGCCTGCCGCATTAAACAACAGCACCAAAATTGCCGCCGTCATGCCAAAAGAATCTGCCAGCACGCCGACAATCTGCGGTGTTACGATACCGCCGAGTGCTGCAATCGCAAGAAACATGGACATTCCTGTGTTTGAGCCTTTCAATACCGCACCGGCGCTGGATACGCTGGTCGGATAAATGCCCGCAAAGAAAAATCCGAGTCCCGCAATCGCTACGGTAATGACTGCAAGATTGTGTGTCGCTAATAACAGGATAAAAAATGCGGCTGTAGCAATACAATATGAAAAAATCAGCTTATTTTTATCAATTTTTGTGGAAAGCTTTGCCGTAAGCAGCCTTCCGAGCATTACCATAATCCATGTGACAGATACAAGATTTGTCGCATACGCACTGCTCATAATGCCCATACTCTTAAAATACGTTACAAACCAGCCGTTGACACAGTTTTCCAGTCCCAGATACAAAAACAGTAGAAATCCCATAATATAAAATACAGGATTTTTATAAAATGTTTCTTTCGACTGCTCCTTATTTTCCTGCTGTGCCTTTTTGGATTCCTTCGGCCAGTTATAATCCAGCTCCATCAATGCATAAAACAGGCAGGCAAGCGCCGAACCTGTAACAACCGTGTACGCAACCGCACGCCATCCCATGCCTGCACCGATATACAGTGATGTTAAAAACGGCGATAAAAATGCACCGACTGCAAATGTCATATGCAAAAGATTTAACGCCGCCGGTTTTCCATCCGAATTATCGTTGACAACCGCATTGTTGATAATGCTGACCGAACCCCTGCCAATACCAAGCAGTACAAATGCCGCATATAATACCGGCACCGGCGGAATCCATGTAATTATAAGCCACATCAGCGGAATCAGTGCCGACATGCTCACAATCGTTGCCTTTCTGCCTATTTTACCCGCAAGCGGAGGATTGACAAAGCTTGCCAGCAGATTTCCGATTGCAAATGCGGAGAGCAGTCCGCCCGCCACACTGTAGCTGATACCCGCTTCTTCAATCAGATATGGCAGAATTGCCCCTACCAGAAGCACCATCGCGCCATTTACAAAAAATGCAAAATAGCACGGAAAAAATAGTTTCCATTTTGATTTCATCTCTTGTTTCTATCTCCATTTCCTTTTATTTAAGCTGTCAGCAGCATTGCGCAGACCGGCAGTGTCAGGATACTAAAAAATGTAGTGATAACCACTGCTCCTGCCGCCAGATTTTCATCATACCCAAACTGCACTGCAAACACAGACGTAATCGCCGCGCTCGGGCAGGCTTCCAGCAAAAGTACCACCTGCGCCGCCATGCCTGTCACATGAAACAGCGAAAATACGCCAAAGCACACCGCCGGAATCACCAGCTGACGCACCAGAATAATATACCATATATTTTTATTATAAACCAGTCCTTTTACGTCACTTCCCGCAATAATCATGCCTGTAATAAACATCGACAGCGGTGTATTCATATTGCCAACCAGACTGACCGGCTGTTTTATAATGTCCGGCACAGGAATCTGACACAGATAAATAAGCAGTCCTGCCACAACTGAAATCAGCACCGGATTCGTAAATATTGTACGCAAAACCTCTTTTGCGTGGACTTTTTTGCTGACAATGCCGTATCCGGCCGTCCACAGTAAAATATTATAAACCGTCACAAATGCGCTGGCATAAAGCAGTCCTTCCGAGCCAAACAGCGCCTGAATCAGTGGAAATCCCATATATGCCGCATTGGAAAAAATGCAGGCAAACCGCATAATCGGCAAATCGGGACTTTTGTGCTTTGCCGTCAATGCCAGCGTAATAAAAAGTCCGATAAGCAACAGTAAAATACTAAGTTCAAACGCTTTCAAGAGATTATGGAGAATGTCAATATTAAATTCCATCATATACGAATTGATAACCATTGCCGGTACAATCAGATATAAGAGTAAATCCGAAAATGCTTTTTTCCCTTCCATTTTAACCGCTTTGGTCTTTACGCAGACAAATCCCGCAAAAATCAAAATAAATAAAACAACCACCTGTTTCACTGTAATCAACGCCAGTTCCATAATAATCTCCTTGTGTTATATATTTCATTATTTGTTATATATTTGTTTGCAATGTGAGTATAGCACCCGAAAGCATGGTTGTCCAGTCTTCTTTTATACAAAAAGTGCCGCAGGACTTTTCTTTTAGAATTCTCCTGCGGCACTGCCTGTTTTGTTCATTCTGCCCGATATGTCTTTCAGTTATCAGCATACATTTTCCGTTCTGCCTTATGCATCATATTTCTTTAACAGTCCGACACCCAGCGGATACGGTCCTGTATGCACGCCGACTGTTGCACCTATCTGATAAATGTCGATTGATGTAATATCCGAATATTCTTTCACGGATTCCAGCAGTCTGTCCCTGAAGGACACCGCTTCATCATAGTCGTAACCGTAACCCACCACAATTTCATAATCGTTGGCATTGAGGTTGTTTTTCGTAAAATGCTCTTTAATCTGCACGAGCAGTTTGTCAATGGATTTCTTTCTGCCCCTTGCCATGCCGCTTGAGAAAATCTCGCCGTCCTGCATGACAATCATCGGCTTAATGCCGAGCATATTGACCGCACCGCCAAGCACCTTGCCGATTCTTCCGCCGTGAATCAGATAATCCAGACTGCCTACCGTAAAGATAATTCTGCCGGTTGATTTAATCCGTTCCAGTGCCTGCACACTTTCTTCCAGCGAAAGTCCTGCCGCTTTCATCCGCGCAGCTTCCCTGACAAAAATTCCTTCCTCAACCGTATTTAATGTAGAATCAATCACTTCAATCTTTGCATCCGGATAATCTTCCAAGAGCATATTTCTGGCATTGACCGCTGAATTATAAGAGCCGCTGAACTTTGTGGTAATACAGATACAAAGCACGCCCTCTCCTGCTTTAACAATCGGTGTAAAAACATCTACATAGTCCTGTACGGACGGCATGGATGTCTTTGGGAAAACCGTCGGATTTTCTACCATTTCTTTATAGAAGTGGCGGACTTCAATTTCCGCACCCTCTTTTTTATATACATTTTCCTCAAACGCAACATAAAACGGTACAATCTGAACTCCGATTTTATCTGCATTTTCACCGTAAAGATCACATGCCCCGTCTGCTATAATTTTATATTCCATAATTCATCCTCATTTCCGTGTATCACATTAACTTCATATCATGTAATGCTAATCCGCATTACATAGTATTAAATACTATATTACATATACTACTATATTTCAAGTCAAAAATCCACTTTTTACCGGATAAATCTATAAACTTTTTATAAGTTTTTAAAATAACAAAACAGCGGCATCTTTATATTTCGATACCGCTGCCTTTATCACACCTGATTATTATTTTAATGCGGGTAACAGGACTTGAACCTGCACGGTCTCCCACCAGAACCTAAATCTGGCGCGTCTGCCAATTCCGCCATACCCGCAGACAATGTATATAGTACCATATTTTTACAGGCAAAGTCAAGGGACAGCCCCACGCCACTGCGCAGGACTGTCCCCTTATTTTCCGGCTTAGTTAAACTTTACCGTAATATCTATTTCACTGCCAAATTCTATCGTAATACTGTTCCCACTGTCATCTTTTACCTGCCAGTTTCCCATAATTGCAATTCCGTCTTCCTTTGCTGTAGATTCCTGTTTTTGAATCGTTTTTCCCGCAAAAACTGTCTGAAATGCTTCTGCCGCCCTTTCATTAAAATTGCTCCACGCTTCTCCACTGTCCGGTGTTAAGATAACAACAACTGCATTTAACAAATCATCTTCCGTAGAAAAAATATATTTTTCAGCTACATTTCCTGTTGAAAAATCGGAAAACTTCTGTGCTTCACGAACCGTCGCACTGTACTTATTTGCACCTGTTGTATTCTTCTTTACATCATCTGCTTCCGTAAAGATTTCCGAATATTTTACATTCTTTGAATAACCTTTATATCCAAATTGATTATCACTGATAAACAGACTTCCTTTCAATGTTGTATCCCATTGATACGCTGTCTGTGTGTTTTCTGTCTGCGAAGTTTTTGCCACATCTGTATCATTCTTTCCTGCACAACCGGCAAAAGCAAAACCGCAAATGAGTATTGATATCACTGCCAAACCAATTTTTTTTTTCATTTTTATTACCCCCTGTCTTAACGTGCACCTTAGACGGTACTGTATAAAACATCTTATCATACCAAAACATATTTTATACAGTACCTATGTAACTCATTTTAATTAAATCCCCCAGTCAAAATCCGTAAAATCAAAAAAATCCTGAGTTGTATCGTACAAAATTACCATTGTATCACTATATGTTCTTCCACCAAAAGAAAAACTGTATGCTATTCCTGAAAATGCGCATCCATTTTCCACTGTACTTCCAAATTTCCAAAGATATGGATTCCCACAATCTCCTGAACGAACATAATAGTAATCTTTTTTATGCAAAGTATCCGCACTCACCCTTGATTCACACGAAACAAAATCTCCTGACCAGTTTCCTTCAGAATTGGTTTCTACTCCCCGTGACAAGTATACGCAATTAAAATCACCCACACTGGATATCATTGGATTCATACTCGCTTGAACCTCTAACGCCCCGTGTCTGTAATATGGGTCTGTGTAACCATTATCTTGTGGATAATAATAATCATAATAAACGGTAAGTGTAAATCCCATTATGCTTGAATTTGATAATTCGGCTGTTTTCCCTGTTGCTACACTCCTATAAATAACCGAATAAGCATCTTCTAAAATCCCGTCCTCTTCAATGTATGCCACTATATTAGAAAATGCTTGTTCCTCACTATCTGCTACGTAGGTATTAATACCGTATTGTGCTTCTTGGCTGTCCTTTAACACAATGCTTTGATTTGATGTTATCAATCCACTCTCCTCAAGCATTTCCTGATAAATTTGCATTGCTTTCTGTTCAACATTATCATCAGCTTTAACCGATATTGTGGACATCGACAACACTAAACTACAAACTAAAACTACTGCTAATAATCTTTTCATAATTAGTACCCCCTGTTCTTTCAATCAATTCGTTAGTCTGCAAGTGCCTCATGCATAATTTTCTCTTTCACCCCCCCTCCTAAAATAAATAACCTTAAACTCTATAATTTAACGTAATTATTAAAATTGTATAGATTAAGATTATCATTACAAATTAATTCTTTATTATAACTATATCATTACGTCTTATTTTTGTCAAACTATTAATATTTTCATTCTATATTTTTAGACAATATTATAATTACCACCATTATTTCAAAAATCTCTTTTCATCTGTAATATTTTTCACTAAATATATCTCTATAATACAACAAGGGACAGCCCCACGCCACTGCGCAGGACTGTCCCCTGTTCCGGCTGTCCGCCGATTTTATTTATATTACTTTGCAGCTTCTGTTGCTGTGCCTTCTGCTTCTGCAGCAGCTGCTGCCTTAGACTCTGCAAGTCTTGACTGTTCTTCTCTGTAAGCTGCTCTCTTGCTGTCCTGTTCTGCCTGGCTGTCAACAGTTGTTGCTTCCTGTGTTGTGCCGTTTGATGAACCACAAGCTGTTACAGAAAATGCCGTTGTTACTACGAATGCACCAACAAGTGCAAGCTTCTTAAAATTTCTCATTGTTCTTTTCCTCCATTTTTCCTGTTCGAGGTTACACTATAATACACTTTCTTTCGTTGTGCAATAGATGTATGGAAAAGAACACAAACTTTATTAAAGTTTAATTGAAGCTTAATGAAAGCTTTATTTTACACGCAGCATACGCATCGCATTTAAAATCGCAATCACAGATACACCGACATCTGCAAATACCGCTTCCCACATATTGGCAAGTCCGAATGCACCGAGAATCAGGATAAATGCCTTTACTGCCAGTGCAAATACGATATTCTGTCTTACAATCACAAGAGTCTTTCTTGCGATTGTTACAACCTTGGCAATCTTTGTGGTGTCATCATCCATAAGCACAATATCCGCCGCTTCAATCGCCGCATCGGAACCCATACTGCCCATTGCAATACCAATATCCGCTCTGGAAAGCACCGGCGCATCGTTAATACCGTCACCGACAAAGGCAACCTTGCCTTTTCCATCCGTGTGTTGTGCTAACAGTTCCTCAACCTTTGCCACCTTATCTGCCGGTAAAAGCTGGGTATAAACCGTATCGATTCCAAGTTCCTTTGCAACGGCTTCGCCCGCTTTTTTGCGGTCGCCCGTAAGCATAACCGTCTGCTTTACACCTGCCTGCTTTAAGCTCTTAATTGCCTGCCTTGCTTCCGGCTTAATCGTATCTGAAATAATTACACAGCCCATATAACTGCCGTTCTTTGCCACGTAAACAACCGTTCCCGGCTTTTCAGTCGGTACTGCCGCAATGCTGTTGTCACTTAACAGCTTTTCATTTCCCGCAAATACTTCTGCACCGTCAAGCAGGATGCGGATACCGTGACCTGCCACTTCCTTTACATCAGAAATGCGCTCTGCGGCAATTTCATTTCCTTCCTTTGCAAATGCACGCTTAATTGAAGCGGCAATCGGATGGTCTGAAAAATTTTCCGCATATGCGGCAGCTTCAAGCAGTTCCGCCTCGGACACGCCGTCTGCCGTCAGCAGTTCATTGACCTCAAATTCACCCTTTGTCAACGTACCGGTCTTATCAAATACAATCGTATCCAAATCTGCTGCCACTTCCAGATAATTTCCGCCCTTTACCAGAATACCGGACGCAGATGCCGCACCGATTCCGCCAAAGAAACTAAGCGGCACTGAAATAACCAGCGCACACGGGCATGAAATTACAAGAAAAATGCAGGCTCTCTGTAACCAGTCAAAGAAATTTCCACCAAAGATTATCGGCGGAATCACTGCCAGAAGCAGCGCACCGATTACAACGACCGGCGTATAATATTTTGCAAACTTTGTAATAAAGTTTTCTGCCTTTGCCTTCTTACTGCTTGCATTTTCAACAAGTTCAAGGATTCTTGTAACGGTAGAATCATCAAACTCTTTTGTCGTCTTTACACGCAACAGCCCACTGCCATTCACACAGCCACTGATAATCTCACTGTCTTTTGCCACCCGGCGCGGCACGGATTCACCGGTCAGGGATGAAGTATCCACCATGGATTCACCCTCGATGACAATCCCGTCAAGCGGCACACGCTCACCCGGCTTTACAACAATAATACTGCCGACTTCTACATCATCCGGGTCAACCTGACTGACTTTGCCGTCTTCTTCCAGATTGGCATATTCCGGACAAATGTCCATTAACTGCGTAATAGACTGTCTGGAACGGTTGACTGCATAACTCTGGAACAGTTCACCGACCTGATAAAACAGCATTACCGCAACACCTTCGGAATATTCTCCGACCACAAACGCACCGATTGTTGCAATCAGCATCAGGAAATTTTCATCAAATACCTGTCCGTGTGATATATTTCTCACGGCTTTGTACATAATGTCCCATCCGATTACAAAATACAGAATCAGAAATAATACCAGTGTCACATACCACTGTTCCATAAAGGCAGGCTTTACGATGTGTTCCATTACAAGCAGCACCGCATACAGCAGTGCTGTAGCAATAATACGGTATAAAACTTTTTTCTGCTTATCTGTCATACGCAACTCCTACATTAAAATAACGCAATCCGGTTCTACTTTCTTACATACAGATACAACTTCCTTCATGATGTCATCAAAGCGTGCATCATCTGCTTCTATTGTCATCTTCTGAGTCATAAAGCTTACAGTTGCATCCTGTACACCGTCAATCTTCTTAATTGCATCCTCCATTTTTGCTGCGCAGTTTGCACAATCTAAATCCTGTAACTTAAATTTCTTTTTCATAACTTTTTCCACCTTTCTACTTTTTATTATAATATTTGTTCTTTTGCATGTTCCATACCCATGCTTAAAATCATTCGCACATGAGAGTCATCAAGCGAGTAAAATACAGATTTGCCTTCCCGTCTGCTTTTAATCAGCTTTGCCTGCTTTAACACACGCAGCTGGTGGGAAATCGCCGACTGGTTCATATCCAGAAGCTGTGCAATATCACATACACAGAGCTCACATGTATGCAATACATACAGTATTTTAATTCTCGTCTTATCGCCAAATACCTTAAAGGTATCTGAAATACTGTCCAGCAGCTCATCTTCCGGCATATGACACCGCACGGCCTCTACCATATCACTATGCACTTGAAAACTTTCACAACATTCTGCCTCTGCTTCCAGAGCCTTATTTTCCTCGGTATTCACGTCTGAACGCCTCCTGTTATTATCTTATGAACATATGAATATCTGTTCATATGTTCACTATATCATAGTCTATGTGGAAATGCAACACTAAATAACATTTTTAACATAATTCGTCAATGCCAAAATATATCTCCCCTCCATTGTAATTTGAAAAGACACCTACTGTTTTTAGTTCTATTTAAGGCTTTATTTAACAATTTCTTTTTCCTGTATTTTCTGACCCTCGAATTTCCTCATGATAGAAATAATCCACGATCACCGGATGTCCCTGCGGGCCTCTGCCATAAGGCATTTCATTATCCACAAAGGGACAATCATACTTCTTAGCCATTTCCTCAGCTTTTACTTCAACATTAATGTTCAAAAAAAGCTCTCTGTGCAATGCACAGGAGCTTTTTTATATGCAGGCCTCTATTTATTTGTGCTGTCTGCATCAATTACAGACTGAATCTGCTTCATAAGGGCATCATAGTTGTCCTTGTTATCAATTCCGCCGAGCATTGGTTTGCCTACAATATTGCCATTTCTGTCAACAAGTATAGTTGTTGGAAATGCCATGATTTCTGAGGCATATTTACCGGCAGCGCTAGAGGAGTCAATTGACAGATTACGATATTTGACACCCTGGCTTTCAAGAACAGAGGCTGCCTCTTTGATAGCTGTTTTATTGCCATCGAAGGTCTCAGTGTTGATGCCAACCACTTCTCCGCCCATTGATTTGATAGCATCATTTAATTCGTTAAGCTTGGATAACTCAGCGACACATGGTTTGCAGCCGGTAAACCAGAAATTGACGACTGTTACTGCATTACCGGAAAACAGGCTGTCATCCACTTTATTGCCATCAAAATCCTCACCGGAAAAATCACTGAATACAGATGAGGCTTTAGAGCTGTCCTTCTTGTTATCGTCTGATGATGTATTTTTGTTTTCAAGCTCTGCTATCTGTTCCTCGATTTTTCGTATGGTTTCAATATCCTCATTAAGTGTTTTAAGCTCATCGTCTGTGAATGAATTCTTGTTTGATTCTACGGTACCGGCAAGATAATCAGCATAATTTCCGTTTGGATTGGCGTCACTTTTGTTCATCATGCCAAATGCCTTGTTCCATTCATCAGCGTGATCTGCAAAAAGCTGATTTTCCTGCTGATATAAATCATCAAGTCTTGAATCTGATTTGCCGGATGCTTCTGAGCCGGCTTCAGTCTGAGTGTTCTTAGAATCTGTTGTGGAAGCTTGCTTTACGCCACATGCTGTAAGTGATAATGCTATGCAGAGTGTAAAAATAGAAATAAATGATAATTTGTTTTTCATGAGTAATTTCTCCTTTAAAAATAATAGTAAAATGTTTAATAGTTATCTGTTGTCATTTTTTTGACATGATTTTCCCATAAACCGGTAGCAGATGGCGTCCTTAGGACAGGCCTTTATGCAGGCACCGCAGCGTATGCACTCGGGGTGATCCGGTGTCTTACACACATCCACATCCATCTTACATGCCTTTGAGCATTGACCGCATCCGACACATTTGCTGCTATCAACGGTGATTTTGAGCAGGCTGACCTTATTAAATAATGAGTAGATTGCTCCAAGTGGACAAATCCATTTACAGAAGGGCCTGTAAAATAAAATACTTAGTACAATCACTGCAATTAAGATCATACACTTGAAAGAAAAAAGCTTTCCCAGCGCAGAACGGATAGCAGCATTTCCAATAGATAACGGTATAGCACCCTCTAAAACACCCTGAGGACAGATATATTTGCAGAAAGAACGGGTCTCCCATTCCTATGGAGTTCGTTATAAGCATCGGAAGAAGTATAACGAAAACAATAAGAATGACATATTTTAGGTACCTAAGAGGCTTTAATTTGGCTGTGGATAATTTCTTTCCGGGGATTTTATGAAGTAAATCCTGAAACCATCCAAATGGGCACAAAAAACCACATATAAATCTGCCGAGAGTTACACCGAGTAAAATAAAAAATCCGGTTATGTAGTATGAAAACTTAAATTTTGATGATCCGACGACTGCCTGAAATGCCCCTATTGGACAGGCTCCTGTCGCGGCAGGGCAGGAGTAGCAGTTTAATCCGGGTACACATACTATTTTTGCATTGCCCTGATATATTTTACCCTTAAATAAATTTGGAATATGAATATTGGTCAGCAGCGTTGCTGCGGCCTGTATCCAGCCACGTATTTTTGCCAGTTTTTTTGATAGTAATTTCTTCTTCTTATCCAATTCCGACACACTCCAGACATAGTTTTATTGCTTTACCAAGCACGGTAGCCGCCTCACCTCTGACTGCACCATAGCTTATCATGGATACACCAAGGATAAGCAGAATGATTTGACATGTTTTTTGGTATTTCAACATAATGTTGCTCCTTTTTTGATTGTATTGTTGACCAGCTGACTTTGGTATTATACAATATGGGTTGTAAAATTATTGTTAAGAATCAGGAGAACATTTTGAGATTATTAATTGTTGAGGATGAGAAACAAATATGTGATATGGTTGCAAAGAGTCTGTATGCTGTCGGTTATGAGGTGGATACCTGTTATGATGGGAAAGAGGCTCTTGAATGTATACTGTCGGAGAATTATGATCTGATAGTTTTGGATTTGAATCTGCCTGGGATGGATGGCATGGAGCTTCTTAAGGAGCTTAGAAAATACAATGATGAAACTAAGGTTTTGATATTATCTGCAAGAGGTCAGATTGCTGATAAGGTAGAGGGACTGGATGCAGGAGCAAATGATTACATGGAAAAACCATTCCATCTGCAGGAGCTTGAGGCACGTATCAGAAGCCTGACAAGAAGGAAATTTGTACAGAATGATATATGTCTTAAATGCGGAGAAATAAAGTTTGATACGATTAAACGCGAGGCATATGCAAAGGGAGAGCCGGTCCCACTGACAAGAAAAGAGAATGGTATTTTGGAATATTTACTTATCAATATAGGCCGACCGGTGAGTCAGGAGGAGCTGATAGAGCATGTGTGGGATGCCACGGCAGACAGCTTTAGCGGAGCAATCAGGGTACATATGTCTTCACTTAGAAAAAAGCTTAAGGCGAAGCTGGGATATGATCCCATTCAGAACAAGGTGGGTGAAGGTTATAAAATACGGGAGGAGTCTGACAGATGAAAAGAATGTCGCTACAGTGGAGACTTACGTGCATTACTACATTGTGTATTGCTATTATATGTGGCTGCCTGACTATGTTTGTCTATAAAAATGGTGTGCATTACATCGATTCTCTTAAGGATGCGGTAGAGTCACAGGGGGATGAAAAAGGAAACAAATCAGATGAAATATATATCAGCATACCGGACGATAAGTGGGATGAGTTTGCGGATGAATTTTCGGTTCAGGTGTACAATAATAAGGCCGACTATAAAAGAAACAGTCTGATAATCACGGTTTTGCTGGCGCTTTTGGGAGGTGTCGTCACTTATTTTATAAGCGGGCATGCACTCAGACCAATCAGAGAGTTTTCAGATAAAATCGAAGAGGTACAGGCTCAGAATCTGTCTGATTCAAGAATAGAGGAAAACAATGTTAAGGAACTGAACCAGCTGGGTATTTCTTATAATAAGATGCTTGAGCGTCTGTCGGATGCATTTGAGATACAGAGACAGTTTACTGCAAATGCAGCACATGAGCTGCGAACTCCATTAGCGCTAATGCAGGTACAGCTTGATTTATATAATTCGGCCTCTCACCCGGGAAATGATGCAGACACTTTGCAGACCATAAAAATGGTTACGGAACAAAATGATAAATTAAACAGGATGGTAAAGACTCTTCTAGACATGAGTGAGCTTCAGTCGGTGGGAAGGGATGATAAAATTATATTGGATGCTATTGTTGAAGAGGTTTTGGCAGACCTTGAGCCTCTTGCCGTGGAAAAGAATATAAAGCTGATTGGAAAATGTGAGGATGCCTCTATGATAGGCAGTGATATCCTTATTTACAGGCTTGTATACAATCTGGTTGAGAATGCCATCAAATATAATCATCCGCTCGGACAGGTTACAGTAACCGCATATCAGAGAAACAAGCATGTTTATCTGTCTGTAGAAGATACGGGAAGCGGAATACCAAAGGAGCTTAGGGAGAGAGTGTTCGAGCCATTCTTCCGTGTGGATAAATCCAGAAGCCGGGAGCTGGGTGGCGTAGGGCTAGGTCTTGCTTTTGTCCGTGAAATCGTTAGAGTACATGATGGCAGTATTTGTATTAAATCAGGCAAGACCGGGGGAACGATTTTCGAGGTGACTTTTGCGCAGCATTCAATGTAGCGTTTCATTTTACACATTTGTCAAAAGGATCTGTTAGAAAGAAAGGAAAGAAATGTTACTACCGCTTCTATGTAGAGGACGCAAGCGGTAAAATGGTTCAGAAAGAATATGCCGGAACCGAAAGCAAAAGTGAGACGGAAAAACTTCTCCGCAAGGCACTGGAAGATTATGAAGATAATAAATTTGTTGCAAAAGCAGATAACCTTACCGTAGGTGAACTTTTGGACATGTGGGCAGAAGAAGAACTAAAAACCGGGACACTCAGATGTAAGTACCACTATGAATGTCTATGCTCACTCCACCAGAAAAGCTAAGCGTGATTCAGCAAGGCTTCTCGACAAGGTGGCAGGCAATGACTAAAAGAAATTTCCCTTATTTCCCTCACGATTATCTCACAAGGGCAAAAATAAGGGAAAATACATATCATTTCACTATTTAAGAGGCTGAAAGCCTTGAAAAATAAGGAAAGTTCAGGAAGTCTCTCCACAAATTCCGATTTGTTGCGGTCTTCCACCGCTTCACATTTCATTTTTATTACTTCTGAATATCTTCAATTTTCTGTGCAATGGCTGACAGCTCGGATACGTCCAAGTCCTCTGCACAGCCTGCATCTACCTTTGCGGCTACCTGTGGGTCCATCGGCAGCTTGGCAACCGTGTCAATGCCATGCTCAGCAGCCTTTTCGTCCACATGGCTCTTTCCGTAAATGTAATGCACATTGCCGCAGTCCGGACATTTAAAATAAGACATATTTTCAACAATGCCCAGTACCGGAATATCCATCATCTGTGCCATTTTCACTGCCTTATCGACAATCATGGATACCAGCTCCTGCGGAGATGTCACTACAACTATTCCGTCCACCGGCAGGGACTGGAAAATCGTCAGCGGCACATCACCTGTTCCCGGCGGGCAGTCTACAAACATACAGTCCACATCGCCCCAGTCAACTTCTTCCCAGAACTGCTTAACGGCACTTGCAATGACCGGTCCTCTCCAGATAACCGGGTCTGTTTCATTTTCAACCAGAAGATTTAACGACATCAGCTTAATGCCGGATTTTGTAACCGGCGGATACATCACCGTTCCCGCCTCATCGCAGGTTGCCTTTTCATGCACGCCGAAAGACTTCGGAATAGACGGACCTGTAATATCCGCATCGAGAATCGCCGTCTTTAAGCCCTTCTTTGCCGCGCTGACTGCCAGCATCGATGTCACTAACGATTTACCGACACCGCCCTTTCCGCTGACAACCGCAATCACCTTTTTTACACCTTTATTATTGGCATTATTTAAACTCTGCGGTGCTGTACGTTCTCCACAGTCTGAACTACAGTTTCCGCAGTCATGTGTACATGCTTCACTCATTTTACCTTATTCCTCCTGTATCATAGCTGGGGACTTTAATCCCCGGCATTTTATTATAACACAAATATCCAATATATATTTATGCCTGTTTTTTCTGTCCCGCACGCTTTCCGGCTCTTAGCGAGAAGCTGATAACCAGCAGTAAAAATGCAACTGCCACCAGCATCCAGAATAAGAATACCGCAGGTTCACGACTGCTAAACATATCATAATAACCTTTCAGATAAACTAAAATAATAATCAGCGGCAGTACATAACTCATATATCTGCGAATCCAGCCCGGCAGTGCAAAGCCCACACCGGTATTGACTTCTTTTCTGAAATTTTCAAAGCCCCAGCCGTTTTTCTTTGTACAAAACAGGACAAAGACCAGTCCGCCAAGCGGCAGAATGTTGTAAGATACCAAAAAATCTTCCAAATCCATAATCGTTGTGCCTGCGCCCATCGGCTGGATTCCCGACAACAGGTTGTATCCTAAAACCGCAGGCATTGAAAGCAGCATCAGCATCACCATGTTGGTTTTAACTGCCCTTTTTCTTTCGATGTTCCAGATTTCCATGGTAATCGCAATAATATTTTCAAATACGGCAATAACTGTTGACAGTGCCGCAAATGTCATAAATATGAAAAACAGCGTTTCCCATACCCTGCCGCCCGGCATATGACGGAATACATTCGGCAGTGTGATAAATAACAGTGACGGTCCCGCATCCGGCTGAATTCCGTAAGCAAAGCAGGATGGAATAATGATAATGCCCGCAATAATCGCAATCAAAGTATCCAAAATCACGACATTTAACGCTTCACCTGTAATCTTGTGGTCTTTTTCCAGATAACTGCCGAAAATACTCATCGAACCCATGCCGACACTCAGTGTAAAAAATGCATGAGTCATCGCCGCAAAAATTACATTTCCCCAGCCCTTCTGACCGGCTCTTTCAATATCCGGTATCAGATAAAAACGCAGACCTTCACCTGTTGTATCCCGCATAACAGAGTTGACTGCCAGTACAATCATCAATGTTATGAGCAGCAGCATCATGACCTTCGTCACCTTTTCCACACCGTTTTGCAATCCTAACGCACAAATGCCAAACGCAATCGCAATTGCAATCACTGTCCATAAAATCATGGTACCCGGATTGGCCAGCATATCTGCAAACTGTTCTGTCGTACTCTGCACCTTACTGTTTGCCTCAAGCTGCCCTGATACGGCAAGCCACGCATAATACATCATCCAGCCTGTTACCATGGTATAAAACATCATCAGCAGATAATTTCCTGCAATGCCGAACCATTTAAAGCAATGCCAGTTGCTCTTTTCTGATTCTAATATTGAAAATGACTGCGCAATACTTCGTCTGCTGCCTCGTCCCACGGCAAATTCTGCCATCAGAATCGGCCAGCCTAAAACTGCCAGAAAGAGCAGATATATCATAATAAATGCTGCCCCGCCATTTTCACCGCAAATGTACGGAAACTTCCATACATTCCCCAATCCAATCGCACAGCCTGCCGATACCAGTATAAAGCCAAGCCGTGACTGAAATTTTTCTCTCTCCTGCATAATCCTCCCATCTGTTTTGGAAAACCTTTTTCATATAAGCATAATAGCTATATTATACCGATTTTGAACAAGAAAAGCAACCTAAGAAAATTTGTATCCGACACCCCATACTGTCTTAATATACCGGGGATTTTTCACATCACTTTCAATTTTGCTGCGCAGATTCCGGATATGCACCATCACCACATTATTCGTATCATATGCTTCTTCCTCACTCCACAGTGTATTATAAATATGTTCCGTAGAAAATACATTTCCCTTATTCTTCCACAGCAGTTCTAAAATGGCAAATTCTTTCGGTGTTAAAAAGACTTCTTTTGCATTTAAAAAGACACGGTGTGTTTCCAGATTCATGGATAAATCCAGATATTCCAGAACATTTTTTGCCACACTGTGGTTAAATTCCTTACTGCGGCGCAGCTGCGCTTTGACCCTTGCCACCAGTTCAATGGGATTAAACGGCTTTGCAAGATAATCGTCTGCCCCCGCCGTCAGTCCCAGCACCTTGTCCATATCCTGATCCTTTGCCGACAGCATAATAATCGGAAGATTACTTTTCTTGCGGATTTCCATGCAGAGCGTAATGCCGTCCATATCTGCCATCATAATATCTAAAATTGCCAGATCAATATCCATTTTCTCCAGACATTCCAGCGCCTCTTTGCCGTTTGCCGCCTTACAGACCTGCATGCCTTCATTTTTCAGATAAATTCCAACCAGTTCCCGGATGTCTTCCTCATCATCCACTACCAATATGACTGACATGTTTACTCCTTTCTGTAATTTATGTTCTACAGCCTTATCTTTTACGCTTTCGGCAGACGGATATGCAGGCTGAAATACCCCTGTGCATACTCTGCCCAGACCTTTCCTTTGCTGCGTTCCACCGTTTCACGCACAATCGACAGCCCCAGCCCGTTGCCGGCAATATCAGAACCTCTTGCATGGTCTGCCCTGTAAAACTTATCAAAAATCCGCGTACAGTCTGCTTCTTTTACTTCTTCTGACACATTGCTGACAATAATGTGTATCGTACTTTCTTCTTCTTCCATGCTTACCAGAATATCGGTTTCCGGCTTTGAATATTTGATAGCATTCATCAGAATATTATCCAGGACTTCGCGCATATCTTCAATGACAATATTGGCATAAAGCGGCTTTTCCGGTATATCGGTCACAAAATTTCTATTCTGTTTCTGTGCAATACCTTCAAACTCCGCTACATCCTGACCAACCATCATAGAAAAGTTGCACCGCACCGTATTGTCCTGTTCTACTTTAATTTCATTTTTTGCCAGCAGAAATATTTTCTGAATCATTCCGTTAATTTTCTCTACCTGCGCAAATGCCTTCTTTATATATAAATCCCGCTCGGATTCATCTTCATATTTTCCGCTGATAACCACATCGAGATATCCTGTAATAATGGTCATTGGCGTTTTAATATCATGGGAAAGATTCGTAATCAGCTCTCTGTTTTTCCGCTCATTCTCCCTTTCTTCTTTCATCATTTTATCAAGGTTATGCTGCATATCGTCAATGCTTTCCGCAATCGTCGTCAGCTCGTCATATCCCCTTTTTATCAATCTGTGTATGCAGATTCCCCTTCGAGATTTCATCTACCACACCGGATAAATACCGTATGTAACTGATTCTGCTTTTTGAAAATATCAGCACCAGAATCAGAAACAGCACCGCCGCCAATGCAAGACAGGCTGCCCGTAACTGCATATCATGATAAATGTATTCGGGATACGCCGGTGTCCGGAATACAATGTAGTACAGCACCTTTTCCACGCTCTTTGTATACACGAAAATATATTCGCCACATTCCTCATCATACGAATCAGACACCAGTTCGTCAACCTCGATGTGTCCGCCTTTTTTCGGCATAGTTTCATCATCGCTGTTATTTTTCCACAGCACTGTTCCTTTTTTACTCGCAATCGTAATCGACATATTTTCGCCGTCTTGTACGGATACAAACGGCATTTTATTATTCTGCATGAGATAGCGCATCGCATCGGTAATATTTTCTTCCTGCGATTCCGTGCTTTCAATTTCTTCCATCGCTGTATTTAACGCACTGTCTAACTCACGCACCAGTTCCATAACCTGCAGATCGCATTTTTTCTTATACTGCGAACAGTCTTCCTCCACTTCAATAAGGATTCCCCTGCTTTTACAGATATAAAATACGCCCATTGCGACCGCAACCGCAATTATAACCGACACTAAAATGCCAACTGCCAGTTCTTTATAAATTCCTATCTTTCTGCCCGTCTGATTATGACTCATGATGCTTCTATCTCCTTATCCAGCAGTTATCGGATACATTTTTACCAGTATCCTAATTCCACACCCTTCTGGTATACAGCTGCACCCATTGCATAATATCCATATGAATTAAAATGCGTATAATCGTCCTTTAACTGCTCCGGCACCCTGCCGTTTGCCAGGTCGTCCAAATCCTGTTCTGTCGGCTCTAATCCGACCGTTTCAAGTCCATGTTCTATCATAAAGGCTCTCATATTGATAAAGTGTTCGCCAAATGCTTCCCTCAATGCCGTTTCCCACACATTATCCTTTGTTCCGACTTCAATATCACTCTCATACTGTTCGGAATCATATGCCTCTGTCGGGTTATCTGTATCACCAATAATAATATAACATTGTGTACCGGACTTTTCAATCATTGCCTGATACTGTGCAATCAATTCATCATAGCTGTCCCAGCCGCCGTTACTGCCCATCTGAATCACCAGTATATCGGCATTTACATCATGTGCCGCCTGTGTTGTTACCTGCATGCCCTTTTTTAACTTAACACTGCCTTTTTGTGTGTTTCCGTAAGTTTTAATATAGAGCTTTTCATCTCTTTTTTCCAGCTGAAATAACTGGTCATTAATATACACCAGATTTTCTGCCTGATTATTATCTCCACCATATCCGTTAAAATTGTCCAGCATAACACTGTTGCCGTCTGCGTCTACAATACTGATTTCCACGCTTTTGCCTGCTTTTACCGTAACATTTTTTGCGACAAACATCGTAAGTCCGCCCTCGCGCGTGGCTATTTCATAAGAAGTTTCGCCTGACACCCCGAGATTGTATACGTCCATTCCTGTGTAATACTGTAATGTGTCCGGATAAGTCCAGCCGGAAATATCCATAATCTGTCCGCCATTTGTAAGCTGTGCTTCATCACTGTATCCATATCCAAATGTAATCGAATCGCCCCAGCACGCAATCTTTTTTTGCTGAAACACGCACGTTCCCAGTGAAACTGTGTGCTGTCCCAGCAGTGTTTCCGGCTGTGTCGTCTGCTGTGCTTCTAAAACTGCTTCTGTTGTATCTTCTAAGGTCATGTCAGCATCCGGATTTTCCGGTGTTATATAGCAGACTTGATTTGCTTCATTACTGTTCTGAGTGCTGCCTGCAAGTCCCTGTTCCATTCCTAAAACAGAATGATTAAAAAAATAATTAACACCGGCACCGATGATACCGATTCCCAATCCAATAAACGCAATGCTGCTGATGATTAATTTTATATTCCTTTTCATGACGCATCCCTCCTCCGTTTTGGTGGCTTTATCTTAACAGCCAAATATAAAAATTTATTCAGTATAAATCTTTAGATTTCTTAAGAAGTATTTTTGTTCTTACTTCTTTATACGAAAGAGGATGCGGGGTGTTTCGCTTCTATTAAATAAAATAAGAGCATGCACTTAAGTTTTGTTACTCAAGTACTTGCTCTGTTTCTTTGTATCAAAGTTATTATATATGGTTGTATGTGGGTTGTTTACGGATATTCTGTAAGATGTAATCTATAAACTGGAATTGAGATTTCATATATTCCAAGGGATTTAATAACTGTTATATTTTATTATCAAATATCTCTCAATCCCTTGAAAACACAAAGTTTATCGCAGGTGAGCTTTCCCTTATTGTTTCCCTTGCGTTATATCGTCCCACCAGTGTTTACGAACTCTGATAAGGGCAAAAACAAGGGCAAGAAAATTATATAAAACAGTATAACACAAAATAAAAGTGACATTGTGAACTGATTGAAATGCTTCTATATTTTTATTGGTTTAAAGGAGACACAACATGAATACCATTTACGCAGAATACAACATGTACCACAACAGCATTGACATTTATACAATATTTATTGTGTCAGGCACCATTGTTTTCAAACTGCATAACATCATCCGGCGGATTCAGAGCATACAAAAGTCCATACGGCGAGCTGTATTCCCATTTCACTGGGATACTGACAAGCGCCGGGTGGACATCCTGCCAACATTCCAGTATTAAGAGAACATTCCCGGTTTCTATACAGCGGTTAAATACAGACATATCATAATATTTATTGTGTCAGGCACCATTGTTTTTTCATTCTCGGCATTGGAAGAACTTCTGCATATCTTCTGGTGAAAGAAGAACATTTCAGTTCCATTCCTCTGCCAGCAGGAAGTCACGAATATTGCGGTGTTTGATTCCATCTCGGCTCATATCCAGTTCGTCCATCGTTACAACGTATTTCGGGAAATTGTCACGAACACCGGCAAACGCCCCAAACTCACGCTGGATGGTTTCCTCCGAGGCAAGTAGATAGGAAACCTGAACATACAGCTTTTTCCCATGATCTTCACATACGAAGTCAATCTCCTTGTCAGAGACTTTCCCAACAGTCACAGAATAACCACGGCGCAGCAGCTCCATGTAGACAACATTTTCAAGGACAAGGTTAATGTCCTTCATGTTGCCACCGTACACGGCTTCCCGGACACCATGATCTGCAACATAGTATTTCTCGTTGACGGTCAGGATTTTCTTCCCTGGAGGTCTTGGCGCTTCACCTGATAAAACAGGAATGCGTCCGTGCAGGCTTTGATGTAGTTCAGTACCGTTTCTGGTGAAACGGAGCGCCCTTCACTTTTCAGATACTTGGAAATGGCTGTGGAAGAAAAGGTAGTGCCGATGTTGGAAGTTATATAAGCAATAATTCTCTCCAGCATATCCACATCACGGATATTGTTTCGCTTGATAATATCTTTCAGCTCTACGGAGTTGAACAAGTCCCGCAAATACTGACGACTGGCGGCATCGTCGTAGCGAAGGTTGCTCAAATAGGGCATTCCTCCCAGCGTCAGATATTTTGTAAAGCATTGTCTTTCGTCTGCACCTTCGTAAACGGTGTGATACAGCTCCATAAACTCTCTGAATGAAAACGGGTAAATCACGAACTCCACATACCGTCCGGCAAGATAAGTGGCAAGCTCACCGGAAAGCAGCTTGGCGTTGGAACCGGTAATGTATATATCACAATCCAGCTCCACCCGGAAAGAGTTGATACATTTTTCCCAATCAGCCACCTCTTGGATTTCGTCGAAGAACAGATAAACCTTGCCGCTGATTTCTTTTGTTCTGCGAAGGATTTCATCATGCAATGCAACAGCCGTACAAAGGTGTGCATTGCTCATGTTCTCAAAATTCAGGGAAATAAACTGTTCTGGTTGGACCCCGTTTTGGGCAAGTTCCTCTTGGATCAGGCTCAGCATGACAGATTTTCCACTACGGCGAATCCCTGTCAGAACCTTTATCAGCTCATTTCCGATAAAAGGACGGATACGGCTCATATAAATTTCTCGTTTAATCATGTAGACCAGCCTCCCTTCTGAAACTGTCTATATGGTACCACGGCTATAACTGATTTTCAATACCGCAAATCCAGTTTTATCAGATATAATTGATAAAATACGAATTTCGACACAATCAGGCAGTTATACCGAGCGAAGTTTGGCTAGGCGTGTTTTATTGTGTCAGGCACCATTGTTTCATATTGAAATATAGTGTCTCTGTGCATGTTCTATATACCTCTGATTATATAATATTCAATTTATATAATCTCTCAAATGCTTTTTTATCAAAGTCTGCTTCTGTAATATATAGCTTTCTATCGCTATCAATGTCATTCTAACTCAATAGTCATATCAATTATACAATTAAAAGCAAAGATGCTGCTAACTGAATAACAACATCTTTGCTTGTTTAGAATGGGGATTATAAAATTTTAATGATAGTATACTGTGACATAAATATTTTTTAATGTTGCTGCTGCAACAGTTCCCGTTGAATACCTTGTAGATTCAAATTGAACATAATAATTTCCAACAGGGCTTAAATTATAATTGCCAAAATCTGCAAAAGTAAGAGAACTATTCCAACTTTTGCTGTCTGTATATCTGTCAAATGTGCCATCTCCATTATCCTCATCTTTAGCAACAAATAATTCGATGTTTCCACTACTTCCACTACTTTTTGTGGATGTAACCACTATTTTACTGATTGTGGAGCCTGACGGAACAGATGTGCTGCTGATTGTAAAAGAACCAAGAGCGGAAGTTGCCACTGTATCATTTGTTCCAAAAAAGGAATTTAACATTCCAACAGAATGTCGTGATGATCCAGAAGTTAATGCTGTCGGAGTTATTTCAAATGTCATTGTTTTCTCCGTCTCCGAATAATTTTCCTGAGTTTCTGCCGCAAAAGCTGTGACATTCATTGTAAAAAGCATGACAACACATACAATAATAGAAAAAAAACGTTTTCTCATAATGAATCTACCTCCCATACTTTATGTAATCATCCCCATCTAAATATACTAAATTGAAAAATCAAATCTTCCACCGATTTTATTATCCTCTGGTTTGATAGAATTCCATTCAATATTTTTAATTTTATCCAAAAGTTCATCTTTTGAATTTGCTTGAACAGTAGCTTTTTTTACTTCAATTTGCTTTAATTGTTCCTTTTTCTTCGCCTCTTTCTTCTCCGCAGCTTTCTTTTCCTGAATTTTTTCAAGATATTCTTTCTGACTAGCTGATGTTTTTTCTAATTGAGCAAAGAATGTTGTAGTTCCATCACTATTAAAAGAAATACCAAACTTTGTTATTTTTGTATCAGTATCTGCACTGTTTTCTATTCCGTTTGTCTTACCAAATGCTCTTTCAAATCCAAACTGAGCATTGATTTCATCCGACATACGCAAAGCACCTTCAATACTATGCATCTTTTCAGCATAATATTTGGGATCGGATGCCATCTTCTCCATTTCTTCCTTTGAGAAAATAACCGTAAACTCTTTATCACTTTGTGCTAAAATATCTTTAGCATTATCACCATTTTCAAAATCTGCAACCATAAAGTCCATATCTGTTCTTGAGCCACGCATATCTTTAAGCATTTTTTGTGCCTCTTTACTTAGATTTTTTTCGGCTATACTTTCTGTCACATTTTTCTTGACCTTATCATTTTCTGTTGTTTTCGCTGTTTCTTTTTTCTTATCTACTGTACCTGCCTTGTAGGTATTCTGATAACTTCCATAAACAGTACCCGTTGTATTCACATTCATTGACATATCCTTTGTCCTCCTTCTCTGAATCCGTTCTTTATTATTTATTGTTTCTAATATTATATATCGGCTTTATTCCGAAAACTATAATCCTCCCTGTTATTTTTATCCCATGATTATTGAAAATCTAAAATTTGAAATTCACTCTTAAATCAGATTATGCATTAAATATTATTGCTATTGACAAACCACCTAAATATGAATTAAAAGATACTTCTTGCTCAACAGAAAAAAGCAGCCTATTGCAAGTTTATTGTGTCAGGCACCAATTGTTCCAATGCAATTTCGGCATTTTTATCGCAAACGAAGCGGCAGAAGAAAACCTGAAAAAGAAACGGGATGGCAGCAACAAGTATCTCTATGAACTTGACTTTTCTTCAGCATTAAAAACAGCCAGAAAGTTCTTCATGCGCAGGGATTCTGGAAGGCACATCGATATTATCCGGCTGATGATGAAATATGTCCACGCAGTGAAAGACAGGTTCCGGCAGTTTCAACGGCCTCTCCGTGGAATCAGCGCAATTCATTTTGGATATCGGTAAGTTCTGCAACTGAATATCCTTCTTTTTGGCAGATGGACAGCATCTGTCTTTTTGGCATATCTGTTTTTGGCTTTTTGAGTTCAAAATATCGGATATTTGACAACAACTGAGCTATCGAACAAAACTTCGAACAACTGACTTAATGGCATTGCCATTGTTTTTCCATTTGTTCCTTTGATGAATCTTCTTTTTTATCTTCTTCACCAGTTCCTGAATCTTCTGGAAAGATTCTTCGCTGATTGTATGTTCCATCCGGCATGCATCATGATTTGCAGTTTCTGGAGATACCCTATCAGTTCTAAGAATTCAATTAAACTTCTGGCATCTTTTATACGTGTGGCATGATTTGTTTCATAACCTTCTGACTCAAGTGCATACAGAATCCCCGAAGCAATCATTGTGTCATCTTCCAACAAAAGTATTCTGCTCATGAATTATAGTCCTTCAAAACCTCACCGAGAGATTTCTTGATGCTGGACTTTTCTTTTCTGACATTGCCTGATTTGACATATCTACTCAATGCTCTTATGAGGAAAATTCCCACAGTGATAAATGCCGCTATCACAGCCACCCCGATTAGCAGTACAATACCAAAAACAATAACTCCTAAAAAATCATATTTCACTTAATTACCTCCTTTCGTGACTTCATAATAGCGAAATTTCATGGTTGCTACCACCAACTATCACGATATTTCTTTGGTTGCGAACGGTTGCGGAACTAAAATAACACTTTTTTATGTAAAAGGCATATATGTAAATTAATAAAACGACAAATCGCGATTTGTTTTACCCATTATAACACAAAACTCAACCAAGTTAAAACTCCTATTCTCAATCATCCCACTCCCTCTGACACCAAGTGCCACAAAAGTGCCCAACTTGCCTACAAACATTCCCAGTGTTTATGCGGGTTTTCAAAATCACAATAATTAATGCATGGAAATAATAAAGAATGAATTTCTTCACAAGACGTCCGTTCCCCTCCTAGTCACTAGGCACGGAAAGAAAAAAAAAGGGAATGGTTTTTCAACCATTCCCATCTTAATGAGCCCACCGGGGTTCGAACCCGGGACACCTAGATTAAAAGTCTAGTGCTCTACCAACTGAGCTATGAGCCCTCATTGAATAAATTGTAAGTCTACTTTGGATTACTTTTGGAATCCAGCTGGGCTAGCTGGATTCGAACCAGCGTGATGCAGGGATCAAAACCCTGTGCCTTACCGCTTGGCGATAGCCCAATAATAGATAAGGGTGGATACAGGGATTCGAACCCTGGGCCTTCAGAGCCACAATCTGACGCGCTAACCAACTGCGCTATACCCACCATATAAAAAGAAGTGTGCCCGGGGGGATTCGAACCCTCGACCCACGGCTTAGAAGGCCGTTGCTCTATCCAGCTGAGCTACGAACACACAAAGCGGGTGATGGGAATCGAACCCACGTATCTAGCTTGGAAGGCTAGTGTTCTACCATTGAACTACACCCGCAGATATGATCGGGGTGACAGGATTCGAACCTGCGACCTCTTGATCCCAAATCAAGCGCTCTAGCCAAGCTGAGCCACACCCCGTTGGTGTTTTGTGTTGCCGTTTGTTGTCTGTTCCGCAACGACATGGATTATTATATTATATGATCTGCATAATGTCAACACTTTTTTTAATTTTTTTTCATTTTTTCGACACGTAGTGCGCAAAGCCGCATAAATACGGCCTTACACTTTTTAACTCAAATGTAAATTCCCCGGAATCTGAAATTTCCATTATAATATACGTACATTTTCCATCCTGCTGGCGCGGATAAGAAATGCTTCCCGGATTAATTAATGTAATCTCATCTTCCACCTGAATCACCGGACGGTGGGTATGTCCAAACATCACAATATCCATCCCCCTTGCAATTCCTTCCTGACGGATGGTCTGCAAATCCAGCGATACATAATAATAATGTCCGTGCGTGAGCAGTACATTTTTTCCGGCAAGCTGTATTTCCAGTTCGCGCGGTGCCTGCGAATAGTAATCGTTATTGCCGAGGCACCATATAGACCGGTCCCGGTATCATCTCATTGACAATATCTTCATCACCTTCCAAATCCCTAAGATGAATCATTGCATCTACGCTGCCCTCTTTTCCAATGCCTCATAAAGATTGCCAAGGCGCTTATGCGTATCACTTACAATCAGAATTCTCTGCATATCTGACCTCCATATTTCACGCTAATTTAAATATTGTGCAAGCTGTGCCTTCAATTTTTTCAATGCCTCTCCGCGGTGGCTGATTTTGTTCTTCTCCTCCGGCGTCAGTTCTGCCGAAGTCTTTCCGTACTGTGGCAGATACACAATCGGATCATAACCAAAGCCGTTTGCCCTTTGATTTCATGAGCGATAATCCCTTCCATTGTTCCTCTTGTGGTAAAATGTCTTCCGTCCGGAAATACAGCCGCCATTGCACATACAAAACGAGCCGTTCTGTCTTTGTCTTCTACCCCCGCAAGGCGGTCAATAATCGCCTGATTTTTGATATCATACGATGTATCATGTCCCATGTATCTTGCAGAATATACACCCGGCTCTTTATTCAGATAATCTACTTCCAGTCCCGAATCATCTGCAATCGTAAGTTCCCCTGTCAATTTCATGACCCCTTCCGCTTTAATCAGTGCGTTTTCTTCAAATGTCGTACCGTTTTCTTCAATATCAATGTCAATTCCGGCTTCTTTCATGGATACAATCTCAACCTGCATATCTTTGCAGATTTCTTTCACTTCTTTAATTTTCCCCTTATTATTCGATGCAAAAATAATCTTTGTCATTTTAATCTCCATTCCGCAGGCACACTGCATTATACATTCTTTTTCGGCGGCTTCGGGCCTAAAAATGAGTAAAAGTACGTTTTTAACATACCGTTATAAATCTTTCTGTTTTTGTCCGCTTTTCTGCCGAAATATTTTTCAATATCCGTATAGGAAGTAATCACATACGCCGACCATGAATCTAATTTTGCAAACTGCTGTCCCAGCGCCGTATATAATGCCGGAAGCGCTTCTTTTTCCTCTAGACGCTCACCATATGGCGGATTGGTAATCACAAAGCCGTATTTTTTCGCATGGCTTAACTGGCGTACATCTCGTGCCTGAAAATGAATCAGCTTGTCTACACCCGCATTGGCCGCATTCTGCCTTGCAATTTTAATCACATTTTCATCTAAATCAAAACCCTGAATATCTGTTTCAATATCCATGCAGATATTGTCATTTGCTTCTTCTATCGCCATATACCACTCTTTTTTCGGTATCAGATTTTCCCACTGCTCTGCCGTAAACTCCCGGTTCATGCCCGGTGCAATATTCGCCGCCATCATAGCCGCCTCTATTGGAAATGTACCGCTTCCGCAGAACGGGTCCACAAAAATGCGGTCTTTATGCCACGGTGTCAGCATAATCAGCGCCGCCGCCAGCGTTTCTGAAATCGGTGCTTTGCCCGATACCGGACGGTATCCGCGCTTATGCAGTGAATCCCCTGTCGTATCCAGACTAATCGTAACAATATCCTTCATAATCGTGACACGCAGAGGATAGGCACTGCCATTCTCCTTAAACCAGCCCGTCTGGTATTTCTTCTTTAACCGCTCTACAATCGCTTTCTTGACAATGGACTGAATATCGGAACTGCTAAACAGCTTACTGTTTACAGAATTTGCTTTCGTAACCCAAAACTTTCCGTCCTCCGGTATAAATTCTTCCCACGGCAGTTCTGCAACATTATCAAAAAGTTCTGTAAATGTCACCGCCTTAAACTGCCCTACCTTTAAAAGAACTCTCTCTGCTGTTCTTAAATTAATATTGGCTCTGCATATGGCTTCTGCATCACCTGTAAAGGTCACTTTACCATTTTCTACTGAAACGATTTCATATCCCAGATCGTAAATTTCTCTCTTTAAAACTGCCTCCAGTCCAAAATGGCACGGTGCAATTAACTCATATGTATTCATACTGTTCCTCATTTCCGATAATCATTTACCTGTTTTCTTCAATATACCATATATTCCGGTGCTTTACAATAATATTACAGCTTTCAGAAGTCTTTCAGAACCCCTTTCCTTTCTTCTGAAATCTTTGAAAAGCCTCTCCTGAAATTTTTTTAATCTTTATAACAGTCTTTCACAACCCTTTTAAAAATCCTTATAAAAATCTGTATGATAGACAAGATATTTTCCGTGATACTGATGAATCCCGCCGACAACTGTCTTCACCTGAAATCCTCTTGCCGCCAGCTTCGGACAAATCATCATACTTTTGGAACCCCTGTCACAATACACGATAAAAACCGTATTTCTGTCATAAAATATATTATTTAAAACGATTCCGCCTGCACGGCTGCGGTCATTACTGTTGTCATAAAAACCTGCATTCCTGTTGCTGTAATTATTCTGGAGCTGCCGCTCCATTTCCTCGAACGGAATATTGACTGCATCTTTAATGTGCATTTTTTCATATTCCTGTCTGCTTCTTAAATCTATAAAAACGGCTCCTGAATTTTCCACATAGTAATCCAGCCGCCCGGTACTGATATTTTCGCATCTCATATTTTCTTAAACCTTTAATCAAGTGCTTACTCTAGTATATTCGATGATGCGTGTCCCGTGCCTGTCTGATGTGAATTTTAAGCCTGCTGACTTTGGTCTTTCCTGCCTGAATTTTCAAAATTGCCTTCTGATTATATTAAGGTGATTATATTTCCGATACAAAATCTGCTATTATATAAATGACAAAAGACCGGCAGATTTGTTTCCGCCGGTCTTTGCATTACTTTTACGAATTATCTGTGGCAGTCTGTTGTATCAGACATGTTGCTTTCATCAGAAGCATTGCTGTAGGAATTCTTTGAAGAATTCTTGTTAGATGCGTTCTTTGAGCTGTTTGATGCATTTGATGCGTTGCTTGAATTTGAAGCATTGCTCATGTTAGATGCGTTGCTTGAATTCTTTGAACTGTTTGATGCATTTGATGAATTTGTGCTGTTAGAATAATTCTTAGACATACTGAAATGTCCTCCTTTTATATTAGATTACATTGCATAGTATCTCTTATTTTTTTGAAATTATTCATAAACAGAATGACAACAATATGGTGTTATCATAAAAAAATTCCTGACATTCTTTCAAAAATCACTTAAAACCCAAATGTACCTTTTCAGAATTGTTGGATATAACACTAAAACTAAAATATCGTTTAATATCTTTTACCGCAATATCACTTCATCACTTCAAATGTAGCTTTTCCCTCCATTTCCAATTCTATGCTTTACTTGGGGGTAAGTTTTAAAACCACTCTTGAAAAAACACCATTTTTTACCCCCATTCTTAACAAAGAGCCTCTTTTTTACTCTGTTTTTGACAAATATCCCCTTTTTATATAACAAAAAAGCCCTACCTAAATTACTTTAGATAGGACTCATGTACGTGACAAGATTCGAACTCGCGACCTTCTGGTCCGTAGCCAGACGCTCTATCCAGCTGAGCTACACGTACGTATGGAATATTCCATAATAATCACAACTGCTGTTGTGATAAATGCCGGCGACCGGGGTCGAACCGGTACGGGAGTATAAGTCCCGCAGGATTTTAAGTCCTGTGCGTCTGCCAATTCCGCCACGCCGGCAAATAAGTGGGACCAATAGGGCTCGAACCTATGACCCTCTGCTTGTAAGGCAGATGCTCTCCCAGCTGAGCTATGATCCCAAAATTCTAATCTACAAATTATTTACAAATAAAACGACCCGGATGGGGTTCGAACCCACGACCTCCGCCGTGACAGGGCGGCGCTCTAACCAGCTGAGCCACCAGGCCATATATATAGTAGATTTTAGTGGACCTTCGGGGACTCGAACCCAGGACCGACCGGTTATGAGCCGGTTGCTCTAACCAACTGAGCTAAAGGTCCAAGTAGAGCCGACAGTCGGAGTCGAACCAACAACCTGCTGATTACAAATCAGCTGCTCTGCCATTGAGCCATGTCGGCATATGGTACCTAAATCTAAAATCTACTTATGACTCCAAGGGGATTTGAACCCCTGTTACCGCCGTGAAAGGGCGGTGTCTTAACCGCTTGACCATGGAGCCAGACTTATAAGAATATAAAATTTCTTATAAACTCCCCGAGTAGGGCTCGAACCTACAACAACTCGGTTAACAGCCGAGTGCTCTACCATTGAGCTATCGAGGAATAGGAATTCCATTCCTGGTGAAGGATTGTTCCTTCAAAACTGCACATTAAAATTCTTTTTCATCCGATTATCCTCTGGATAACTCTCGTTCTATCCGTTTCTTTTTGCAAACCTAACCTTCTTCGGTTAAGCCCTCGACCTATTAGTATGAATCAGCTCCACATGTCACCACGCTTCCACCTTTCACCTATCTACCTCGTCGTCTTCAAGGGGTCTTACTAGATTACTCTATGGGATATCTCATCTTGAGGGGGGCTTCACGCTTAGATGCCTTCAGCGTTTATCCCGTCCCGACTTGGCTACCCGGCCATGCACTTGGCAGTGCAACCGGTACACCAGAGGTCAGTCCATCCCGGTCCTCTCGTACTAAGGACAGCTCCTCTCAGATATCCTACGCCCACGCCGGATAGGGACCGAACTGTCTCACGACGTTCTGAACCCAGCTCGCGTACCGCTTTAATGGGCGAACAGCCCAACCCTTGGGACCTACTACAGCCCCAGGATGCGATGAGCCGACATCGAGGTGCCAAACCACTCCGTCGATGTGAACTCTTGGGGTGATAAGCCTGTTATCCCCAGGGTAGCTTTTATCCGTTGAGCGATGGCAATCCCACTTTCATACCACCGGATCACTAAGTCCTACTTTCGTACCTGCTCCACCCGTCGGTGTCGCAGTCAAGCTCCCTTCTGCCTTTGACTCTTCGAATGGTTTCCAACCATTCTGAGGGAACTTTGAGCGCCTCCGATACCCTTTCGGAGGCGACCGCCCCAGTCAAACTCCCGTCAGACATTGTCCCCCGGCCGGGTTACGGCCGCAGGTTAGAAACCCAGTACTGCAGGGGTGGTATCCCAACATCGGCTCCGTGACAACTGGCGTCATCGCTTCATAGCCTCCCACCTATCCTGTACATGCAATACCGAATCCCAGTATCAAACTGGAGTAAAGCTCCATGGGGTCTTTCCGTCCTGGCGCAGGTAACCAGCATCTTCACTGGTATTTCAATTTCACCGGGTGCATTGTCGAGACAGTGCCCAAATCATTACGCCTTTCGTGCGGGTCGGAACTTACCCGACAAGGAATTTCGCTACCTTAGGACCGTTATAGTTACGGCCGCCGTTTACTGGGGCTTAAATTCAAGGCTTCGATTGCTGACCTCTCCTCTTAACCTTCCAGCACCGGGCAGGCGTCAGCCTATACCTCACCTTTCGGTTTTGCATAGACCTGTGTTTTTGCTAAACAGTTGCTTGGGCCAATTCTCTGCGGCTCTTTTTCAAGAGCACCCTTCTCCGAAGTTACGGGGTCATTTTGCCGAGTTCCTTAACAATGCTTCTCCCGCCGGCCTTAGGATTCTCTCCTCATCCACCTGTGTCGGTTTACGGTACGGGTGCATTAAACGCAATAGCGGCTTTTCTCGACAGCCGGTAAGCAGCTTCGCTACTTTTGTTCGCTCCGCGTCACATTCTCGGGTTGCATGACGGATTTGCCTGTCATACCCCTCCCATGCTTGCACCGGATTTTCCTTTTCCGGCCCATGCCTTCCCGCTGTGTCCCCACAGTTCTGATATATCACAGTACAGGAATTTCAACCTGTTGTCCATCGGCTACGTCTTTCGACCTCGCCTTAGGTCCCGACTTACCCAGGGCAGATCAGCTTTACCCTGGAAACCTTAGATATTCGGCCATGAAGATTCTCACTTCATTCTCGCTACTCATTCCGGCATTCTCTCTTCAAGACAGTCCACGTATCCTTACGGTTACGCTTCGTCCCGTCTTCAATGCTCCTCTACCAATCCCGTAGGATTCCCAAGCGTCGGTGTCGTGTTTCAGCCCGGACATTTTCGGCGCAGGACCTCTCGACTAGTGAGCTATTACGCACTCTTTTTAATGTGGCTGCTTCTGAGCCAACATCCTAGTTGTCTTCGAAATCCCACATCCTTTTCCACTTAACACGCACTTTGGGACCTTAGCTGTGGGTCTGGGCTCTTTCCCTTTTGACCACCCAACTTATCTCGTGCAGTCTGACTCCATGACACCATCTGGCCGCCATTCGGAGTTTGATATTCTTCGGTAGGCTTTGACGCCCCCTAGGAAATTCAGTGCTCTACCTGCGGCAGACTTGTCATGGGCTAGCCCTAAAGCTATTTCGAGGAGAACCAGCTATCTCCGGGTTCGATTGGAATTTCTCCCCTATCCACACCTCATCACCACCCTTTTCAACGGATGTGTGTTCGGACCTCCATTGCCTTTTACGGCAACTTCATCCTGGACATGGATAGATCACCCGGTTTCGGGTATATGACAGGCGATTAAAACGTGCTTTTCACTCGCTTTCCTTCGGCTCCGTACCTGAAGTACTTAACCTTACCACATGCCATAACTCGCCGGACCGTTCTACAAAAAGTACGCCGTCGCACATATATAGTGCTCCGACAGCTTGTAAACACAGGGTTTCAGGTTCTCTTTCACTCCCCTCCCGGGGTCCTTTTCACCTTTCCTTCACAGTACTATGCGCTATCGGTCACTGGGTAGTATTTAGCCTTACAGGTGGTCTCCGCTCATTCCCACAAGGTTTCCCGTGTCTCGTGGTACTCTGGATCCTGCCATGTTGCTTTCGATTTCGGATACGCGGCTTTCACGCTTTTCGCCGGACTTCCAGACCGTTCTCCTATCAATCGCAAATCAATTATGCAGTCCTAACCCACAGAATAAATTCCGTGGTTTGGGCTCTTTCCCGTTCGCTCGCCGCTACTTGGGAAATCGATGTTTCTTTCTCTTCCTCCGGGTACTTAGATGTTTCAGTTCCCGGGTTCCTCCCATGCGTTATGGATTGGCGCATGGGTACTTGAGTCTGCTCATGGGTTTCCCATTCGGACATCCGCGGCTCAATGGATATTTGCTCCTCCCGCGGCTTTTCGCAGCTTATCACGTCCTTCTTCGGCTCCCAGTGCCTAGGCATCCGCCCTGTGCTCTTTAAGCAACCAATACGATATAGCGTTATATCTGTGGTCTCTGACTAACTTTACGTTAATCGCAAACTTTCGTTTGCTTCGGTTTGTTCTTGGTTTGGTAACTTTCGTTACCGCACCTCGGATGTCTAAACATTGATATGTTTATTAGATATTTTAATATGCAGTTTTCAAGGAACAGTTTACTGTCGTAAGACAGCAGAAGATAACACAGTTTTTATTTCCTGTCAACATGTTTTTACATTTTCATTTTTTTGTTAATATCCAGTGGAGATAAAGGATTCAACCCTTGACCCTGCTTGCAAGGCAGGTGCTCTCCCAACTGAGCTATACCCCCATGGGCATTATTCTTTTTTCAGAATAAAATGGGGTTAAATGGACTCGAACCATCGACCTCACGCTTATCAGGCGTGCGCTCTAACCAGCTGAGCTATAACATATTTAATTATAATCTGGCGCCACCTGCTTTCCCATACCGTCTCCAGTATAGTATCATCGGCCGCTTAAGCAACCATCGTGTTCGGGATGTGAACGGGTGTTTCCCCTAAGCGCATCGCCACCAGAATAATTTAACAATGCGACAGCTCAACAGTAAAACAACCCTACTTTTCTTCCTTAGAAGGAGGTGATCCAGCCGCACCTTCCGATACGGCTACCTTGTTACGACTTCACCCAGTTATCAGACCTGCCTTCGGCGGCTCTTCTTTCGTTGGGTCACCGACTTCGGGCATTTCCGCCTCCCATGGTGTGACGGGCGGTGTGTACAAGACCCGGAACGTATTCACCGCGACATTCCTGATTCGCGATTACTAGCGATTCCAGCTTCGTAGTCGAGTTAGACTACAATCCGAACTGAAGGACGATTATTTTGTGATTTGCT
>SCPN01000360.1_pt1:137500-150553 | contig 150553 bp, 180 predicted proteins | sample 6106831 | NCBI WGS metagenome assembly SCPN01 (sample SAMN10720447, study PRJNA508395) | human gut metagenome | isolation source: Participant 1, 0 month | reverse complement strand
AAAGGGAAATCAGTTTGAAAAAATAAAAAGAAGAGAATGGAATATACAAAATATTTGGCTCAAAACAGTAAAACACCTAAAAATTAAAAGAAATATGCTGACAAAAAGGCTATGTAATTGGAGAATCTGTAAAATATAAAAACGTACTTTATGTATAAAGACCAGAAAGCAAATGAAGAATCATTATTAAAAGTAAATTTATGAGCAAATAATGGAAAAATAAAACGTATTTTTTCAATTTAACTAAAAACAGAAAATCTCCAAGATATATATTGCTATTGAGAAAGATTGGGATTAATCAATGATTAATCCCTAGAATTTTTTGAAAGAGAGGAAGTGGTAGCCATGACGCTCTTTATCGAAATCAAGGGATTATCAAAAATCTTTTACAAGGAATCAAAAAATATATGGCATTCGGAATGTAAATATATCAATTGAAAGAGGAACTTTTATGTCAGTGATAGGACGGAGCGGATCTGGAAAATCTACTTTCTTAAATTTAGTAGGAGGAATTGAAAATCCTACATCGGGAGAAGTATTTTTTGATGGAAAATCAATTCATCAATTAAGGATAAAGAATTGACAAAGTTTGAAATCAACATATATGGATATGTATTTCAACAGTACCATTTATTAAAAAGAATTAACAGTACTTGAAAATATCCGTTTACCACTGGATATAGGACGAAAAGCATATGATCATTCATATGAGGAAGAGCTTTTAGATTTACTGGGGTTAAAGGATAGAACAGATTTTTATCCAAGTCAATTATCAGGAGGTCAGCAGCAAAGAGTTGCAATAGCAAGAGCATTAATAACAAGACCAAGATCTTATACTTGCCGATGAACCAACAGGAAATTTAGATAAACAATCAGGAGATCAAATCATTCGTTTTATGAAAGAAACCAATCGCTTATTTGGACAGACGTATATAATCGCGTGACACATAATAAGGAGATTGCAGACTATACAGATCGGGAGATTACAATTGATGATGGAGAAATCATCAATGATATAGATTTATTGGATGTGAGGGAAAATGAGGTGATCAAATGAAAAATACTTCATGGGTATGGAAAGAAATACGCAGAGAAAAATCAGCAAAGATTGTATTATTAGCAATTTCTTTTTCATTTCTTGTAACTAATTCTAATGTTTATAGTTTCTGGAACATTTATAAAGAATGTACAAAACAAACAGAAGATATCTATGGATATTTTGATCATATCTTATATCATGCAGAACAAAATACAGATAATCTATCATTTCACAGAAAAAATTTCAAAAAATAATATCAGCCATATGTAAAAAAGAATCGGGACAATCACATTATTTGATTATGTAAAAGAAAATCAAAAATATTATTTTTGGATATGCTGATCAGAATGCAAAGACATTGGGAAATATTCATTTATTGAAGGGATCTTTTCCTAAGAAGGAAAAAGATATTGTAGTTTTGTAACTCATTAGCTTATGCAAAGCATTGGAATAACAAAGTAGGAAAATCTATTGAAATCTTGGGACAGAAATATTACCTTTCTGGAATTATAAATGATTACTCTGTAGCATGGAATCATCCAAAAGGATGAAGCTGGAATATTTCCAACAATTCTAGTCAGTAAATCGAATACTTCTTTACAAAATAAGGAATTAGTAAATACAAGACATTTTATTGGTAGAAAACGAAAATTTCAAGAAAGATCTATCAAAATAAAAATTTAATATCAAAATGAAAATAAAACACAAGATACGAAATTGAAATAAACATGAGATATAAAAGATCATATCAACATATACATTCATATTATTGATTGATTGTAATGATTTTGGTTGTGAAGTTTTTGATTTGTTTCTTTTTCATATTATTTAGAAGCAATGAGAGAAAAATTATCCATATTAAGATGTCTTGGAATGACCAAGATGGATTGCTTTGTATATATAGGAAAGAAAGTAATCGTATTATTTGCGCTAGGAGAAATATTAGGAAGCCTGATTGGAACAGCAGGGGCAAAATTTATTTTATGGATTTTTTCAAAAGTAACAGGAACAGTATTAGTTTTAAGCATAATAAATAAATATTATATATTCAGCTTTGGGTTTGTAGCAATTGCTGCAGCAGTGTAGTATTTATGATAAGAAAAGTTAGATATTTATCACCGATGGAATTGTTTCGAAAATCAGATCAAAAGATAAAATTTAGAAGTAAACCAAAGAAGGTCAAAAAAATGACAATAATTCAATTGTCTATTCGATATTTTAAGGTGCGTATTCGAAAATTAGTTATGATTGTTTTAATGATCGCAGTTACAATCACGTTATTTTTATCAGTTAATCTATATGTTACACAATATCAGGCACAGTTTGGAGCGGTTGATGGGAAAATGTCAGAGGATTATGATTATGAATTTCTTACGAATCAAGAATTGACAGATACTGCTTACACGGATAAAAAAGGAAGTCAAATAAAACTTTATGCAGTTCCAAACGAAGATTCAATTTTCCATCTTCCAGATTATACAAAAATTGTATCAGATAAACTGATCAATAATATGAGAAAAAATAAAGATATTAAGTCAGTGAAATCATATTTAGAAGTTAATGATCTGTATTTATTAAATGCGCCAGAGGAATCAGAAAATCCATATGTTTCAACATATATGAATGATCGAATATTAGATGATTGTATCGCAAAACAGTTTTCAATCTCAAATAATACTAGAGAATTCAATTTTTTGGTTTTTCAAAATCAGAGTTGGAAAAGATGAAACAATCACTGTCAGATGGAGCAATTCATATGGATAAAATATTATCAGGAGAAGAAGTACTGCTTATGGTTCCTTCTTATGAGGTGGAGGAAGATGGTGATGGAGGTATGATGCAGACATTTCTTTCAAAGGGTCAGTATCAAGAAAAAGAATCAATATAAGGATCAGAAGTATTCGGTAGGAGATACCTTAGATTTCGTGCAGATTACATCAAAGGATAGCCGATTAAAAGGATATATTAATGAGCAACAGGCAAAGTCTAATTTGTAAAAATATAGGTTAAGATAGGTGGAATTATTAGACAAAGGATTAATTGGTTTACAAATTCGGTTCAACCACCGACAGCATATACAATCATAGGGTTAAATCAAACAATTCATAATATGAAAATATTGCCTACGAGTTCTCGGATACAAATTTTTTTGAAAAAATCAACTTCATATGAACAATTTGATCCGCAGATTCAAGAATATCAGAAGCACTTGACAGGTTTTGATCTATGATAATCATGCAGCAAAATGAAAGAATATCGACAGTTTTTGATGTTTATACAAGCATTAGGAATGACTTTGATTACGTTAACTGCAGTTGCAACTATGGTAATTATTTTGATAGAAGAAAGAGTTTACATGATGGAAAAGCAAGAAAGTTACCAATTGTTGCATATATTAGGAATGCCTTATGGAAAAATAGGAGGAGTTATATTCTTACAATCTGTTTATAGTGGAATGATAGGAATTTTATTGAGCATCCCATTGAGCTATGCAGTGATACAGGCAGTATTTGGTGGAATTACGGGGATAAAAGAATATTTTCATTTAGAATGGGCTATAGAATCTTATGCAGTATTGCTTTTGCTCTATGTAATTTCAGCAATGTTGTCAGTAAAGAAATTGGAGTAGGTGTCTAAGTAAAATAATATAAGGATTGTAACAGCTAAAACAGATGTTGCAAAAGGCTCTGGGTCTGTAAGTGCAAGTGGAAAAGGAACACAAACAGGGCAAAAAAGTATAGTATGTATGCAAAATTAAAAAAAGGTTCTCAATATAAAGCTTATTTTTCGGGAATTGCATCTACATATGATAATAAACAAACATTTATGGTTACAGGATGCACATATAACTTTTACATATAGATAGGAAATGATATGGAGATATTATGTAGTTTGGATAACATACAATTTCCAATTACAAAGTATGAAATCAAAAATAAAGAAATTAAATTGGAAATTTTATTTGATACTAATAAATATAAGGGAGTATTTGAGCAATTAGAGATAAAATGTATACCATTACTTTTGATAAGTATAAAGATACGATTTTACAATTGAAAATATATTCAGATATTTATCAAGTTAAATGCAAAGATTGTGAATTTTTTAGACCGAATATTCACACGGATTTAGAAAAATATCGGAAACATCTTTTTAATATTTATTCAAAATTATGAACGATCCGAGTTGGATAGTTGCGCAGCATATGAAAGGGTTTGAGAATTTACTTAGATGATGCAGATAAGAAAAAGATATTGTTAATGTGAGTGGAACTATCATTTTGAAATTGTGAATAAATAAAATAGTATTTCATTAAAAAATGGGACAATCTGAAACATTTCTTATGATAAACTTACAATTGTAAAACAAGGCAAAAAAGCATGTCGTATAGCAGACGTGCTTTTTTGTACCATTTTTTGAAGGAGGGATGGCTATGTGAATTCATTAGAAGCGATAGAAAAATTAAGAATAGGACATGAACAAGAAGCGCAACAGTGTATAGAGATATTCCGTTCTTTTTGTCAATGGTATCAAAGCCAATATAACTTTGAACAGATTGAATCCACTTTTGGAATGCATGTATATATTTGATTGAGAAGCATGATCTATCAGAAGAGAAGCTGATAGATTTTTTTCTGTCTCAATTAGAGAAAGATGCGAAAGGAAAAGATGAAAAACAAAGAGGCATTGATTCTTTAATCTATGCTTATCTGCAGGTCAAATATACACAAAATAAAAAATGGCATTAGAAGATGTGGACAAAAAATCTAAGAACAGAACTTCAAAGTGGAAAAATCTTTTAAAGTCAAGAAAATATGAGAAGCAAAAGTGTAGAATAGATGAAAATTCAGTGAAGCATTGCTACAACTATTGGTGTTGTTCCAATCTTTCAAGATAAATCACAGATTAAAGCGTTATACAAAGATTCTGCAGGGACTTTACTGGCGAACTGCGATACCTTATTATTTTTAGGCGGTACTGATCCGGAAGTGAAAAAATTTATTTCAGAATCCTTGGGAAAACAGACAATCTGGAAGAAAAGCAGCAGTGTGACCAGAGGAAAATCAGGGTCCAGCTCTCAAAGTTCAAAAAGACGTACATGGATGTGATCGTTAAAGCTGTGGAAGCAGAGATTCCAGAGAAGATTGTAAAATCTTATATCTGGGATGCAATGAACGAAGAAGAAAAAGAACAAGGGAATAATAAATTAAGGGATTTGGATGGAAATGAGATAAAAAATGACAATGTACCACAAAAAGGAGTGCAATAAGAATATAAGAGAATACAAGACCTGAAGATCAAGTCTGTATTCTCTATATAGCAATTAGTATGAAGGTGTAATTATCCAATTTTACTATTAATATAATTTTCCAGATTTATTACAACTAAGAGTAACAGTTCTTGTAATTGTTTGAAGATATACATCTTTTTTATACTGTTTAAAAGATGCAGTTGCTTTAGCTGATGCTCCAGATGTGTATGCTTTTTTTCTGAAAGTTTCCAATTACTTGCAGGGCAAGTTGTGGAAATTTCAGATTTAGTACATTTGGATGATGAACCAGTATATGAAAAAGTACCAGTAATTGTAATTGTCCATAATAGCTTTCCAGAAGAAGATTCGTAAGAGTATACTCTACGTCCGGTTTTGTTGATGTTTTACGTGCTAGTGATGAACAATCTGTTGAATCATCAATCAAAACAGATTTGATATAACTACCATCTGAAAAAGTTTCTATAATAGAATATTCGTTAGAATCCATTGATTCAGAAGCGTAAATATTAGTATTTAAGCTTAACATAAGTAAAATGCTAAAAAATAAAATTGTGATTTTTTCATAATAAACTCCTCTTTGCTTTACTTTGTTTCTTCAATTGTTCCTTGTTTTTCATATATTATTTGTTGATCTTTGATCAAATTAAGAGCTTGATATATTGTGTAACTTTGATAAAAAAAGTAAACTAAAAATAAAATTGCAATAAAAAGTAAAAATTTTAACTTTTTTAGGTCAATTTTACTTAATAAATAATCATCCTCTATATTATCATAGTATTCCATAACAACTTCACGAGGTGATCCGAATTGCTTAACTAGTTCATTATAGCTTATATCAGGAAATAAATCTAAATGTTCGTTTACTTGTACTTTTAATCGATTTAAAAAAGTACGCTCTAATTTTCCGTAAACAGGAAATAAACTTTTGCATTGTTGTATGTATTTATTTGCTATTGTCATAATATGCTCCTCTCCTTATTGTTTTTACTTCCTTGGCCCTAAGACAGCTTGAATAGCATCAATCATTTGATAATAATCATGTGTTAACTGAGAAAGATATTCTTTTCCTGCAGGCTCTAAATGATAGTAAACTCTGGTTTGGCGTTTTCCAACCTTGACTTGTCGATCAGAGATGTAACCTTTGTCTTGTAATTTATAAAGAATTGGATACATGGTACCTTCTGCGATTTTGATTTGTCCGTTTGTAATATCCTGTATAGATTGTGTTAGCTGATATCCATAACAGTCTTCTTGTTCTAGAACTTTCAAAAATAACATTTCGATTTTATAAAAACTTTTCTTTGCCATTATTTTCTCCATCATTTAATAAAATTTTTATATACTTAATTATAATACTATGTATATAGAAAAACAATACATAGAAATAAATAGCAATATTGATTTATAAGCTTAAAGAAGTTCGATATTATAAAGGAGAACAAAGGTATTGCTTGTTTTCCGAGTTAAATTTTTATTTAGACTTACTTGATAATAGATAATCTATTATGGAAATGAGTAAATAAAATGTATTGACAAAAAATATAAATGAAATATAATAACGTATACTTTAAAAAATAAAGTTACTTTAAAAAAATATGGAGATAAAATTATGATAATCAATATATGCAATCTTCTATATATTCCAAAGATAAAGAAATTTTTAATAAGGTATTAAAATTGAGAGAGATACAAAGTGTTGATATTAGATTTTCTATTGCAGTTAATAGTACAATTTTATTGTTAGGCTTTAAGCCTGTTCAGCACAGTGGAGTTTCTCAGAAGAGAAACGGAACTTTGATGAACAAATAAACCACCGGCTAGGCCGGTGAGTCAATTGCTTAAGCTTACAGTAAAAACCTCCAGTGATATAATTATGTTGGTTCGCCAACCACATAAAATCAAAGGAGGTTATCCAAATGGATATAAACAGTTTAGCACATACGAAATGGAATTGTAAGTATCATATTGTTTTTGCACCAAAATATAGAAGAAAAGTAGCGTATGGGAAGATGAAACAGGATATTGCGTACACTTATGGTCTTCGAACGCCATGCAAATTTAAAATACAAATATGGGAAATCGACATTTCTGATGTAGAGGATATTATGTAGATACTGTAGGAAAATGCAAAGAGATACAAGAATATATTCAAAATCAGTTACACTGGTCGATTGATTTATGCATACTCTCATTATAATATGTGTGCTGGATGTTTTTGTCTTTTATAGAAAATTTACAGTTCTATATATTGATAAGCGTGAATGTATATGATAGAATAAGTGTAGTTTTGCAGGAAGGAGTGGATACTATGAGTTATAAAGAAGATGTTCGTATGATTAAGGCCTTGGCAGATGACAGACTTCGTATTTTGGAATGTTTGCATCATGGAGAAAAATGTGCCTGCGTTATACTTGAAGAGTTATCCATTACCCAATCAACTCTTTCTCATCATATGAAATTGCTTTGCGACTGTGGACTTGTCGATTCTAGAAAAGATGGGCGATGGATGCACTACTCAATTTCAGAGGAAGGGAAAAACCGTTTTAAGGATATGTTTTCTCATTATCTTGAAACCACTGATTCAGATGGTGTATGCAGTTGCGATAAGTGCGAATAATATATACATTAGGCGATCAGGTAAGATTGCCTTTCTCTTAAATTAAAACATCGATACATGTAAAACTATAAAACTATTAGGAGGTTAAATATGCAATTTTTGAGTACGATTTGGATATTCATACAAGATCAAATTTTAGGAATGAAATGGCTTAGTTCATTGATTGGAGAGTTTTTATACTCTATCGGTCTTGATACATCCGGGAAGATAGGAGGCAGTGTTCAGTTTTTATCTATGATGTGATAAAAATTGTTTTCTTGCTTTGTATGCTGATTTTCATCATTAGTTATATTCAGAGTTTCTTTCCGCCAGAAAGAACTAAGCGGATACTTGGAACATTTCATGGAATTGGCGCAAACATCTTAGCGGCATTACTAGGAACAGTTACTCCCTTTTGTTCTTGTTCTTCCATTCCTCTTTTATTGGATTTACAAGTGCGGATTACCATTAGGAGTTACATTCAGTTTCCTTATTTCATCTCAATGGTAGACATTGGTTCGCTGGTATTATTGATGAGTATCTTTGGAACGAAAGTGGCAGTGGTTTATGTGTTGCTCGGTCTTGTGATTGCAGTTGTAGGTGGAACACTTATCGAAAAACTTCACCTTGAAAATCAGGTAGAAGAATTTATAAGAAATGCAAAGCAAATCGATATTCCACAGGAAGAACTAGCGGTTAAAGACAGAATAAAATATGCGTGGGAGCAGGTTGTTGAAACATTTAAAAAAGTCTTCCCATATATTCTTGTTGGTGTTGGAATAGGAGCCTTTATTCACAACTGGATACCGGAAGATATTATAGTGAGATTTCTTGGTACTGGTAATCCATTTGGTGTCATTATTGCCACAATTGTGGGGGTTCCGATGTATGCAGATATCTTTGGATGTATTCCTATTGCAGAAGCACTGCTTGCTAAAGGTGCAAGATTGGGTGTTGTGTTGTCATTTATGATGGGAGTAACCACATTGTCTCTTCCATCCATGATTATGCTGAAAAAGGCAATAAAACCAAAACTCTTAGATCTGTTCATTGGAATCTGTACCGTAGGAATTATTATTGTTGGTTATGCATTTAATGCATTTCAATATTTACTTATTTAACAGGAGGAAAAGATTATGTCATTATTTGGATTAGGAAAGAAAAAAGAAGAAGTTAAGATAGAGCCAGCTTGTGCTTGCAATGGAGAAGTAGCTACTTATGAAGCATCATCATGTTGCTGTGGCGGTCAACAGATAGAAAACTGTTGTGGTGGAGATAATAAGGTTACAAGCATTAAGGTGCTTGGTGCTGGGTGTAAAAGCTGTCATGATCAGTATGAAAATGTTAAAAAGGCCATTGAAGAACTAGGGTTAGGAATTGAAGTAGAATATATCACAGATATGGAAAAGGTTATGGCTTATGGTGTTATGAGTATGCCTGCCATTGTTGTGAATGAAACAGTTGCTTCAATGGGTAAGGTATTAAAGAGCTCTGAAGTAATTAAGCTGCTTGGAAAGATGGGATTTTAATGGCAAAGAAAAAGAGTGAAGGAATTAATTTTTTCCAAAAGTATCTTACAATCTGGGTATTTATATGTATGGTAGTCGGAGTAATCATTGGTAAGTTATTACCTGCCATACCTAACGCACTCGGTAATCTTGAAATATCTGGGATTTCTATTCCGATTGCAATACTTATCTGGATTATGATTTATCCAATGATGCTTAAAGTGGATTTTCAGAGTATTAAACAAGTGGGAAAGAATCCCAAAGGGCTTTTCATTACATGGATTACAAATCATTAATAAAACCATTTACCATGTATGGAATTGCATCATTGTTCTTGTTTACAGTATTTAAAGGATTTATTGCACCAGAACTTGCTACTCAGTATCTTGCAGGAGCAGTGCTTCTTGGAGCAGCACCATGCACAGCAATGGTATTTGTATGGAGTACTCTTACAAAGGAAATCCTGCTTATACTGTGGTACAGGTAGCAACAACGATTTAATCATACTGATTGCATTTGTGCCAATTGTAAAGTTTTTGCTTGGAGTATCAAATGTATCAGTACCCTACGGAACATTGTTTTTCAGTGTGATTCTGTTTGTGGTGATTCCACTTGTTGGGGGTGTATTAACAAGAATAGTTGTAGTTAAAAATAAAGGAATAGAGTATTTTGAAAACACTTTTGTTCATAAGTTTGATAACGCAACTACAGTTGGTTTGCTTCTTACTTTGGTTTTAATATTTGCATCACAAACAGAAGTTATCTTATCAAATCCTTTGCACATAGTGTTGATAGCAGTGCCTCTCACGGTTCAGACTGTTCTTATTTTTCTTTATTGCTTTTCAGCGTCAAAGATATTTGGAATGTCACATGACATAGCAGCACCGGCAGGAATGATAGGGGCATCAAACTTCTTTGAGTTAGCTGTAGCCGTAGCTATTGGAAGTATTTAATTTTAACAGGGTCCAGCCACTTGCAACAACAGTAGGTGTATTAACAGAAGTTCCTGTTATGCTTGCGCTTGTAAAGGTGGCCAATAGTACAAGAGGATGGTTTAAGAAATGATAGATGGAAGAAAAAAGGTAGCATTTATCTGTGTTCACAATTCCTGTAGAAGTCAGATTGCCGAGGCACTTGGAAAACATCTAGCATCTGATGTGTTTGAAAGCTATTCTGCCGGGACAGAAACAAAGCCACAAATCAATCAGGATGCTGTTCGTATAATGAAAAAACTCTATGGAATTGATATGGAAACAAATGGTCAATACAGTAAGTTAATTACAGATATCCCAGACGTAGACATCGCCAATTTCAATGGGATGTAATGTTGGATGTCCTTTTATCGGCAGAACTTTGATGATAACTGGGGACTAGATGACCCTACAGGAAAAGATGATGTGGATTTTATTAAAGTTGATTCGTGAAATTGAAGAAAAATTATTAAATTGAAGAATAGTTTATAATCATTAGCACCTTGCAGCAATGCAGGGTGTTTTTGTCACTTTATAGGAAAGTTCGCCTTTGGCTCCTTTCCAAAAGAAAAATAGCCCACATAAAAGTGAGCCAGGCAAACAGATTGATCATGGTTTGAAAATATAAAAACCTTCTTCACCAAAATCATCACAAACACATCTTCATAAATAAGAACTGATCATTATTGTTGGAATTATAATGATAGGTATTGGCTGGTATAAAAAATCAAAGAATGATAAAAAGGTATTTCAATATATGAAAGAACAGGATTAAATGAACTATGAACGAAGCTTGTGAGATAGAAAATAATGTTATAGTTTTTCGTTGCAAAAAATTTGTGCTAAAATAGATATCAGAAAGAAAAATGGAGGACAATAATATGATTTCATTTGCAAGTGACTATATCGCAGGGCACACCCGTAATTATGCAAGATTACTAGAAACAAACATGGAAAACTTAAGCGGATATGGAACGGACCAATATTGTGCGCAGGCAAAAGAAAAGATCAAACAGGCATTTCAATGTCCAGATGGAGAAGTCTTTTTCTTAGTCGGAGGCACACAGACAAATCAGGTGATCATCAGCACAATGCTTGCTCCTTACGAAGGCGTGATCGCAGCAAAAACAGGACATGTCAGTGTTCATGAAGCAGGAGCGATTGAATATAGTGGACATAAAGTGATCGAATTAGAAGAAAAGGACGGAAAATTAGCAGCAGAAGATATTAAGAAATGTATCGAAGATTTTTATTCAGACGATAATCACGAACATATGGTATATCCTGGAATGGTTTATATCTCATTTCCTACAGAATATGGAACATTGTATTCGAAACAGGAACTAACAGAGATCTCAAATGTCTGCAGAAACTATGGAATTCCATTATTCATTGATGGGGCGAGATTAGGTTACGGAATTGAAAGTAAAGAAAATAATCTGAGACCAGAAGAAATTGCAGAACTATGTGATGTATTTTATATTGGGGGAACCAAAGTAGGAGCATTATGTGGAGAAGCAGTCGTATTTCCACATCATAATACACCAAAACATTTTGTGACACAGATCAAGCAAAGAGGCGCATTATTAGCTAAAGGAAGATTGCTGGGAATCCAGTTTGATACCCTGTTTACAGACAATCTTTATTTTGAAATCAGTAAACATGCGATTGAGATGGCAGAGAAATTAAAAGAAGTCTTCCATAAGAAGGATATACATTCTTCTTAGAGTCTCCAACGAATCAGCAGTTTATCATCCTTGAGAATGAGAGATGAAAAGAACTGAGCGAGAATGTAGAATTTGGTTTTTGGGAGAAGTATGATGATAACCATACGGTTGTGAGATTTGCAACAAGTTGGTCAACGGATGAAAGTTCGATCGATCAGCTGGAAGAATATCTGTAATAAATTTTATTATAGAAGAAATGCAGTTTTGTATGTAGGAGATGCAGAACTGCATTTTTTTATAGGAGAATTTTATGAACGAAAAATAAAAAAAGTTGATGGATAAATATAGAAATGATATAATGAAAATATGGTAGGTTAAAACAATAAAGGAGCAAGATAGGAAAGGAAAGTTAACTATGAAGAAATTTTTATCTATGACAGTGTTACTTCTGATCATCGTACTTGCAGGATGTCAGAAGGATCAGACAACAAAGTCAAAGCAGAAGACGAATACAAATGATGCAAAAGTTGTAAAAACAGAGAAACTAGAGACAATGAGCTACGAGGATTTTTACCTTGCGAGAATCTAAGAGGAAGGAATTGAACTGACTTGGATATCATACAAGTTGCCGATCGAAAATTACAGCTGTGACAGGTAATTACTTTCTTGTGCTGAATGAGAACAAGAAGAATCATACATATAAGATCAATAAGATCATAGATTTGCATCCATATGGAATGAATTATTATTATAATGAAGAATCAACAATGTTTTATCCATCCAAAGATGGAGAAAATATCTAATTATAATGAATGCAGATATAATTCAAGATCAAACAATCAATGCTAAAGATGATAAAGAACTTAAGAGTATAGTCATTGATTTAAAGAAAGATGAGGTAACATACCGAAAGGAAAATCATCTGGAAAATTTGAAGAAGAAGGAAGGCGTATCGAAAATAATTATCAAGATATGCTTTCAAGGATATGTGAAGCGGTA